>Ga0257126_1000010_pt1 | contig 147350 bp, 143 predicted proteins | sample SI060_120mmetaG_FD_190151 | JGI IMG/M metagenome (GOLD analysis project Ga0257126, IMG submission 190151) | Marine microbial communities from Saanich Inlet, British Columbia, Canada - SI060_120m | ecosystem: Environmental > Aquatic > Marine > Inlet | place: Canada: British Columbia | collected... | reverse complement strand
CCATCCACGGTGACGCAGTTCAAACTTTGGCCATTGGCTTCGGATAATAATTTTTGCAGCAGCCGGGCCGGCACATGCGCATCGGTAAACACAAAGGCCAATAAGGTCGCCATATCGGGCGCAATCATGCCCGAGCCTTTGGCGATGGCGTTTAAGGTAATCTGGTGCTTGCCAAATTTAGCCGTGCGGGTCGCCGCTTTGGCAAATGTATCGGTGGTCATAATGGCGCGCGCCGCCGCTTGCCAGTCGCTGCGCTTCGCGGGCCCCGCTTGGCTATCTTGCATGGCTGCCAAGAGAGGCGCCGGATCTAGGTCTTCGCCAATCACACCCGTCGAGGCAATCAACACATCTTCTGGCTGGCAATCGACTAATTTGGCCGCCCCTTTGGCCATATCCAAAGCCGCTTTTGCGCCCGCCTTGCCGGTAAAGGCATTGGCATTGCCCGCATTGACCACCAAGGCGCGCGCTTTGCCACCCGCCAAATGCGCGCGCGATAAATCGACCGCCGCGGAAGGCATTTTAGAGCGGGTAAAAACCCCTGCCACTTGCGTGGTTTCGGCCAAGCGCACCAACAGCAAATCATCGCGCCCGACATAGCGCGAACCACTGGCCATGGCTTGCAATTCGACGCCAGCCAGAGGCGCCAGCTTGGCAAACTTCTTCGGCGCCAAAGGCGAGACTGGCAAACTGGCGACGGTTTTTTTAGTGGTCATTGGATACCTTCCAAATTTTATATAATTCCGTGACGGGAATACTATTCCGCGACGGGCGCGATATTCACAAAATTCACTTCTGCCGTTTCGCGCATTTCTTCATAAATTTCGCGCCGCGCCTCGCCAATCAGCAACTGATAAATCTGGCCGCGCACTTGCTCGAGTTTCGGCGTTGGTTTTTTGCGCTTATCTTCCAGCTTAATAATGTGCCAGCCAAATTGCGTTTTGACGGGCTGCGAGATGGCGCCTTTTTTCAGCTTGAACGCGGCGTCGGAAAATTCGGCGACCATCGACTCGCGGCTGAAATAGCCCAAATCGCCACCGCTGGAACCGCTGGGGCCTTTCGACCGCTCTTTGGCAATTTGCGCAAAATCAGCGCCGCCTTTCAGCGACACTAAAACCGCATCGGCCATGTCTTTACTATCGAGCAAAATATGTCGGGCCCGGACTTCTTCTTGGCGGTTTCCTTTGACGATATTTTCTTTGTAATAGGCTTCCACTTCGGCGTCGGTAATTTTCTCGACCAGCTTTTTACTGATGAAAATATCATGCAAGTCTTGCCGCTTGGTAAATGCATTGCGCTGCAAGAAACTCGGGTCGTTTTCCAAACCGGCTTTTTTAGCGGCCTCGGAAGCCAAAACCCGATCCATCACATAGCCCAGCAAAGCTTCGAAACGCTGCTGCTCATTCATCTGACTAATGACGTTCATCAGCTCGCCCTCGGCCATCGCCAAATCTTCATAAGTGATGGAAATGCCATTAATGGTCGCGACCGTGCCATTGGGCAATTTTTGCGCCTGCGCGCTGGGGGTTAGCCAAAGCAGGCTGGCAAAAACAAGACAAAAGACAGACCGTGAATAAATACGAGGCAACATAAATTCGAACTTCCCTATTTAAGATAGCGCCATATTGGCTGGCGGGCGGTCAAGAAACAAGTGATTTCGCGCCGTCGCCAGAGCTAAATTAAGCGCCCCAAATAGGCTCAAAATACGTTAAGGCCAATTGACACTGAGCATTGGGTTGCCTACATCAGCTAGAGGCTTCGTCTTGGAGCCATAATGTTAGGGGTTTTTGCATGCTCGGTCTTTCTTCGCTGGCGAAGCGTTTCTTTGGTTCGCTCAATGAGCGCAAGCTTCGCGGCTATATCGCGCGTCTGGAAGCTATCAACGCTTTGGAACCCGAATTTCAAGCTTTGGAGGAGGATGCCCTCAAAGCCAAAACCACCGAATTTAAAGCCCGACTGGCGCAAGGCGAAACGCTGGATGATTTGCTAGAAGAAGCCTTTGCCGCGGTTCGCGAAGCGGCGCGGCGCACCCTCGGCCAGCGCCATTATGATATGCAGCTGGTGGGCGGCATGGCCCTGCACGATGGCAAAATCTCCGAGATGAAAACCGGCGAGGGTAAAACTTTGGTGGCCACTCTGCCGTGTTATTTAAACGCGCTCACTGGCGAGCCGGTGCATGTGGTGACGGTGAATGATTATTTGGCCCAACGCGATGCCAATTGGATGCGCCAAGTGCATGAAGCCATGGGCCTGCGGGTTAGCTGCATCACCCATGAGATGGACGATGACGAGCGCAAACACGCCTATGCCGCCGACATTACCTATGCGACCAATAATGAGCTGGGCTTTGATTATCTGCGCGACAATATGAAATATTCGCTCGAGGAAATGTCGCAACGCGGCCATGGCTTCGCGATTGTCGATGAGGTCGATAGCATTCTCATTGATGAAGCGCGCACGCCGCTGATTATCTCTGGCCCGCTGGAAGATAAATCCGACCTTTACGTCAGCATCGATGCTCTGGCCCCCCAATTGACGCCAGAAGATTATGAGCTGGACGAAAAATCGCGCCAAGTGAACCTCTCCGAAACTGGCAATGAGCACATGGAAAGCCTGTTGCGCGAGGCGGGTCTGCTAGACGAAGATGGCTCGATTTATGATTTGCACAATGCCACCCTCGTGCATCACGTCACCAATGCTTTGAAAGCCCATGTGTTGTTTCAAAAAGACCGCGATTATATCGTGCGCGGCGCGGGCGAGGCCGGCCAAGTTATCATCATCGACGAATTTACCGGACGGATGATGGAAGGGCGGCGTTTCTCCGATGGCCTGCATCAGGCTTTGGAAGCCAAAGAACATGTGGCCATTCAACCGGAAAACCAAACGCTGGCGTCGATTACCTTTCAAAACTTCTTCCGCCTGTATGAAAAACTATCGGGCATGACCGGCACGGCTTTGACCGAGGCCGATGAATTTATGGATATCTATGGTCTGGATGTGGTGGAAGTTCCAACCAACACCCCCATTGCGCGCCTCGATGAAGACGATGCGATTTACCGCACGGCGGAAGAAAAATTCGCCGCCGTGGCAGACCTGGTCATGCAATGCCAGAAAAATGGCCAGCCGGTTTTGGTGGGCACCACCTCGATTGATAAATCGGAAGCGCTCTCGGCGGCGCTAAAAAAACACAAGGTAAAACACAATGTGTTGAACGCGCGCTATCACGAGCAAGAAGCGCAAATTATCTCGCTGGCGGGCGTGCCAGGCGCCGTCACCATTGCCACCAATATGGCGGGTCGTGGCACGGATATTCAGCTTGGCGGCAATGTCGAAATGCGCCTCGATATCGAGCTGGATGGGCTGGAGGGCGAGGCGCGCGATAAAAAGCAAGCCGCCATTGAAGCCGAGATTGCCAAGCTGAAAGCCGAAGCCATTGCAGCCGGCGGGCTATGCGTCATTGGCACCGAGCGCCACGAAAGTCGGCGCATTGATAACCAGCTGCGCGGCCGCTCGGGTCGCCAAGGCGATCCGGGTCGCTCGTGTTTTTTCCTCAGCCTCGATGATGACCTGATGCGGATTTTCGGCACCGACCGAATGGACGGCATGTTGCAACGTTTGGGCCTGAAAGACGGCGAAGCGATTGTCCATCCGTGGATCAATAAAGCGCTGGAGCGGGCGCAGCAAAAAGTAGAAGCGCGCAATTTCGACATTCGCAAAAATATTTTGAAATATGATGATGTGATGAACGACCAACGCAAAGTGGTGTTCGAACAGCGCGTCGATTTCATGCAGGCCGAAACCGTCGACGATGAAATTAGCCACATGCGCCAGCAGCTCATCGACGATTTAATCGAAGCCCATATCCCCGCCAAAGCCTATGCCGAGCAATGGGATATTGCGGGGCTGGACGAAGCGGTGCGCGAAATATTTGGCCTCGAGCTGCCGTTGCAACAATGGGCCGATGAAGAAGGCATTGCCGACGAAGAAATCACCGCGCGCCTCGTCGATGCCACGGGTCGCCAGATGGCCACCAAAGCGGCTGACTTTGGGCCCGATGTCATGCGCCAAGTGGAAAAATCGATTGTCTTGCAAACGCTCGACCAGCATTGGCGCGAGCATCTCATCACGCTGGAGCATTTACGCCAAATCGTCGGCTTGCGCGGTTTTGGCCAGCGCGACCCGCTGTCGGAATTTAAACTGGAAGCCTTCACGCTGTTCTCGGACCTGCTTTCGGGTCTGCGAAAAGATGTGGTGCGGTTTTTAAGTCATGTGCAATTGGAAAACCCACCTCCGGTTTTACAGACGCCGGAATTGGCGCGCCAAAACCCCATGGCGTCAGACGACGATATAACCTCAGGCCCGCAAACCGAAGCAGCTGAAGGGGGTGTCGATTTCAACAAAGTCGGGCGCAACCAACCCTGCCCTTGCGGCTCTGGCAAAAAGTTCAAACATTGCCACGGCGCGGTTCAGTAGCCAGAATTCGTTTCAGATTTATACCACCAGCGTTTGGAGGGCCGCCGCCAAAGCGGTTTTGACGCCTGTCTCCCATTCGGCAAAACAATCACACTCTGGCGACGTCGGAAACATAATGGCTCTCGAAGAGCTGATAACGCCGCCAACATAAGCGGTTTCGGTTTTCTCGAATGCGGTAAGCGCCTGTTCCGCAGAAGCCCCTTGAGCGCCAAATCCCGGAACCAGAAAAACAGCCTTGGGAAGAAGCTGTCTTATTTTGACCGCCTCCTCTGGATAGGTCGCACCCACGACAACGCCGAGCGATGACCAGCCAGATTTTCCGACCAAAGCTTTGCTGTGACTTTGAAGGCTTTTGGCGATGGCCTCATATAAGTGTCCGCCTTCTTGCAAAACCAAATCTTGGTAATCTTTGGCACCCGGGTTGCTTGTTTTAGCCAAGACGAAAACCCCTTTGCCATTGGACTGGCAGGCATCGATAAAGGGCACAAGGCTATCCATGCCCAAATAAGGATTGAGGGTTATGGCATCAAAGGGAGCCTGTTTCGACAAATAAGCTTCGGCATAAGCTTTCGCCGTGGAGCCTATATCGCTTCTTTTGGCGTCTAAAATAACCAGCAGCCCTTTTTCCTGAGCATAAGAGGAAACGTCAAATAACATCTGCATACCCGCCGACCCATACTGCTCAAAAAACGCAGCTTGGGGTTTCACGGCCGGCACTTTGTCAGCAATTAAATCGATATAGGAAATGATAAAGGCTTCGATAGATTTCACTCTATTGGTTTTTTCATCGGTTTTTCCCATGACGAACTGAGGCAGCAAAGAAACATGGGGGTCGAGCCCTAGGCAAAGCGGATTGCCCCTTTTTTCAGTCTGCGTGAGCAATCTATCTGCGAAATTAAACCGACTCATTCTGGTTTTCCTTATTTTTATTAGAGAGAAGATTAACCGAAATTGGGCGAGAAATCATAAAAAAGGCACGCGCGATTGCAAGCGATAGCGCCAATTAGGCTTGCCTTTTGCCAGCCACTGATTTTCACTAGAGGGCCTGATACCCCCCTCGTGATGGAGAGCCCTATGAGCGTTCAACCCTTTACCCTGCCATCGGATGAAAACCGTTTGGCGTTTATTCGCCAACGCATTGAGCAGGCGGTTTTTCCACCGCAAATGGAAATAGGCGCAGACGAAGACATTTGGGCTTATGGCAGCGATGTCGATTATATGCGCGCGCTTTGCACCTATTGGCTGAACGACTATAGCTGGCAAGACACGCTGAATGAGCTGAACCGCTTTTCACATTTCACCGCCGAAGTGGACGGGCTCAACATTCACTTCATCCATGAGGTCGGCTCTGGCGATAATCCCAAAGCGCTGTTGATGACGCATGGCTGGCCCGGCTCTATTTATGAATTTATCGATGTTATCGACCGTTTGGCGCATCCTGAAAATTATGGCGGCGACGCGCAAGACGGCGTCACCGTCATCTGCCCCAGCCTGCCGGGCTACGGATTTTCCGACGCCCCCAAACGCCCCATTGGCCAAGTCACCACGGCCGCCCTATGGAATAAATTAATGGTCGAGGTTTTGGGGTATGAAACCTATGTCGCTCAGGGCGGCGATTGGGGCTCCGTCGTCACCGCGCTTTTGGGGCTCCACCATGGCACCAACCAAGGCGGCGGTTGTAGCGCCATTCACATCAATATGTATGGCCTGCAAAGCGCCCAGGCGCCCAGCACGCCCGAAGAGCAAAAATGGGCCGAAGGCTTCGCCGCCACCATGCAGGCCGAGGGCGCCTATTTGCAATTACAAGCCACCAAACCGCAATCTTTGGCCTTGGCCATGGCCGATAGCCCGCTTGGCGTCGCCGCTTGGCTGGTGGAAAAATTTCACGGCTGGAGCGATATTTTCACCCCCACAGGCCGCGATATAAGCAAGCGCTATACAAAGCATCAATTGCTCTCGAACATTATGATTTATCTGATGACCGATAGTTTCGCGACGTCCATTTGGTTCTATCGGGGGTATTTCGAAGAAATGCCGCATATCGCGCCTGGCCAGAAAATCGAAGTGCCATGCGGCATCGGCCAATTTGCCGAACCCTATATTACTTTCCCGCCGCGCTCCTTGATGGAAAACAGCTATAACATCGTCCATTGGACAAGCTTTGACGAGATTGGACATTTCGCGGCCATGGAAGACAGCGCAACCTTTGCCACCGAAGTGCAAAGCTTTTTGAAAAAACTCTAGATAATGCCGGTGCGACCCATGTCGAGGAATTTTTGCCGCCGCGCGTCGCGCAATTGCTTGGGCGATTGACCCGCCATTTGCGCCAATTCTTCCGACACGGCCATGCCCACATCGCGGATGGTCTGCTTGCGGTCACGATGCGCCCCGCCCACTGGCTCGGGCAAAATACGATCGATAACGCCCAGCTGCTGCAAATTTTGCGCCGTCACTTTCAAGGCGTCGGCGGCCAAATTGGCTTGCGCCGAAGAACGCCATAAAATCGACGCACAGGCTTCTGGCGAGGCGACCGTATAAATCGAATGCTCGAGCATTAAAATCCGATTGCCCGTGGCCAGAGCCAAAGCCCCGCCCGAACCGCCTTCGCCAATAATCAGCGACACAAAGGGCACGCCCAATTGCAGGCATTTATCGGTGCACCGCGCGATGGCTTCCGACTGGCCGCGCTCCTCGGCGCCAATGCCGGGGTAAGCGCCCGCCGTGTCGACAAGCGTGACAACGGGCAGGTCAAAGCGCTCGGCCAAATCCATCACCCGAATGGCTTTGCGGTAGCCTTCGGGGCGGGCCATGCCAAAATTATGTTTCAGGCGCGCCTCTGTGGTCGAGCCTTTTTCATGGCCCAATATGGCCACGCGCTGGCCTTGCCAACGGCCCAATCCGGCAATGACCGCATGGTCTTCCGAATATAATCGATCGCCCGCCAGTGGCACGAAATCTTCGACCAAATCGCCAATATAATCTTTGCAATGCGGACGAGCGGGATGGCGCGCCACTTGGGTTTTTTGCCAGGGGTCGAGGTCTTTATAGAGTTTGACAATCTGCTCATGCACTTTGCCCTCGAGACGATTTATCTCGGCCACCAAATCAATGCCGTCGTCGTTTCCGCTGCCGCGGTCGACATCGCGCAATTCGCGAATTTGCCCTTCGAGGGCGGCGATGGGTTTTTCAAACTCTAGATAGCTATGGGCCATTGGGTATCCCCTTTGAGAGATAAATTATTCTGTTTCCAAGGTGTTTGGCAAGCTCTCGATTTTGGCCAAAGGATGCCCTTTGGCCACAAGTTGCTTTTTGCGCTCATCCAAAACATGGGCGTAAATCTGCGTCGTCGAAATATCAGCATGGCCGAGCATTTGTTGCACAGCGCGCAAATCAGCGCCGCGCTCCACCAAATGGGTGGCAAATGCATGGCGCAAGACATGCGGGCTGACGCGCTTTCCATCCAGCCCGGCGCGTCTGGCCAAATCGTCTAAAATTTGGCTAAACCTTTGGCGCGTCAAATGCCCTGCTTTGCCGCCCGCAGGAAATAAATAGGTCGAGGCTTTTTCCCGCGCGCTTTGCTGCGCCTGCCAATCCGCGATTGCCACGCGAGCGGGCTCGGACAAAGGCACCAAGCGATCGCGCCCGCCTTTGCCGCGCACAATCAACAAAGGCCCATCCATGGCGGCGCGTGGCAGGCTGACCAATTCGCTGACCCGCAAGCCCGTGGCATATAAAACTTCGATAAGACAAATGGCGCGCGCGCGTTTGGCCTTTTCCGCTTGGCTTTCCTGCGGCAAAGATTGCGCCGCGTGAATCAGCGCTTCGGTTTCCGCCAAGGATAATAGTTTCGGCAAAGGCCTTTGGGTTTGCGGGCGCTTTAAGGCTTCGGTCGGATTATCGGCACGGCTTTCTTCCAGCAGGAGGAATTTATAAAAATGGCGCAAGCTCGACAAATGCCGCGCCACGGTAGAGGCCGCCATGCCTTGCTGGTTCAGCCAGCTCATATAATCGCTTAAATCTGCTTCGCTGGCTTGTTGCAAATCAATTTTGCGGCGGTTTAAAAACCCCGCCAGATTATTTAAATCGCGCCCATAGGCGGCGCGCGTATGCGGACTGGCGCCGCGCTCGGCGCTCATCATATCGAGAAACAGGGCAATGGCCCTATCCATTCGGGGCGCTTTCTTCGGGCGCCACGAAGAACGGGCTTTCTTCTTCGGGGGTAAAGAGCACCGGACGCGGCGTCGCATGGCTAAAGGCATTGGGGGCCGAGACGCTGAGGCGCGCCGCCGCATGCGTCCATAGCTCGCTGGCCAAATCCTCAGCCACGCCATCAAGGCCGATATGGCGCAAGCTTTGCAACAAGAGAACCAGCTCGTTCGCGCGCATATCATTCGGCCGAACCTCTGCATAACGCGCCATGACGGCGAGCAGGAAATCACCAACCCAATTATTATCGGCCAGTTTTTTCAAGCGTATTTGTTCGCTGTCCAGCTCTGGCAAAGCCAAGACCGCCAGCAAAACTGGTGGCAGCTCGGCGCCGAGGCCGTGATAAATCGCCAGCTCGCGCTGCAAAAACGCGCGCAAAGGCGGCGCCGCCGTGGCCAATTGCAGTTCTAAGGCGGCCCAATCGACAACCGGTGGCAAGCGCGGCTCTGGAGCAAACTCAGAGTCTAACTCAGAGTCTAACTCAGGGGCTGGCTCTGGGGCTAGCTGTGGGGCTAGCTCTGGCAGTTGCGTTTGAAGCGGCATATCCAAAGGCTGCATAGCGGCCAGCAATTGCGCCACCGAGGCCTCTTCAGCCGACGCATTTGGCACGGCTTCCGCAAAACTCAATGGCTCGGCCAAAAGCGCTTCGGTCTCCGCCAAATCTTCGGGCGCTTCTTGGGGGGCCGCTTGCGAGTTTGTGGCAACGGCTGTTATGGCGGCGGCGGGCGGGCGTTGAAAAGACAGCAAACGCTGCACCAGCGCGCCATTGACTTGCTCTCCAGCCAATTGCTCAGCTTTCGCAAACAGTCCGACATAGCGCAAAGCTGGCAATAAAACGGCGATATCCTCATCGGTCACGAATTGCGGCGCCGCGTCGACTGGCTCGTCTGGCAATAGTTCTTCGGGCGACACCTCTTCGAGCAACACCTCTTCAGCTAATGCCTGTTCCGGTAATGGCTCTTCGGGCAATAGCTGGGGCGGCAAATCGAGCGCGCTTGGAAACACATCGCTCTCCGCTTCTTCTGCGTCGTTCAACGGTATCGAGAGATCGCGCAATCGGTCATCCAGCAATAAGACCAAGTCGCGCCATAGGCCTCGGCTGGCCGCATGGCGCAAAGCATCGGCTAGGGTTTGCGCTTGGTTTGGCGTCGGCGTGGCATCTATTTTCAGCAAGACTTGCGCCAAATAAACCGCATCTGGCGCGGGCGCCACGATTGCCTCTACCGTTTCCTCTCCCTCGGTTTCCAACTCTGTGTCTAACTCTGGCTCCAGCTCTGGTTCTGCCGTGTCTTCCTCGGGCGTCAAAGCGGGAAAAGGACTGAGGTCGGCCAATTGCGCAATTTGCGAGAATTGTTCGGCGGGTAAATGTCCGCCCAGCACCGCCGCATGGGCCACCGATAATTGCAGTCTTGCCGATTGGCTATAATCACTAGCCAAAGCCCGCGCATAATAAAGCGGCACCGACGCCAAAGCCTCGGGCAACGGCTGGCCAGCCAATTGCAGCAAAGCGATTTGCAGCGGGGTCAGCTCGCTTGGCAACACCAAGGGTGGTTCTTGTTTGGCCTGTTTGGCCGCCGCCGCTTGCTCGCTGGTGCCAAAGGTCAAAGGCTCTTGCGCCGCCATAAGAAAAGCCATATCGCGGAATAATTTATCACTGCCCATTGTTTTCTGATTGAGGTCCATGGTCAGGCTGACTTTTTCAAATTCTTTCTCGCGCAATTGGCAATAAATGCCGAGCTGCAAGAAAAACCGTATCGTATCGCGGCGTCCCAAAGTGGCGCGTTGCGGACGTGTCACCTCGCATGCCGCCTCGGGGTTGCCATCTCCCAAATGCGCCAAAACACTGGCGCGTGCCGCATAAGCATCACTGGCGGCCGCCCCTGTCAGCGCCTCTAAGGTCAAAACGGCTTGCGTGTCTCCAAGTGCCAAAAACCGATTTAACCGGGCGCCAAACCAGCTAATGCCATCGACCGTGCCAATCGGCGCGGCGGCCGTGCTGCGGTGCAAGGTCAATTCCGTGTCGCGCAAAACCGAGGTGGTAAACCGGGTCGGCAAACGCGCCATTTGGTCGGCAATGAAAGCCAATCGCGCGCCGTGCCATAGGTCTTGCTGACCGGTTTTCCCAAAGCCGACTTCAAGCCCCACTGGCGCATCTTGCAGGGTGCCCAATTGGCCGACTTGAACAATGCCTGACGCCGAGCCCGGTGCGGCAGCCACGGCCCGAACCGCGCGCTTCATTTGGCGCGCGCGTGTGCGCGGGGCTAATTTTTCACTTTTGCGGTCGTCAAGCTCTGGCGTGCCAATGGCCGATTGCATAATCGGCGGCACAATATTCAGCGGCGCGCGCAAAGCATTTTGCGCGTGCGCGGCACCCGAAACCAAAAGCCCGGTCAATAAACCGGCTTGAACTAATTTCCCCAAAGCCATGCGACCTAAATTATCCTGATACTCTACTGATTAAACCGTTCATTCTCGAGCACATCCACGGCGGTTTCGCGCGGCGGCTCTACCGCCCGCGACAAAAACAACACGCCACCCACCAACACGGCTAAGCTCAATATAATAATAGCAGTTTGTTTCGATGCCATGCGGCGACTCCTTCGTTTCGATTCTTGAGGACTATATCAGCAATAAGGCACAATCGGGGCAGATTTTCGCGAAACTCTAGACGCCTTTGGTGAATGCGCTTACTCTACCTTAGCGCGTCTAATCTCAGACCCGTTTCGATGGAGACCTGCATGGCCGATGGGGCCCTGATCCAAGTTGAAAAACCGATTGTGCTGCTGGGCATGATGGGAGCTGGCAAATCGAGCTTGGGCCTAAGGCTTGGTGAGGCCCTGGGGCTGGCTTTTCGCGATGCCGACGCCGAGATTGAAAAAGCCGCGCAAATGAGCATCCCCGAGATTTTCGAAAAACATGGCGAGACGGCCTTTCGCGATGGCGAACGCCGGGTCATTCAACGCCTGTTAACCGAGGGGCCGCAAGTCTTGGCGCTCGGCGGCGGGGCTTTTGCCAACGATACGACGCGGGCGCAAATTCTCGCCCAAGCCCATTCCATCTGGCTCGATGTGCCGCTCGATGAATTGGTGCGCCGCGTGCAAAAGAAACCCGGCAAACGCCCGCTGCTGGTCGGGCAAGATGTGCGCGCCAAATTGAGCGAGCTGTTAGACGCGCGCCAAACCTTCTACGCCGAAGCCGATTTGAAAGTCGATGTCGGCGGCGGCACCCATGAAGACGCGGTTGCGCGGCTGATAAAGGCGCTCGAAACCCGTCTCACCCCCTCGGAAAAAGCGTGAGGATGCTGGACAAATGCCCTTGCTTTCTCTAAAGCCAAAATCATGACACAGACAATCAACACGTCACCGGCCCAACCCGCTGGCTCCCCAGCCAGTGAAATCGTGCGCGTGGCGCTTGGAACCCGCAGCTATGACATCGTCATTGGCGCCGATTTATTGGCGCAAGCGGGCCATTATATCGCCCCGCTTTTGCCGCGTCCCAAAACCGTGATTATCACCGACACAAACGTCGGTGAAACCCATTTAAAAACCCTGCAAACAGCACTCGACGGCGCAGGCATAGAGCACGCCAGCCTGTTGGTGCCGGCCGGCGAGGCGTCGAAAAACTTTGCGCAGCTCGAAAAAATTTGTGACTGGTTGCTGGAACAAAAAATCGAGCGCGAGGATTGCATCATCGCCCTTGGCGGCGGCGTCATCGGCGATTTGACCGGATTTGCCGCCGCTATTTTGCGTCGTGGCACGCGGTTCCTTCAAATTCCCACCACGCTTTTGGCCCAAGTCGATAGCTCCATTGGGGGCAAAACGGCGGTCAATGCTTCGCTGGGCAAAAACCTCATCGGCGCCTTTCATCAGCCTGATTTCGTGCTGGCCGATATGGATGTGCTGAAAACGCTGCCGCCGCGCGAGCTGCGCGCGGGCTATGCCGAAATTGTAAAATATGGCGCCCTCGGCGATAGAGCGTTTTTCGACTGGCTGGAAACCAATGGCCAGAAAGTAATGGCGCTCGACACAAAAAGCGTGGCCCATGCGGTGGCACAAAGCTGCCGCGCCAAAGCGGCCATTGTGGCGCGCGATGAACGCGAAGCGGGCGAGCGCGCTTTGCTGAACCTCGGCCATACGTTCGGCCATGCATTTGAAAAATTAACCGGCTATGGCGAGGCTTTGCTGCACGGCGAAGCCGTGGCCTATGGCATGGTTTTGGCTTTTGCTTTCTCCGCCCATCGCGGCGAGTGTGACCCGCAAGACGCGACCCGTTTACAGGCGCATTTAGCCGCCTGCGGCCTGCCCGCCAGCATGGCGCAAGTCGGCAATGGGGCGTTTGACGCGCAAGCCCTCATCGAAGCCATGGGACAAGACAAAAAAGTCAAAGCGGGTAAAATGCGGTTCATCTTGGCGCGGGGCCTGGGCGATACTTATATCGCTGAGGATGTAACGCCCGAGGCCTTATTGCCGTTTTTAATAGCGCAAGGAGCGCGCGCCTAATGGATGGTTTTTCCGCCGGACTGATTTGGACCGCTGGGCTGATTTTCTTTCTTCTGGTGCTTTCGGCTTTTCTGTCGGGCTCGGAAACCGCGCTGACGGCCACCAGCAAGGCGCGGATGTTGCATTTGCAGCAAGAAGGCAAACGCCGGGCCCGTTGGGTGATTGTTCTGCTGGAACAAAAAGAACGCCTGTTGGGCGCCATTCTGCTCGGCAATAATCTGGTGAATATTCTGGCCTCGGCTCTGGCAACCCGCGTATTTCTTGAAATGTTTGGCGAGACAGGCGTGGTCTATGCCACGTTAATGATGACCGCTCTGGTGGTTATCTTCGCCGAAGTCTTGCCCAAAACCTATGCCATATTAGCCCCCGATGCGACGGCCTTGCGCGCCTCTGGGCCTTTGCGGGTTTTGCTGTTTGTTCTGGCTCCCATCACCATTGCTTTGGCGTTTATTTCGCGGACGATTTTGCGGGTCACGGGTCTGGCCAAAAGTGCCAGCCTGAGCCTTGTGCCGGCCCATGACGAAATTCGCGGCGCCATTGATTTGCACCACCAAGAAGGCGCCGTGCATAAAGGCGACCGCGATATGCTGGGCGGTATTCTCGACCTGGTCGATACGCAAGTGGAAGAAATTATGATCCACCGCAACGCGATGGAAACCATTGATGTCAGCCTGCCGAGCGACGAAATTGTGAAGCAAGTTCTGGCCAGCCCCTATACGCGCATTCCGCTCTGGCGCGACGAGCCAGAAAATATTATCGGCGTCTTACATGCCAAAGATTTGCTGCGGGCGCTGGCCACCAATCCGGTGGGCCCGGCGGGCATCGATATTGCCAATATTGCCATTGCGCCTTGGTTTGTGCCGGAAACCACTTCTTTGAGCGAACAATTAAACGCCTTTCGCACCCGCAAAGCGCATTTCGCCCTGGTGGTCGATGAATATGGCGCCATTATGGGCATCGTCACCATGGAAGATATTCTCGAAGAAATCGTCGGCTCCATCGACGATGAGCACGACCGCCCCGACACAATGTTGCGGCGCAAACCCGATGGCACGCTAGAAGTGGCGGGCGCCCTATCGATACGCGATTTAAACCGCGAGATGGGCTGGAGCCTGCCCGATAGCGAGGCCAGCTCGGTGGCGGGGCTGATTATCCATGAGGCGCGGGTCATCCCAGAAATTGGCCAAGTGTTTGAATTTCACGGCGCGCGCTTCCGCATTATGAGCCGTCAGCAAAACAGAATTTTGCAAGTCCGCATTACCAAAGCCGATTAACCCTCTTGGCGTGCGCGCGCGGCTTCCTCGGGGGATTTCAATTTCAGCGCCAGCGCATGCACTTGGCTGTCTAGCTCGGCCTTTAACACCTCCATAACACCGCGTTGGCGTTGCAGGCGGGCCATGCCGGCGAATTTTTCGCTGACCATACGCACCCGAAAATGCGTCTCGCCCGATTGCCCGTCAGCGGTTGGCGCCACGCCCGCATGACCGGCATGCAAATGCGACTCGTCAAGAACCTCCAAATGGTTTGGGGCATAGGCTTTGGTTAATTTTTCTTCTATAGTCTTGCGTATCATCGTCAGGTCTCTAAATATGGGGGCTACGAAACAGGCGTTGTTTGGCTTTTAGATGGGTCGACATATATGGCGTCTTACCACTTTTTATCGCGTTTTCACAAACGGGGCGAGTCTAGCGACAAATTTTGCTATAGTCTTGGCGTCGTAACAAACCATAGTTGGACTGTTCATGAACTTGAACTCGAAATATTTTGATAGTATCCGCGCCTCGCGCAAGAATGACAAGCGCGTGCAAGTGTCTAAAAAAATCGCTTGCGATTGGCCCGATTGCAAAGAAGAGGCTGGCTATCCGGCCCCCGTCGGCGCGCGCGAAAGCGATGGCGAGGCCAAACATCGTAATTTTTGCTTCGCGCATGTGAAGCAATATAATCGCAGCTTCAATTATTTCGAAGGCATGTCGGAAGAAGATTCGGAAAGCTTCCGCCGCGCCGCCCGAACCGGTCATCGCCCCACATGGTCGATGGGCACAAGGCGCGCGCGCGGCACAAAGGCCGAAGATTGGCAATTCCATGACCCGCTCGAGCTGATGTCGCATGAAGGCAATGGCGCCAAAGAGAAAAAACGCGCCTCGAAAGTCACCTCTGGCCAAGAGCGCGCCCTAAGCGTGTTGGAACTGCCAACCCATGCCAAGCCAGAAGATGTGCGCAAACGCTATAAAGCTCTGGTGAAACAATATCACCCAGACGCCAATGGCGGCCAGCGCACCCATGAAGAGCAATTGCAAAGCGTCATTCAAGCGCATGATTATTTAAAAGCGTCAGGCTTTTGCTAATCGACCCTATCTGCTACCCCTAATCCCACATTGTTGAGACTAAGAATTTTCGGAGATTTCCATGAGTAATTCGGCACAAGATAATATCGCCCCTAACGCGTCTATGCCAGACGCGCCAGACACGACGGTCAACGCGCGCGACGTGTTCGGCATTGACCTAGACATGCAAGTGCCGGCTTTCCAAGAGCGCAGCGAACATGTGCCCGAGAACGATGAAAATTATCTCTTCGACAAACAAACCACTTTGGCTTTGCTGGCAGGTTTTGCCCATAATCGCCGGGTCATGGTGCAAGGCTATCACGGCACGGGCAAATCGACCCATATCGAACAAGTGGCCGCAAGGCTGAACTGGCCATGCGTGCGGGTCAACCTCGACAGCCACGTCAGCCGCATCGACCTTGTCGGCAAAGACGCGATTGTTTTAAAAGACGGCAAGCAAGTGACCGAATTTCAACAAGGCATCTTGCCTTGGGCTTTGCAAAACCCCGTCGCTTTGGTGTTTGACGAATATGATGCAGGGCGTCCCGACGTGATGTTTGTCATCCAGCGCGTTTTGGAAGTGGCTGGTAAATTAACCTTGCTCGACCAAAATAAAGTCATTCGCCCGAACCCAAATTTCCGTCTGTTCGCCACCACCAATACCATTGGTTTGGGCGATACCTCGGGTCTGTATCATGGCACGCAACAAATTAACCAAGGCCAAATGGACCGTTGGAATATTGTCACCACGCTTAACTATCTGCCGCATGAGCGCGAAACCGATATTGTGCACGCCAAAGCGCCCGGCTTTGACGGGGCGGAAGGGCGCGAGAAAATCGCGGCGATGGTGCGCGTGGCGGATTTAACCCGCGCGTCTTTCGTCAACGGCGATATCTCGACTTTGATGAGCCCCCGCACAGTGCTGACATGGGCTGAAAACGCCAATATTCTCGGCCAAGATATCGCACTGGCTTTCCAGCTGACGTTTTTGAACAAATGCGATGAATTGGAACGCCCGACGGTTGCGGAATTTTATCAGCGTTGCTTTGGTGATGACTTGCCGCAAGAGGCGATTTCAGTTCTGGCCGGCAATTAGGCCCGCCTGGGGAAAACGCGATGAGCGAAAAATCACCGGTTGAAGAATTTAAACGCGCCCTGACGCAGACCATGCGCTCGATTGCCGAAGAGGCAGAGCTATCGGTCAGCTTCGGCTCGGAAAAACCCGTTTTGGCTGGTTTGAAAGCGCGCTTGCCGCAACCGACGCGGGATTTAGACCCGGAAGACGTGCAAAATGTGCGCGGCCAATCGGATAGTTTTGCCCTGCACTTAGCCCATAATGATGCCGCTTTATCGCTCGATATGGCGCCTAGTGAAACCGATGCCAGAGCCGTGTTTGATGCCGCCGAAACGGCGCGGTGCGAGGCTATCGGCGCGCGCGCCATGGCTGGCATCGGGCAAAATATCGATGCGATGCACGAGCAGCGGTGCCAAAAACTGGGTTTGCAAGAAGCCAATACGCGCGAAACCGCCCCGCTCGAAGAAGCGCTGGGCTTTATGGTGCGCGAGCAATTAACCGGTCTCGCGCCCCCGCCTTCCGCCACCGGCATGGTGTCCGCTTGGCGCGATTGGGTGGAGAGCCGCGTCGGCGATAAAATTGATGGGCTAGAAGCGGTTATCGAAGACCAACGCGCCTTTGGCGAATTGACCCGAGATATTCTCGTCGACCTAGAGCTGATGCAAGCCACGGGCGAAAACGAAGAAGGCGACGGCGAAGACGGCGATGGCGAAGACGGCGAGGACGGCGAGCAAGACGGCGAAGGCGGTCAAGCCGAAGGCCAAGAAGGCATGTCGGCCGACGATATGGAAATCGGCGATGAAGCCATGGAAGAAGGCGACGAACAAACCGTCCAGATGGAAGGCGAGGAAGTCGAAGGCGATGGCGAAGGCGAGGAAGCTGGCGAAGCGGCTGACCCCTATGCGCCCGACGGCGAGCTGAACCCAGAAAAATCTGCCTATACGATTTATACCAGCAAGTTCGATGAGACCATTGAGGCCGAAGAGCTATGCGACCAAGAAGAGCTCGACCGCTTGCGCGCCTATCTCGACCAGCAATTGCAACAAATGCAGGGCGTCGTTGCTCGCCTCGCCAATCGGCTGCAACGCCGTTTGCAGGCCAAGCAAAACCGCACCTGGGAATTTGACCTAGAGGAAGGCTATCTCGATCCGGCGCGGCTCTCGCGCATTATCATGGACCCGATGCAGCCTTTGTCTTTTAAAATGGAAAGCGACACAAAGTTTCGCGACACTGTGGTGACGCTGCTTATCGACAATTCTGGCTCGATGCGCGGACGGCCCATCACCGTGGCTGCCATGTGCGCCGATATTCTGGCGCGCACGCTAGAGCGCTGCAATGTGAAGACCGAGATTTTGGGCTTTACCACACGCGCCTGGAAAGGCGGCCAATCGCGCGAAGTTTGGATGAGCCAAGGCAAGCCGAGCCATCCGGGTCGGTTGAACGATTTACGCCATATTATCTACAAAGGCGCCGATGCGCCGTGGCGTCGCGCCCGCAAAAACCTTGGGCTGATGATGCGCGAAGGTCTGCTGAAAGAAAACATTGATGGCGAAGCGCTGATTTGGGCGCACAACCGCCTGTTGGCACGGCCCGAACAACGCCGCATTTTAATGGTCATCTCCGATGGCGCGCCGGTCGATGATTCCACCTTGAGCGTCAACGCAGGCAATTATCTAGAGAAACATTTGCGCAATGTCATCGAAGACATTGAAACCCAATCGCCGGTTGAGCTTATCGCCATTGGCATTGGCCATGACGTCACGCGCTATTATCGCCGCGCGGTCACCATTGTGGATGCCGAGCAATTGGGCGGTGCGATGACCGATAAATTGGCGGAATTATTCGATGAGAATGATGGCGAGGCAAAGCGCGAAAAAGGTATGAACACGGGCGCGCTCAAAGCCGGTTCCAAACCCACGCCATCGGGCGGTGGCGGCGGCGGGGCGAGCCATCGGCGCGCTGGCGTGCGCACAAGCGCCGTGCCTGTGCGGGGCGCCAGCACCAGTTAAAAGACAAAGGATAGATAAAATCCGAAAGCGGATTTAGGCTGATTTAGCGTTTACCAGCTTTTTCAGCTTCAAAGCGCGCGACGACAATTGCGCGTCTTTGGCTTTCAGCAAAAACGCATCGATACCGCCGATATGCTCTACCGAGCGCAAAGCGCTGGCCGAGATACGAAGTTTCAACGCGCGGCCAAGCGTTTCACTTGGCAGGCTGCATTGCTGCAGGTTCGGCAGAAAACGACGACGCGTACGGTTCATAGCATGGCTCACATTGTTGCCACTCATTACAGATTTGCCAGTCAATTCGCATACACGTGACATCGGTCACTCCTATTTATTTCGGTTCAAACGAGAGCTAGGCTCTGTTTTCTTTGTTTTCTGTCATTAAGGTGATGAAGATATAGAAAAACCGCCGCTTTGCGTCAAGCGGTTTTCACCCGACGCTTAAACTTTCCCCGCGCCCGCTTTGGCCGTGTGGTTTTTACCCAAGACCGTTTGGGTGATTTTAAAAATTCCGCTTCCCGTTATCACCGGCCCGTCTTTGCCCAGCAAGTGACCGTTAACAAACCCCGTGCTTTTGGTGGCCCGCGTGCAAGTGCCTTCGCAGATTAAAAAATCGCCCAATTGACCCGGCGCCAGAAAATCGAAATTAAAGCTAACCGAGGGCGTGAAAGAATGCTGGCCGAGATGATTGTGCAAAATAAACGCCAATCCCACATCCATCACGCTCATCAACATGCCGCCATGGCAGATGCCAACCGGATTACACATATGCGGCTGCACCTCAAAGCCAAGCTGGCGTCCGCCCTGCTCTGGCAAGTCGCGAATATAAATCGGCCCGATATGTTGCGTAAAATGCGTGTCTAAATGGTCAAACATGCCATCGAAGTCTAGCTCGTGCCAGCCATCGGGACGGCTCATGATTTTTTTTCCTTACCCGGCTGAATAAAGCCAAATAAATGCGCCGCCACTTTGCGGATTTGTATCTCTTCCGAGCCCTCGGTAATGCGATAGCGCCGGTGATGGCGGTAAATATGCTCAAACGGCATATGGCGCGAATAGCCAAGTCCGCCATGGGTTTGAATGGCTTGATCGGCGGCCTCGCAGACCAAGCGATTGGCGCGATAATTACACATCGACACTTTATCAGACAAATGGATGGCCACTTCAGGCTTGCTCATCGTATCCATTTGCGCCGCCGTTTTATAAACCAAATTACGGATCATTTCATTTTCCGTATGCAGCTCGGTCAGCGGAAACTGGATGGCTTGATTGGTCGCCAGGGGCTTGCCAAAGGGCGCGCGTTTTTTGGCGTAAGCCACGCTTTCATTAATGCAATATTGCGCCGCGCCGACGCCGCTGGCGGCCTGGCGAATGCGGTTTTCATGGACAAAATGCTGCGCCAAAGCCAAGCCATTATCGGGGGCGCCAAATATCGCGCTTTCGGGCACCCAAATATTGGTAAACGAGACCCGCGGATGGTCGGTCGGCATGTTGAAAGTCCACATATATTCTTCGATTTTCACGCCCGGGTCATCGGCGGGCACCAAAAAGCAGGTGATGCCGCGCGCCGCGCCATCCTCGCCAGAGGTGCGGGCAAACACCATCACATGGCTGGCCACATGCATGCCCGTGGTCCACATTTTTTCACCATTGATGAGCCAGCCATCGACGCCATCGCGGGTTTCGCGCACGCCGCGGGTTTCCATCCATGTGGCGTCAGAGCCGTGCGCCGCTTCGGTCAGGCCAAAGCAGATGCGATGCGTGCCCGCCAACATGCCATTGATAAATGTGTCGGCCTGCTCGGGCGTGCCAAAATCTCGAAACATGAGAACTTGCGGCATATTGCCGACAATCGAACTTTCGTTCTGCAAATCATTATGCAGTCCCAGCCCTTTGGCCGCCAAATGCTCGCGAATAACCGCCATGGCCAAATTAGAACCATCGGCGCCGCCATATTCTTTCGGCAAGGCGAAGCGCAAATGCCCCGCCTTATCGGCCCGGCGGCGCATCTCGCGCAACAGCTCTTCCCATTCGGGGCGCGGCAGACCGTTATTGTCCCAATCGGTGCGCGCGTGTTCGCGCCGATGGTCAAAAAACCGATTGTTATCGTCCTGCATTTGCAGCGGCATAATCTCAGCTTCAATAAATTTATCGAGCGCCGCCAAATAGGTGCGGATATCCTCCGGAATTTCATAATCCATAGCGCGTCTCCCCTGCGGCTGAAATACAAGCCCAAATCATGCTTGAGCCAACCCAAACTGGCAAGCCTCTTATCGGCGCTTGGCGGCCAACGCGCCCTTTTGTCGCTTTTGCGAGGGTGAGATAGGCGTACCCACTAGATATAGGCGTGAACAGATAGGGGGAAGCTACTATGGTAGTGATTCGGACACGCTATGTTCGCCCCCTGTTCATGCGGTTTGGCCAAAACCGATTCGTCCACAGCCCTAAATAGCGAATCACGAGAATTTGAGGCGCCGCGCTTGCAAAAACGGGCGCGCTTGGTCATGGTTGACCTCATGTCGAACCTGTCTTTTCAGCCCCACTTGCGTATTGTTTTAGGGCCCACCAACACTGGTAAAACCCACCTTGCGATGGAACGCCTCTTGGCCCATGGCAGCGGCATGATTGGCTTGCCGCTGCGGCTTTTGGCGCGCGAAGTCTATGACCGCTGCCTGCGCGGCGACTTCGGCCACGTCCATAAAGCCGATTTGGCCTTAATCACGGGCGAAGAGAAAATTCTTCCGCCCAAAGCGCGCTATTTCATTTGCACCACAGAAGCCATGCCGATTAGCCGCGAGGTTGAATTTATCGCCATCGACGAATGCCAATTGGCGGCGGACCCCGAGCGCGGCCACGTGTTCACCGACCGCATTTTGCATGCGCGCGGCACCGCCGAGACGATTTTATTGGGCGCCGAAACCATGGCGCCGATTTTGCGCCAATTGCTCGGCAAAGTCGAAATAGAAAGCCGCGGCCGCTTTTCGCGCCTTAGCTGGGGCGGCAGCCATAAATTATCGCGCCTGCCCAGACGCAGCGCAGTAGCGGCTTTTTCGGCCGATAATGTATATGCAATCGCCGAGGTTATTCGCCAACAACGCGGCGGCGCCGCCGTGGTGATGGGCGGCTTAAGCCCGCGCACAAGAAACGCGCAAGTAGAAATGTATCAATCGGGCGAGGTCGATTTTCTGGTCGCCACAGATGCCATTGGCATGGGGCTCAATATGGATGTCGACCATGTGGCCTTTGCCCAGAGACGCAAATTTGATGGCCGTCGCCATCGCCAATTAAGCGCCGCCGAATTGGCTCAAATCGCGGGCCGCGCCGGTCGCCATACGCAAGACGGAAGCTTTGGCGTGACCGGCGATATGGAAGCCTTTGACGAGGCTTTAATTGAGCAAATCGAAACCCATGAATTTGAGCCGGTCAAAGGCCTGTTCTGGCGCAATCCCAATCTCGATTTCTCGAGCCTCGAAGCGCTTTTGTTAAGCCTAGAAAAAACCGCGCCACGGGCCGGCCTCATGCGCGCGCCCGCGGCCGACGACCAACAAGCGATGAAACTATTAAGCCGCGACCCCGATACGCTCGATTTATTGGGCGATGGCAGCTTGCATAGCTCTGGCGCCAATCCGGCTTTAGAGCTTTTGTGGCAAGTGGCGCAAACCCCCGATTTTCGAAAAACCACGGTCGGCGAACATAGCGCGCTCATCGGCGAAGTGTTTGGATTTTTAAGTGGCGACGATGGGCTTATTCCGGAAAGCTGGATGGGCGAGCGCATTGAGCGTTGCGACCGCTTGGATGGCGACTTGGGAACCCTATCGATGCGGCTGGCGCATATTCGCACTTGGACTTATATTGCTCAGCGCAATGATTGGTTGGCCGACCCTGCCCATTGGCAGGGGGTCAGCCGTAGTGTAGAAGACCGTCTATCGGATGCGCTGCATAATAAGTTAATGGGGCAATTTGTGGATCGCAAAACATCTGCCCTAATGCGGCGGCTTGCCGGACGAGAGGTTATCGTGGCGAATATTGAAGACAATGGCGACATTCTAGTGGCCGAAGAATATATGGGTCGGCTCAACGGCCTGCACGTCGAGCGCGACCCGCGCCTCAAAGGCGTGCCAGCGGGCACGGCACGCGCCGCGGTGGAAAAAGCCGTGGGCGATGCGCTGCGCGCGCGCGCCCAAGAAATTGGCCAAGCCGAAGACACGGCGTTTTCATTGACGCAAACCGGCGAGATTATTTGGCAGACGGCATGCGTCGGGCACTTGCAAATTAATCTCGGGCGCGATAGCGATAAACTGGCTTATCTCACCCCATCGGCGCAATTATTGGCCGATGAAGCGCTGACGGGCGAGGCGCGCCAACGCGCCGAGACCCGCCTCACCGATTGGGTGCGCGCCAAAATAGCGCAAGACCTAGAGCCTTTGAAAAAACTCGAAACCGCGAAAGACTTAGATGGTCTAGCCCGCGGGCTCGCGTTTCAACTGCTGGAACATAAAGGCAGTTTGCCGCGCCGCGATGTGGCCGATATTTTGGCCAAATTAGACCAGCCCTTGCGCGCCAGCTTGCGAAAATTAGGCGTGCGCTTCGGCTTTTACACGGTGTTTGTGCCCGCTTTGCTAAAACCCGCACCGGCCCGCCTCTTGGCCTTGATGAGCCTTTTAGAGCGCCAATCCAGTGAGGCCGCAACGCCGCCAGAGGCATCGGAAACACCACCGCGAGATATTGCCAAAGACTTGGCCTTGCTTCCCGCCGCCGGGCTGACCTCTTGCGCGCGCGAAAAATTGCCGTTCCATCTGTATCGCGCAGCTGGGTTTTACACCACCAAGAACCGCGCCATTCGCCTCGATATGCTCGAGCGATTGGCCGACCTCATCCGCCCTGCGCTGGAACAAAGCAAAGCGCAAAAAACCAAAGGCTTTGAAGCCAATGAAGCCATGATGTCTATCATGGGCTGTGGCGCCGAAGATTTGGCGGAAATTTTGACCGCGCTCGGCTATCAATCGCTAGAGGCAGAAGCCGCGCCCATCGCGCCAGAGGCCGCTGAAGCGGGGGAAGAAAAACCTGCCTCAATCTCTTCAGAAGATGTCTCTCCAGAAGGAGCAGCTCCAGAAGGTGCGGCTCCAGAAACTGTCGCCCCAGCAGAAACCGCATCGGAAGAAGCAGAAGAAAGTGCCAAAGCAAGCGAACCAGAGGCCGCAAAACTTGTAACCCTGTGGCGACCCGCTCGGGCAAAACACAACCCGCAAAGCAAAACGGGCGCTGAGGGCGGGCGTAAAAACAATGCCAAACGCAAATCACCTGCCGCCGCCCCTAAGGCGCGCGCCAGCCATAAGCCGCGCCGCGCCGAAAAACAGGCCGACCCAAATTCACCTTTCGCCGTGTTAAAATCTTTGCAATCGGGTGGCAATGAATAGCCTGGCGAACAAGCCGCCGCCCAAGGCCATGCGGGTCGATAAATGGCTCTGGCATGCGCGGTTTTTCAAAACCCGAACGCTAGCCACCAAATTAGCCGCCGCGGGCAATGTGCGCGTCAATGGCGTCAAACAAACCCGCGCTTCCGCCAATGTGAAAGTTGGCGATGTGCTTACGTTTCCGCTCCATAACCATGTTCGCCTCATCGAGGTGGTGACGTTAAGCGTGCGCCGCGGGCCTGCGGTGGAAGCGCAAGCGCTCTATATCGACCGCGACCCGCCCCAACCCAAACCCAAGGAAGAGAAAGTGGCGTCGCGCGACTATGGCGCGGGCCGACCCACCAAGAAACAACGCCGCGAATTAGATGCTTTTACCAACCGCGACGAGCTGGGGTAAGCCGCCCCCATGCGACCAAAACAGACATTGCATAGCCGTGCGTGCCGCGTTAGGTAACACCTTCGTGAGAGTTTAGAGAAGAGGGCGCCATGTTAGATAAATTGAAAACCATGTTTGCGGAACCCGTCGCCACCAGTGCGCCGCCGCGTTCGGATGCTTTGCACATTGCCGCCGCTGCCCTTTTGGTGCGCGCCGCGCAAATCGATGGCCATATGGATGACGGCGAAGAAAAACTCATCGCCCGGCTCGTCGGGCCTCATTTCGGCCTCGACGAGGCAGCCGCCGCCACGTTGATCGAAGAAGCCAAGGCGGCCGCCGATGAAGCCAGCGATTTATTTCAATTTACCGTGCGCATCAACAAACATTTTGGCGAAGCGCATAAAATTATGTTGCTCGAGCTTTTGTGGCAAATCGTCTTAAGCGATGGCGTGGTAGATGATTTTGAAGCGAACTTGCTTCGTCGCGTCGCAGGGCTTATACACATCACCGACCAACAAGCTGGCCAAGCGCGCAAAAATGCGCAAAGTCAGTTGCGGTCTTAAGACCCGTTTTTATTAGGACCCGTTTTTATCAGGACCCGTTTTTCATAGGAAATGACATGACCTATATCGTCACGGAAGATTGCATTAAATGTAAATATACCGACTGCGTGGAAGTCTGCCCGGTCGATTGCTTTTATGAAGGCGAGAATATGCTCGTCATCCACCCCGACGAATGCATTGATTGCGGCGTATGCGAACCCGAATGCCCGGCCGACGCCATTAAGGCCGACACCGAATCGGGCTTGGAGAAATGGCTCGAAGTGAATACGAAATACGCCGATATTTGGCCCAATATCACCCTGCGCAAAGACGCGCCAAGCGATGCCGATGATTGGTTGAACAAACCCAATAAATTCGCTACCGATTTCAGCGAAGCCCCAGGGACGGGCGATTAACCCGGTGTAAATCGGTCGAAATCAGCCAAGCCCTTGGAAATCATGCGGTTTTGTGATATACTCCTCGTCAGACATTTAATCCCACAAAAGGCACCGTTTCGGGGCCTTTTTGCATTTGGAGACCTTCATGGCCACTGCGAAAAAAACGGCGACGAAAAAACCTACGGCGAAGAAATCACAAGCGAAAAAGCCTGCGGCCGCAAAACCTGCAGCCAAAAAAGCGCCAGCGAAGAAAACCGCCGCTAAAAAGCCCGCCGCGAAAAAAGCCGCCCCAAAGGCGGCTGCAAAAGCGGCTCCCAAAACCACTAAGAAGCCGGCCGCAAAAGCCGCCGTCAAAAAATCGCCCCCCAAAACGGCTGCGAAAAAGAAACCAAGCAAGCCAGAAGCGCCGCGTCGCTCGGCGCTAGGGTTTAAAGTAAACGAATTTGTGGTCTATCCAGCCCATGGCGTCGGGCAAATTACCGAGATTGCCGTGCAAGAAATCGCTGGCATGAGCCTCGACCTGTTTGTCGTAAGCTTCGACAAAGAAAAAATGGTTCTGCGCGTGCCGCTGGCCAAAGCCAAAGAAATTGGTATGCGCAAATTGGCCGATGCCAAAATAATGGACAGCGCCATCAAAACCTTGAAAGGGCGCGCCCGCGTGAAACGCACCATGTGGAGCCGACGGGCCCAAGAATATGAAGCGAAAATTAATTCGGGCGATTTAGTGGCCATCACCGAAGTGGTGCGCGATTTATTCCGCAATGAAAACCAGCCAGAGCAGTCTTATTCAGAGCGTCAGCTTTACGAAAAAGCCATTGAGCGTATGGCGCGCGAAGTGGCCACGGTAGAAAAAACCACCGATGATGAGGCGATTATTAAGCTCGAAGGTATTTTGGCGAAAACCACCGGCGGCGCCAGGCGCCAGCCCGGGGTCGACCCAGCTTAAAGGCGCTTTTTTAAAAATTACGTTTTCAGTGAACCAAATGAGCCGCCTTTGCGTATCTTTAATAGGAGATACATATTATGGCGCATTTAGACACACAAGAAACCGTTCAGGCTGGACGCAAATTCATCAAAAAGGCCATGAAACTGCCTATGCTCGAGCTGGAGCATGAACAGTATTTGGCCCGCAGTTGGCGCGACAAAAGCGATGAGAACGCGCTGCACGAGCTAACCGCCGCGCATGTGCGTTTGGTGGTGGCAATTGCTGCAAAGTTTCGCAATTACGGTCTGCCGATGGGCGATCTGGTGCAAGAAGGCAATATCGGCCTGATGCAAGCAGCCAATCGTTTTGACCCAGACCGCGAAGTGCGTTTTTCCACCTATGCCGGCTGGTGGATCCGCTCGTCCATACAAGATTATGTGTTACGCAATTGGTCGATTGTGCGCACGGGCACCACGGCGGCGCAAAAATCTTTATTCTTTAATATGCGTCGCTTGCGCGCGCGCATTAACGATATTGGCGCCAATATGACCCATGAAAGCCGCACCTATGTGGCCAATGAATTGGGCGTGCGGATGGAAGATGTGCTGAACATGGAAGGCCGCATGGAAGGCAGCGACCGTTCGTTGAACGCCACTATTTCCGACCGCTCCGACGATGGCGGCGCGACCGAATGGCAAGAGCTGCTGGTGTGCGAGCGCGACCTGCCAGACACGGAAGTCTCAGACAAGCTGGATAGCCAACAGCGCGCCACTTGGATTGGCGAAGCGATGGAAGATTTAAACGAGCGCGAAGTGATTATCATCCGGTCGCGCCGGTTGAGCGAAACCACGGTAACGCTGGAAAGCTTGGGTAAAAAACTGGGCATTTCGAAAGAGCGCGTGCGCCAGATTGAACATGAGGCCTTGCAAAAACTGCGCGGCTCGCTGATTGCCAAAACCAATGGCGACCCGCATCAGGCGGGCTTGATTTAGGGCAAACCATCGCAAGGCTTGTGGAAGCGCGCTGGCGGGGCTATTTTGAAAAAGTGGTCCCGTAGCTCAGTCGGATAGAGCACCAGATTCCTAATCTGGGGGCCGGTAGTTCGAATCTACCCGGGATCACCACCCAAGCCGCTGGCCTAAAAGCGGTAAATCGTGCCAAAGCTCAATTGGTCGGTTTTCGCGCCGTCGAGATCGGTCTCGACATATTCAAAGCGCAAGGATGAATTATAATTCAGCGTAAAATCCGCACCAAAACCAAAAATGACGCCACTTTTTTCTTCGTCATAAGCATCATTATCACCGGTTACTTTGCCATCTGCGCGGGCTACACCGAGGCGTAAAAACGGCTCGAAGCCCTCGCCCGGAGAGCGTAAAACGCCCGAAAGCGCCAAGACAGAGGCTTGCGTTTTGCGTCCATTGGTATCGACGTCGGCAAGCGACGTGTAGCTAAATTCAACTGCCACCAGAGGGTCAAATTGGCCGCCCGCAAAAAACGATAAGCCTTGGCTATCGATATCGGCGCCTGTGTCTTCGTAAGACGTGAACCCTGTGCTCACGCCGACATAGTTTTGCGCCAAGGCGGGCGCGCTCGAAAATGCGACAAAGGCAACAAATGCGGTGGCCACCAAAAGCTTGTTCATTAGACTCTCCTCAACTTATTTGATTTATTTCCGCATGGTGCGCTGATGCGGGTGAAAAAGCCACCATCAATTTATCGCGAATTTATGACAATTTCAAACCCTGCCCGCCCGTTTCATTGCCATTGGACACCAGCAAAGACTGCTCTATATTGGGCTCCATGAGTGATATTGAATTTGACCAAAAGCCCCAAAAATCAAAAAGCGGCGGCCCGCCCATCTTGTCTTGCTATGACGATTTAGCGGCCTCTTGCGCCTATGGCTGGTCGATGTTGGAACGTGGTGTCAAAGATAGAAAAGCCGCTTTTCATACCCCCAGTGTCGCGACGATAACCGCCAGTGGCAGCCCCACGATTCGCACCCTGGTCTTGCGCGGCTGCGATACAAAAGCCCGCCATTTGCGCTTTCACACCGATACGCGGTCAGGAAAAATAGCCGAATTACAAGCCAACCCAAAAGGCGCCATACATTTTTATGACGCGGGCACGAAAATTCAATTGCGCTTGGGCGTGCGCTTCGAGATGCTTCGCGGCCCCGACTATGACGCCGCTTGGCAGGCCACGCGGCCAATGAGCCGCGAGTGCTATCAAGTGACCCAAGGGCCGGGCAGCCCCATTGATACGCCGCAAGAGGTCCGTTTTGACGCCGCCACAACGCAGGACGGCGAAGCCCATTTCGTGCCAGTTCGGGCCCATGTCGAAACCATGGAATGGCTATATTTAGCGGCGCGTGGCCATCGCCGCGCTTTGTTTGATTTCACCCAAGACACGCAGTCTTGGCTGGTGCCATAAGGTTTTGCTTGCGACAGCATGGCGCTTGGCACGCGCCCCTAAACGCCCTATATCCTTGCCATAACGTTCAAAGGAGATATCAAATGCGTGCCCTCTTGCTAACCCTTATGACAGTGATTTTTTTCAGCCCTGCGGCCCAAGCAGGCGATGCGGAAAAAGGCGCCAAAACCTATCGAAAATGTGTCTCTTGCCACATGGTGGGCCCAAAAGCGAAAAACCGCGTTGGCCCCCAATTGAACGCCATTATCGGGCGCGAGATTGCCTCTATCGACGGCTATAAATATTCCAAAGGCATGATTGCCTATGCGGGCGAGCAGAAAGTCTGGACGGAAGAAAACCTAGCCGCCTATCTCGCCGCGCCCCGCAAAGTGGTGAAAGGCACACGGATGTCTTTTGCCGGCCTACGCAAAGAAACCGACCGCGATAATGTCATCGCCTATTTAAAACAAGCCAGCCAGTAACCCGCGCGTTGTGGGATAAATGTGGAATGAATAAGGGCCGCTTCTTTCGAAGCGGCCCTTTTATTTTGCCCGTTATATTTTCTCTATATCGCGCGGCTTATTTTACCCGCTCAAGAATAGACAGATAATTGGCAACGGCCGCACCGCCCATATTAAAAATGCCCGCCAATTTGGCGTCTTTGACTTGCATTTCATCGGCCTCATTCATCAATTGACGCGCCGCCATCACATGCATAGAGACGCCCGTGGCCCCCACTGGATGGCCTTTGGCTTTCAGTCCCCCCGATGGGTTAACCGGCAATTTGCCGTCTTTATAAACCGTGCCATCGGCCAGAACCTCGGCCCCTTTGCCTGGCGCGGCCAGACCCATGGCTTCATATTGAATGAGCTCGGCAATGGTGAAGCAATCATGCGTCTCCACCAAAGACAAATCGGTCAACGCCACGCCCGCTTCTTCGAGCCCTTTGGCCCAAGCTGTTTTGGGACCGTCAAAGGCGGTGACATCGCGTTTGCTCATCGGCAAGAAATCATTGGCTTGCGTGCGGGCGCGAAAGGCGATGGCTTTGTCATGGCTTTGGGCGGTGTCTTCATCGGTCAAAATAATGGCCGCCGCGCCGTCAGAAATCATCGAGCAATCGGTGCGCTTTAAAGGGCCGGCCACGATTGGGTTTTTCTCGCTCTCCGCGCGGCAGAAATCGAAACCGAAATCTTTTTGCATATGCGCCAGCGGATTTACCGAACCATTTTTATGGTTTTTGGCCGCGATTTGCGCCAAAGCATCGCTTTGGTCGCCATATTTTTGGAAATATTTTCCTGCCACGACGCCAAAAATACCCGGGAAAGTGAGCCCTTGGTCGCCCTCTTCTGGCATATAGCTGGCCCGCGATAGGCAACGCCCCACGTCGCCGCTCGATAGATGGGTCATTTTCTCCACCCCGATGGCCAGCACGCGGCGCGCGCGCCCCGCTTCAATGGCATTGGCTGCCTGAAACACAGCCGCCGAACCCGAGCCACAGGCATTTTCTACCCGCGTGGAAGGGGTGAAACGAAACGCATCTGAAACTTGCAAAGCCAGCGAAGAAATAAAATCTTGCTCCGACATGCCCGCGTTAAACGTGGCGACATAAATCGCATCAATATCTTCGGCCCCCACGCCCGCATCCGCCATGGCCTCATTGGCGGCCGCGACGAGTAAGTCTTCCAAACCTTGGTCTTCTAATTTTCCGAATTTCGTGTGGCCCCAGCCGACGATGCATACAGACATGTGTTTCTCCTCAAATTAAGTTGTTGCAAATTGGCCGATACATGGCCCATTTGTCAAGCATTGCGCCTTGGCTCAACGCCCAGAAAGGCCAAAATATCGGGGCCAATTTCCTGCTCTAGCTGCGGCCCAATATCGTGCCCCATGCCCGCCACCGGACGCCATATGGCACCCGGCACATGGGCCGCGATGCTCTCGCCACATATCGGGTCAATCAGCGTATCGGCCAGCCCATGAATAACCAGAAACGGCCTCTCTATGGTTTTCAACCGCGCCACCCGACTGCCATCGGTAATGGCCGCCGCCATTTGACGAACCACGCCTGCGGGATGATAACAGCGCGCAATAATCTTCTCCGCCAAAGCGCGGCGTTCGGGTTCTGGGGTTGGAAAATCTGGGCTCGCATGCTCGGCCAGGCTTTGGGTCAAATAATCCACCAAGGCCGCTTCATCCTCAACGTCATCTGGTGGGGCCAAGTCAGAGACCGCGGGCATTGGCAAATCTGGGTCGCCCGAGGTGGACATCACACAGATGACTTTTTCCATCCGCTCGCCATGGGCAAAAGCCAAATGTTGCGCCACCATGCCGCCCAAAGACATGCCAAAAACATGCGCTTTGTCTATTGCCAAAGCGTCCATCAAACCAATCACATCCTCGGCCATATCGCCAATGCCATAGGGCACGGGAAAGGTGGCGCCCGATTTCTGGTCTTCCAACAGGCCCATAATATCGGGAATGCCCGCGGCATCGAGCTTTTGGCTTTCGCCGACATCCCGATTGTCGAAGATAATCACCTCAAGGCCCGCTTGCGTAAAATAATCGATAAAGGCTGCTGGCCATTGAATCATTTGCGTGCCCAAGCCGCGAATGAGAATAAGCGGCACGGCGTGGGTTTTGGTCTCGGGCGTAAACCGCTGCATACACAGGCTAAGCCCATTGGCTTGCACGATAGAGGGTTTATTTGTCGCCATGATGCATCTCCCGTTTCATCCGTTTTTAGTCTATACTCGCCGCCACCTGCCAAGCAAATGGAAGCTTTCATGCAAAGAGATTTTTCAGCCTTATCGAAATCCCCGTTTGACCTCGCCATCATTGGCGGCGGCGCAACTGGCGCGGCCATTGCGCTCGATGCCAGCCTAAGGGGCTTGCGCGTGGCGCTTATCGATAAGGGCGATTTTGCGGCCGCCACCTCGGCTGGCTCTTCTAAACTCATGCACGGGGGATTGCGATATTTGGCCAATGGCGATATTCGCCAAGTGCGCGAAGGCCTGCGCGAGCGCCGTCATTGGAGCCGTATCGCCAAACATTTAGTGCATCCGCTGGGCTTTATCATTCCGACCTATGAAGACAGCAAGCCCAGACGCAGCCTGTTAAAAATCGGCCTTTACCTTTATGACCTTCTGGCTTTCGACCGCAATCGATCGGTTGACCCGATGCAAAAAATCGCCGGTCATCGCTCGGTCACGGCGGCGCAAGTTTTGGGCTTAAGCCCCGACACGCCCCACGTTGGGCCGCAAGGCACGCTGACGGGCGGGCTGATGTATCAAGATGGACAAATGCTCTCGCCCGAACGCTTGGTGCTGGCTATATTACGCACCGCCGTGCAAGCGGGTGCCGTGGTGGTGAATCATTGCGAAGCCACGGATTTGATAAAATCCGGCAAGCGCATTAGCGGCGTAAACATCAAAGATAATCTGTCTCAAGCGCGGGCCGCGCTATCGGCCAAATTGGTGGTCAATGCGGCGGGGCCTTGGGCCGACGACGTAATGAAACTGGCGGGTAATCAAAAACAAACCAAAAAACTCATCCGCTCCAAAGGCATTCATCTGGTAACCCGCTCGCTGACCCGCGGCATTGCCCTGACGGTTCCGGTGGCGGACGAACATGTGTTTATACTGCCCTGGATGGGCATGAGCTTGCTGGCCACCACCGACACGAAATTCGACGAAGACCCAGATGCCGCTTGTGTGACCGAGGCGGATATCCATTTGCTGCTGAATAAAACCAATGCGGTTTTGCCCGAGGCGCAGCTCACCCGAGACGATGTGGTGCATGCCTATGTGGGCTTGCGGCCCTTGGTGGCCGACATAGACGACCGTGCCGAGACCACCTATGGCTTGTCGCGCGGCAGTGAAATTTATGACCATAGCGAACATGGGGGCCCAGAGGGTCTGCTGTCCGCTTTGGGCGGCAAATGGACGACCTCGCGACGGCTTGGCGAAAAAATAGTCGATACGGCCTTTGCCAAATTGGGCCAACCCGCCAAACGCCAGCGCAGTGCCAATACGATATTGGCTTGTGCGCCACGCGACGACTTGGGCGATTTTATGGATGCCATGCGGACGCAATATCCCAAAATAGAAACCGCCCAAATCGATTTATTATCGCGCCTTTACGGCGCCTTGCTGCCGCAAATGCTAGACAGCAACACCCAAGGGCTGGCAAAACTCAAAGACCCCATTTTGGCCGCGCGCGTCAGTTTCGCCGTGCATCAAGAAATGGCCATGCAGCTGAGCGACGTGGTGATGCGCCGCCTCATCGAAGGCCAGACAGGCGCCCTGTCGAGCGCCCAAATAAATGTCATCGCTGCCTTTATGGCCAAAAAATACGCTTGGTCAGAGGCCGAGCTGAAAAAACAAAAAGCTGATTTGGCCAAGCTCACCGGACTGCCCAAGCCGAAGCCCGCCCGCAAGAAAAAACCTGCGGCCAAAAAGCCGAGAACGAAATCCGCCTAATTTGGCCTTAGCCAACGCGGCGATCATGGCCTTCCCAATACGGGTCGCGCAATTCGCGACGCAATATTTTGCCCGAAGGATTGCGGGGCAAAGCCTCAACATAATCGACCGATTTGGGCAATTTATAGCCCGCAATGCGCTCGCGTGCGAAAGCGATAATCTCTTCTTCGCTCAAGCTGGCGCCGCTGTTTAAAACCACGCACGCTTTCACCGCCTCGCCCCATTTTTCATCGGGCACGCCAATCACCGCCACATCGGCAATGTCTGGATGGGCAAAAAGCGCGTTTTCCACTTCCGCCGGATAGACGTTCTCACCGCCGGACACAATCATGTCTTTCACCCGATCGTGGATGAACACATAGCCTTCGTCGTCGAAAAAGCCAGCATCACCTGTGTAGAACCAGCCATCGCGCACGGCATCTTTCGTGGCGTCAGGCTTGGCCCAATAGCCCTTCATGTTGGATTTCGCGCGCATGGTAATTTCGCCCACTTCGCCTTGCGGCACAGATTTGCCGTTTTCATCGACGATGCGAATTTCGACCCCGACATTTGGCTTGCCGCAGCTGCGCAATTTATTGCGCGCGGGGTCATGGTCTTCGGGCATTAAACTAGTGCCACAACCGGTCGTTTCGGTAAGCCCATAGACTTGCACAAAATCACCGGTAAACACTTGGCTGGCTTGCAGCAATAATTCTTCGGCAATCGGCGAGGCGCCATAAATCACTTGCCGCACGCTCGATACATCGGCCTCGCGAATGCGCGGCAATTGCATCAAGAATAAAATCACCGCTGGCACCATAAATAAAATAGAGACTTGCTCTTCCTCTATAAGGCGCAAAATCTCCACTGGGTCTAGCTCTTCCAGCACGGTGACTTTAGTGCCCTCGAACAAGCCGATGAGCCCAACATTAACCCCCGCGATATGGAACAAAGGCATGCATAATAGAACATGGTCTTGGGGCTCCCAATTGGCCCAATAGCCCGCCTGCTCTAGCGCGCTGCCCATGTTTTCATTGGTCAATTGCACGCCTTTGGGATGGCCCGTGGTGCCGGATGTGTAAAGCTGAATGAAGTCATCATCGGTTTTATAAGCCAAACCCAAAGGCTCGGCCTTGGCCCCATCGCGCCAGTCCGAGAAAGCCTCCCATTCACTATGACCGCCATCCATGGCGATGACTTTTTGAACCTCCGGACAATCTGGCAAAATGCCTTCAATCAGCGGCACAAAGGCTTTGGAAACAAAAATGATTTCCGCCTTCGCATCATTGAGCACATAAGCGACTTCGGGCGGGGCGAGGCGCGAGTTCACCCCAACCACCACCGCCCGGGCTTTTTGCGCGCCCAAGAGCATTTGGAAATAGAGGTCTGAATTGCCGCCCAAATAGCCGACACGCGCCTGCGGGGAAATACCCTCCGCAACCAGCTTTTGGCCCACTTGGTGGCTCAAATCGCTGAGCTCGCGATAACTGGTTTCGCGGCCCGCACAGACCAGCGCCGTGGCATCGCCTTGTTTGGCGGCTTGCGCTTCGAAAGCGTCGATAAAGATAAACTCATCCATGGTTTTTCTCCTTTGGTTTGTTCCTAGATTACGCCGCAAAAAGACGATGTAAAGAGCTCTATTTTGCGTTACCCTTTTCTCTAGGAAGTTTAGCGGGGGAGAATCGATATGCAACTGGGGCATCCAAAATTTGCTTATGAAAAAGGCCTGCACCAAATCGGCAATGGTGCCTATGCGTGGCTGCAACCCGATGGCGGTTGGGGCTGGTCAAACGCCGGGCTGGTCGTCGATGGCGATCAATCGCTGCTGGTCGACACTTTGTTCGATGTGCCGCTCACCCTGGATATGTTGGCCGCTTATCAAGACGCCGAAAGCGCCGCCCAAAGCATAAATACCGTCGTCAACACGCATCATAATGGCGACCATTGTAACGGCAATTGCTGCTGCCCAGATGCGCAAATCATCGCCCATCGCGCAACGGCCGAACATATGCAAGCCGAACCCCCCGAAATGATGCAAAGCTTTTTAGATGCCGCCCCCGAGTTGGGCGAAATGGGCAAATATTTCACCAGCTGCTTCGGCCCGTTTGATTTCAAATCGGTAACGCAAAAACTGCCCGACACGCTCATCGACGACGAGACCACCATTAAAGTGGGCGACAAGGACGTTCATCTCATCCCCGTCGGCCCCGCGCATACGCCGGGCGATACGCTGGCCTATGTGCCCGCCGACCGCACTGTCTATACAGGCGATATTTTGTTCATTGGCGGCCATCCGATTATTTGGGAAGGGCCGGTGCAAAATTGGATCAACGCCTGCGACCGGATTATCGATATGGATGTCGAAACCATTGTGCCTGGCCATGGCCCGATTACCACCAAAGCGGGCGTGGAAGAAGTGCGCCACTATATGGTGACCATGCGCAATGAGGCGCGCGCGCGCTATGAAGCGGGCATGAATTATAAAGAAGCCGCTTTTGATATCGCGCTCGGCGTGTTCGATGATTGGGGCGACAGAGAACGCATTGTCATTAATTGCGCCACCATGTTCCATGAATTTGGCGCGCAAGGAAAACCCGAGATTACCGAGCTGTTTACCGCCATGGCCGAATATGCGGCGGCCTTTCCGCAAAAAGACTAGGCCGCGCGCGTGGTTGAAATAGACGCGATTGGGCTGAGCTGCCCCATGCCGGTTTTACGGCTGCAAAAGATTTTGCGCGACAGTGCGCCGAAAACCCGCGTCACTTTGCTGGCCACCGACCCTATGGCCAAAGTCGATGTGGTGCATTTCGCGTCAGAAAACGGCCACCGATTGATTGGCCAAACCACGCAAGCCAAAGCGGCCCCAGGCGGGTTGGACTTACTGATTTTTGAGATTGAAAAAGCTTAAGCGCAAAAGCTGGCTTGCACGTCTTTGGAAAAGCCAACGCTGACGACGCCATCGCGCTCGATGACGGGGCGTTTTATCAAAGTCGGATTGGCCAGCATCAGCGCCACCAAATGCTGGCTATCTTGATTGTCTTTATCGGCGTCGCTGAGTTTGCGCCAACTGGTGCCGCGTTTATTCAGCAGCACGTCCATCGGCTGCTGGGTGAGCCAGCTTTCCAGTTTCTCGCGCTCTAAGCCATCTTTTCGAAAGTCATGGAAATCGAACGCATGCCCCTGCTCGGCCAAAAACACCCGGGCTTTTTTCACCGTGTCGCAATTGGGGATGCCGTACACGCGAATGGCCATTACTCGGCTGCCAGATATCCTGCGGTTTGCAAATCAGGCGTCGCATCGACGATTTTGCGATATGCCTTGGGGGTGTCGACGCCCAATTGACGGCGCACCTCGTCGAGCGGTTGGGTCAGTAAATATTCCCAATCGGCGGCCGGTAAGCCCTTGGCGGCTTTGCCCAAACGAAAGGCTTCGCGCAAGGCTTTGCCGATGCCCAGCTCGGGTGCTTCTTTGCGGGTCACCAAAAAGCCGGCACCGATAATAACCAAAATACCGAGATTGCCGAGCTGGCGATAGGTGACGGCCAAAAGGCATAATTCGCCCAATGGGTCGCGGCCATAGCCAGTGGTGACATGCCACAGGTCATGGGCGTCGCGCATCCGTTCGTGATAGCGAACCTGCGCCGCGCTTATTTCGCGCGCCTCTTCGGGGCGACCTTCGACGCTGGCTTCGGTGAGGCCATCGGCGGTGATTTGCTCAACTTTGGTAAAATTATAATAGCGCGCGCCGAGCGAGCCTTGCGGCAGGCTGGCCAACCAATCGCGGTCTTTTAAATAGTCCAACAGAGGTTTTTTGGCCTCGATAAGGCGAGGGCCCTGTTCGGTTTTCATGAAGCGTGCAAAAGCCCGCGCCCCAGAGTTGCCCGACAAGGCTTCCAAAATCACAAACACTTGTTTGGTATCTTCTTTATCGGCGATGAGTTTTTTCACCGCGCCAGAAATACGTTTTAATTTGCTTTCCCCGGACATCATCAAGCTCCTGTTTCCTTTTCGGCAATATACACATATGAGGGCTCGATGGCCAGTCATGGAATGTGAACAAAAACAGGGTTATTCGCCTCTCTGCTTACTCATAGGAATAGAGGATAGGAGACGCCATGCCCTTGCGCCGTTTAAATTCATCAGGCATGCGCTTCATCCTATATTTTTTCACAATCTCATCGGGAGCTTCCTTGCCGACAAACCCATGCCTACCTTTAAGTCTCTTTTCCGTCAGATTAGGGAAATTTTTAGGCGTTGCTTCCAACCATTCCTCGGGAATGAAAACACCCCTGCAAATGCCATCCGACACGGCAAAAACAAGCTCTGCCCTCTCCGCTCTTGTTTTCGAAACGCGCCAAGCAAATCGAACCGCATCATAATAATCCCGTTCATCCTCCGACTTTCGCACATTGATAGCCATCACCTTCATTCCCGGCTCCAGAACAATCTGTTCCGCACAATAGCGTTGGTTAAGCTGTTGGGCAGAAGCTGGACCGCGCTCGGAGGAGCCATGTCCACCCGCTATATTGGTCAGACCAGGCGTGTTATCAATCAGCGCAGCTTCGACCAAGAAAGCCTCATCCTCGGTCATTCCATGTCTTGCGATAATATGCAGAGGAAAAAGGTCTTCTCTCAGTATCTCGCGTATGGTCCCTAATTTTAACGACACCTCATCTTCTTCGTCTTCTTCCGCCTCGATAGCAGATTGCTCGATCGCATTTTTACAGTGGGCGAAAACTCTATCCCCCTTGCCTTTGCCGACATAAAACACAGCTCCGTCTCTTGGGTCGATAAGTTTGTAAACATAGTAGCCAAGCTGCTTGGCCACCTCTTTTGGAAAGGTCTCAATCATCTATCTCTGTCTCCTGCTTGAGTGAAAATTATTGTTTTTTTTGAACCCCCAATGGATACAAAGTTACTCAAGCATAAGATGAAGACCATAAGCAAACGACGGTGTGTCGATTGCTTTGCAGACATTCGTCAATCGAAAATAAAATCGCAAATTTTAGAAAAAGTCAGCTGGTGCCCTTGGGCGGACTCGAACCGCCACTCCCGTTAAGGAAACGGATTTTGAATCCGTCGCGTCTACCAATTCCACCACAAGGGCCGACCAGCCCCCCTCATTTGCCCGATTATTGGCTTGGCGTCAATGCTTCGAACGCATCTTCTCTCAGAAAATTGGGTAAAAATAGAGCCCCGTTTTCAAGCCCATTAATGCACCGCATCATCATGGTCATGCTGCCAAGCGCTTCGGGTGACCATTCGGGCGTGGGCAAATAAATCGGCTTCATGGATAATGCCAACCAGCACGCCCGATTTTAAAACTGGCACGCCCTCGCCCAAAAAGTCGCGCATCGCGGTTTGGGCATAAAGCGCATTATCATGCGCCTGCAAAATAAGCGGCGTGCGTTCTTGCAACGCCAAACACATGGCGTCTTCGGGCTGGCGCACCAAATCATAAAGGCAAATTTTGCCAACCCATTTCCTCTCGTCATCCAATAAATGCGCCTCAGAGCAATGCGCCTCCGCCATTTCTTGCGTCGCCTGGCGCACGCTCACATTGGCCGGCAGCGTAAGATAATCGGCCGACATGAGCTCCGTCACAGGGGTTTGCTGCAAGGCCAAGCTCTCGCGCCCGAGCGATAAATCGACCCCTTTGGCCAGCAATTGCGGCTCAAAAACCGACCGCGTCGAGAGCCGCGACGAGAGCAGATTGGCAATCACAATGGTCACCACAATGGCCGTGGTGGCGGCATAATTTTGCGATAATTCAAAGCACAGCAAAATAACCGCCAAAGGCGCGCCCAACATAGAGCTGGCCATCGCCGACATGCCTGCCAGAACAAATAAAGCGGTATCGGGCGCATAGCCCGTCAGCGGTGCCAAGAGCGTTAAAAATCCGGCCATCACACCGCCCAGCGCCGCGCCGATGAAAAGCGCCGGCGCCACAATGCCGCCATGGAAAAACAGCGTCAGGCAAAGCCCCGCCGCGATAATTTTGACCACGAGCAAAATCAATAAAGCGCTCGGCGCAATCTCGCCCTGCATCATCGCCGATATCGTGTCCAAGCCGGGCCCCAAAATAGCCGGGGCGAAATGCGCCAAAACACCCACGCCAAGCCCGGCCAAAGCAGGCTGCAGCCAAACCGGCAAAGCGGCCCCAACAAGGCGCAACCGCAAGCGCGCCACAAACCGCATAACCCCCACCGCCACCAGACCCGCAATCACCCCCAGCGCCATCAGCCAGAGAATATCCAGCGGCCCCGCCATGCGGGTTTCAAATATCGGCAAAATAGAAATATGCTGGTTCAGCACTTCGCCCGAAAACACATAGGCCGTCGCCGAAGCGAGGCTCACAGGCGCAAAAAACCGCAAATTATAATGGCGCAACACCACTTCATGGGCGAAAAGAATACCCGCCAAAGGCGCGCTAAAGGCAGCGGAAATCGCCGCTGCTACGCCCGCCCCCAAAGCCATTTCGGCATATTGCGGCGACAGGTTGAGCAAGCGTTTGGTGCTGGCGGCCAGGCTGGCGCCCAACACCACCAAGGGGCCATAAAGGCCCGTCGTCGAGCCCGCGCCAATGGCCAGAACAGATTTTACCAAAGAGACATAACCGCCGGTGCGCGACACCACGGGGTCGGGTTCATGCGCGGCGTGTATCACATCGGCCAGCTCGACCGGACGGCGCGGCGTCAGCCATACCAAGAGCCCCCCAATGAGCAAACCCGAAACCGTGGGCACCAGAAGCAAAATAGGATTAAACCCGTGCCAGCCAATTTGGCCCGGCGCATGGGCGGGTTGCCAAAGCGACAATAAAACTTCCACCGCCCCAAAAGACGCCAGAGCCGCATAGGCCACCACAACGCCCAACACCAAACCAATGGCGGTAATGCCCAGCCCATGGCGCAGCCGCGCAATCATATCGGCCAGCGAGCTGGCAAAGCCTGAGTTGGCATTTGGGTCCAAAGGATTGTTCATAAATAAATCTATCGAGGATTCGCGAGGGCCACAAAACTCTTTTCATTGCCCATTTACGCCGTTAGTCTCGCCTCCATGTTACACGCCCTATACGACCGAACCCTCGCTTTATCTGCCCACCGCCACGCGGCATGGGGATTGGCGGGCGTGTCGTTTTTGGAAAGCTCGGTGTTTCCCATTCCCCCAGATGTTATTTTGCTGCCCATGGTGTTGGCCAATCGGACGAAAGCCTGGTTTCTGGCCAGTATCTGCACCTTGGCGTCGGTTTTGGGGGCGCTTTTGGGCTATGCCATCGGCTTTCTACTATGGGAAACCATCGGCCAACCGATTATCGCCTTTTATAATGGCGAAGCGGCTTTTGCTAAATTCATAAGTTTTTATGACCTATGGGGCGTTTGGGTGGTCTTGGCGGCGGCCATCAGCTTTTTACCCTTTAAGGTTGCCACGCTTGCCAGCGGCGTTGCCGGACTGGCTTTGGGGCCTTTTATCTTGGCCAGTGTTTTGGGCCGCGGCCTGCGCTTCTTCGGCGTGGCTGCCTTGATTTATTATTTCGGGCCGCAGATACGCCAGCTGATTGATAAATATTTCAATCTTTTGTCCTTCCTCTTCGTCGCCTTGCTGCTTTTGGGCATGGTTTTACTGGGGGCGATAAGATGATGGCGCGCCTCTCTTTGCCCCTCTCTTTGAGGCCTCGCATTGGCTTGGTGTTGGCACTGGCGACGCTGGTCATTGGCGCGGCTTTGGCCAGCGAAATATTTGCCGGCCTCACCCCTTGCGCCTTGTGCCTCAAACAACGCGCGCCTTATTATTTGTCCCTGCCCCTTTTAGCCCTTGCCTATTTCTATGCGCCTTACGCAAAACTGGCCTCGCGCGGCTTGCTGGTGACGGTGGGCGTGGTGTTTTTGGCCAGCGCCGGACTTGGCATCTACCATGCGGGCATCGAATATGGATTTTGGGCCGGACCCGCCACTTGTGGCGGCGGCGGCGCCATGGCCAGCTCGCCAGAGGCGCTTTTAGCGGCGCTCGAAAACCAATCTATCGTGCGCTGTGATGCCCCAGCCTGGACCCTTTTCGGTATCTCTTTGGCAGGCTATAATGCTTTGGCAAGTCTCGCCTTGGCCGCCCTTTGCTTGGGCGCCTTGCGCCATCCTGAGGAAGAAAAATGAGCCATACACGCCTAGAAGAAATGATCCGTGTCGACCATGCTGGAGAGCATGGCGCGGTGCGTATTTATGAGGGCCAATTGGCGGTCTTCGATAAAATTCCGGGCCTCGAAAAAACCGCCGAGCTGGTGCATCACATGGCCGAGCAAGAGCAGGAACATCTCGACCATTTCGATGGCCTCATCGTCGCCCGCAACATCCGCCCAACCGCTTTTGGCCCCCTATGGAATGCCGCTGGTTTTGCGCTGGGCGCGGTAACCGCGCTGATGGGCGAAAAAGCCGCCATGGCCTGCACCGCCGCCGTGGAAACAGAAATTGACGCCCATTACGCCGCCCAATTAGACGAGCTGGCCGACGGCACAGCTGGCGAGGACGAGGCTTTACGCGCCGCGATTGAAAAATTTCGTGCCGATGAAGCCGAACATAAAGCCACCGCTTTCGAGCACGGCGCCGAACAAGCGCCGGGTTATGAGGTGATGAGCCAAATTATCCGTTTTGGCTGTCGGGTGGCCATTCGCGCGTCGGAAAAAATCTAGCCGCGCTTACGGCTCCAGCTCCGTATCCCAATACAGGTAATCTTGCCAACTATCATGGCAATAGTTGGGCGGAAACCGTCGGCCATTTTCATGCAATTCATAAACCGTCGGCTGATGCGGTTTTTGCCTTGGCACCATGCCGGCTTGTTTGGGCAAGCGACCGCCTTTTCGCAAATTACACGGGCTACACGCCGCCACCACATTTTCCCACGTCGTGCGCCCACCGGCGCGGCGCGGGATAACATGGTCAAAGGTTAGGTCTTTGGGGACGCCACAATATTGGCACGAAAACCCATCGCGCAAAAACACATTGAACCGGGTAAAAGCAGGATAGCGCGGCGGTTTCACATAGGTTTTTAAACTGACCACGCTGGGCAGTAAAAACTCGGTCGAGGGCGAATGCACAATCGTATCATAATGCGACACAATATTGACCCGGTCCAACACCACCGCCTTTAGCGTATCTTGCCAAGACCAAAGCGAGAGCGGGTAATAACTCAAAGGTCGAAAATCAGCGTTTAAAACCAAAGCCGGACAGCTCGCAGGATTTTTAAAATCCGGCGGGGCGGCCTTCACAAACTCAATCGCGTCGCTAGCAGATCGGTGCATAGTTTGGTCTCTTTATCCTCTCATCCGTGCCCTTGGCCTACGAATCATAGCGGGTACCCCCAGTATGCCCAATAGGACATGTTAACTCTAGTTACTTGCGCGCCGCTTTGGCCTCGGCCTGCTCGCCATTATAATAAGTCCACAAAAGCCGTGCCACCGCCCCGCGATGCGGTTGCCAGCGCTGGGCAAAAGTTTCCAGAGCTGGCGCGTCGGGTCTGGCATCGAGGCCATAGAGCATCCGCACGCTTTCTTGCAGCGCCAAATCGCCAGCCGGAAACATATCGGCGCGGCGCAAACAAAACAGCAAATAACATTGTGCCGTCCACGGGCCAATGCCCAAAAGCGCAACCAGCGTCTCGTAGACCGTCTGATTATCGGCTTTGCGCAGCGCCTTTAAGTCGAGCCCATCGCTGACGATGGCTTCGGCAAGGTTGCGCAAATACCGCTGCTTGGGGCGGGAAATGCCGCAAGCCGTAACCTCTGCCTCGCTCAAAGCCAGCAGGTTTTCTGGCTCCATACCGCCCATAGCGGCGTCGAATTTGGCTTGAATAGAAGTCGCCGCTGCGGTGGAAACTTGCTGGCTGATGAGCAGGCGCACCAGACCATGAAACCCATCGGGGCTTTCGCGCATCGGCGGTGTGCCATATTTTTCAAAGGCGCTGGCCAGCTTTTTATCGCGCTCGCATAAATGCGTGAGGGCTGCAGTGATTTGTTTTTTTGTCTTATATATTTGCATAGTCAAAGATTATGGAGCATTGATGATGGCAATGAAAGAGCCTTCTCCGTTTCTGACCCGCTTCGCGCCGAGCCCCAATGGCTGGTTGCATTTGGGCCACGCCTATTCGGCCATGCTCGGCGCGCAAAAAGCCAGCCAAGCCGGCGGGCAATTTTTATTGCGCATAGAAGACATCGACATCGGCCGGGCGCGGCCTCATTTTATCGACGGTATTTACCAAGACCTCGACTGGCTGGGGCTCGACTGGCAACGGCCTGTGTTATTGCAATCGACACGTTTTGAAGCCTATGCGCAGGCTCTGAAAATCTTGCGCGAGCGGGAGCTGGTCTATCCGTGCTGGGCAACGCGGCGCGAAATTTTGGCGGCCATTGCCGACCCCGCCACCTGGCCGCGCGACCCCGATGGCGCACCGCTTTACCCCGGCCTGTATCGCGATTTGCCCGACAGCGAGCGAAAACGGCGGATGTGGGAAGGCAGTGATTATGCGTGGCGTCTCGACATGAAAAAGGCCGTGCAATGGGTGCAAAAAAACACGCCCCAGCCGCTCACCTATCAAGAGCTGAACCCGCAAGACGGCGATGGCCCGCAAACCGTGCTGGCCACGCCCGCCGCCTATGGGGATGTGGTGCTGGCCCGCAAAGAAGTGCCGACGTCTTATCATCTTGCGGTGGTGGTGGATGATGCGTTTCAAAACATCACCCAAGTGACGCGCGGGCGCGACCTCAGCCCGGCAACGCATATTCATCGCTTGCTGCAAGCCTTGCTCGGCCTGCCAACGCCCGATTATTTTCATCACGCCCTGATGCGCGACCCGCAAGGCAGACGTCTTTCCAAACAGGCGGGCGACAGCGGGTTTCGCGATTTGCGCCAGCAAGGCATGAGCCGCGAGGCGGTTGTCGCCCTGCTGCCGCCACCGCTCGGCGAGGGCGAATTTTTAATCCCACAAGTGTAAAGCCGCGACCTTTCGCCCATCGCAAACCGGGCCAAAGCGGGCTGGCGAGCCTTGCCTTCGTGTTAAAAACCGATAGTCTGTCGGCATGACTGCTGTAGAGAAAATCACCCCGCAAGAAACCCTCGACCTCTTGGCACGGCTGCCCAAAGCCAATGCCGCGCTCGACCCTTTGCGCGCCGCTTTGCGCGCGCCCGCGCCCGAAGGCATGGACCAATTTGGCCGTCATGGCCGCGCGTGGGCCGCCACTTATCTCGAGACGCTGGCACAAATGAGCGCCTATGCCAGCCAGATGAACCAGCGGCTGGGCGAGCTGGAGCAGAACCTCACGCTGATTATTTTCGGCGAATATCTCAATCAATTGGTTGGCGGTCTGCCGATGAGCCAAGGCGAAATCGTGCGTCCCAGCGATTTGGGTTTTGCCGATGGCTTGCCCGGTTTTGACGATGGCGATGTGGAGCATTTGCGCGCCCATGCCAATACCGCCCAACGCCGCGCCAGCATGGCGCAGCTTATGCTGGCCCAAGGGCAAATCGAAGCCGATGCCGGGCTCGATGAAACCCACACGATGATTCGCGATCAGTTTCGCCGTTTTGCCGATGAAAAAGTTATTCCCCATGCGCATGGGTGGCATTTGCGCGACGAGCTAATCCCGCTTCCGCTGATTGAAGAGCTTGGCCAATTGGGCGTCTTTGGGCTCACCGTGCCAGAAGAATTTGGCGGCATGGGGTTAGGTAAACAAGCCATGTGTGTGGTGTCGGAAGAATTATCGCGCGGCTATATCGGCGTCGGTTCGCTGGGCACGCGCACGGATATTGCGGCCGAATTGATTTTGCAAAATGGCACGCCCGAGCAAAAACAAAATTATCTCCCGCGCATTGCCAATGGCTCCTTATTGCCGACCGCCGTGTTTACCGAACCCAATACGGGCTCGGATTTGGCCAGCCTAGCCACACGGGCCAAAAAAACCGCCACCGGCTATGAGATTATCGGCGCCAAAACCTGGATTACCCACGGCGCGCGCGCCGATGTGATGACGCTTTTGGTGCGCAGCGAAGCCGATGTGAAAGGCCACCGCGGCCTGAGCATGTTTTTGGCCGAAAAGCCACGCGGCGATGACCAAACGCCGTTTCCAGCGGAAGGCATGCAAGGCGGCGAGATTGAGGTTTTGGGCTATCGCGGCATGAAAGAATATGACATCGCCTTTGATGGTTTTGCTGTGCCAGAAGACGCCGTGCTGGGAGGCGAGACTGGCAAGGGCTTTAAACAATTGATGGAAACGTTCGAGAGCGCCCGCATTCAAACCGCGGCGCGCGCCATTGGCGTGGCGCAAAACGCGCTGGAGCTGGCCTTTACCTATGCGACCGATAGAAAACAATTTGGCAAAGCGATTTATAATTTCGAGCGGGTATCTGGCAAATTGGTGATGATGGCGGCAGAAATTTTGGCCGCGCGCCAATTGACTTATTTCGCCGCGCGCAAAAAAGACCAAGGCGAACGCTGCGACCTAGAAGCGGGCATGGCCAAATTACTGGCCGCACGCGTCGCTTGGGCGGGCGCGGACAATGGTTTGCAAATTCATGGCGGCAATGGGTTTGCGCTAGAATATCCCATCAGTCGGGTTTTATGCGATGCGCGGATATTGAATATTTTTGAGGGCGCGGCAGAAATTCAGGCCGATATCATCGCGCGGCGCCTCGAAGAAATGGGCACCACTTCGGTGTAAAGCGCACCTTCGGTGTAAAGAAAGGAAACGAGCATGGATGTTTTTAGCTACCTTATTCCCCTTGGCTTGGCTGCCGTCACGCTGGTATTGCTCGCGGGGCTGGTGAACATGCTTCGCAATGGCTCGACCTCGACCTCGCAAAAACTTATGCGCTGGCGTGTGGGGCTGCAATTTGGCACTATTGTTCTGGTCATGCTGGGCGTTTATCTGTCTGGCGGCTAGGCTTTTAGGGACGGCATTTGACGATGGTTAAATTGAACAAAATCTATACCCGTGCGGGCGACGATGGCTCGACGCAATTGGCCGATGGCTCGCGCCGCGCCAAACATGACCAGCGCATTGGCGTCTATGGGGCGGTAGATGAAGCCAATGCCGCCCTTGGTCTGGCGCGTCTTTATACCCAAGACCAACCCGATTTAGACGCCGTTTTGCAGCGCCTGCAAAATGATTTCTTCGATCTGGGCGCTGATTTAGCGACCCCTGAAACCGATGCTTTTGAGGCCTTGCGGGTAACCCCCGCGCAAGTAAAACGCTTGGAAGATGAAATAGACGCGATGAACGAGGCTTTGGCGCCGCTCGATAGTTTCGTCTTACCCGGGGGCACGCCTGCGGCGGCGCATTTGCATTTGGCGCGCACGATTATTCGCAATGCCGAGCGCCTCTTGAGCGCGGCCAGCGAAGGCGGCGATGTGTTTTCAGATAGCGCGCGCCAATATATCAATCGGGCGTCCGATTTATTGTTCGTCGCAGCGCGCGCCGCCAATGCCAATGGCCAAAAAGATGTCTTATGGGTGCCGGGCGCCAACCGATAAAGCGATGATTTTGCCGCCTGTCTTGCCGCCTATCTTAAGGTCGTTTTGACGCAGGCGCCCCACGGCTGGTCAATTGACTTATTTGCCCCAATTCACTAAGAATTGCGTCTCAGAGCGCATGTGCGCCAACTATTGGAGATTGAATGATGAAAATCCTTGTCCCCGTCAAACGCGTAGTGGACTACAACGTCAAAATTCGGGTGAAACCGGACCAATCGGGCGTTGATCTAGCCAATGTAAAAATGTCGATGAACCCGTTCTGCGAAATCGCCATCGAAGAAGCCGTTCGCTTGCAAGAAGCGGGCACGGCAACGGAGATTGTTGTGGTGTCCATCGGGCCGGCACAGACCCAAGAAACCATCCGCACCGCGCTTGCTATGGGCGCTGACCGCGGCATTTTGGTGAAAACCGAAACCGACATGGAACCGCTGGGCATTGCCAAAGTATTGAAAGCCGTTGTCGAAGAAGAAAAGCCTGATATGGTTATTCTCGGCAAACAGGCGATTGATGGTGACAACAATCAGACTGGCCAAATGCTGGCCGCGCTTCTGGGCTGGAGCCAGGGCACATTTGCTTCTGAGTTGAGTGTAGATGGCGATAAGCTGAACATCACCCGCGAGATTGATGGGGGCCTACAAAGCCTGAAAATCAACCTGCCGGCGATTGTGACCACAGATTTGCGCTTGAACGAGCCACGCTATGCTTCGCTGCCGAATATTATGAAAGCGAAGAAAAAACCGATCGATGAAAAAGACTTGGCAGATTACGGCGTAGATGCCGCGCCGCGTTTGGAAATCGTGAAAGTCACCGAGCCCGCCGAACGCGAAGCCGGTGTGAAAGTAGAAACTGTCGCCGATTTGGTCGATAAACTGAAAAACGAAGCAGGAGTCTTGTAATGAATACGCTGCTAATTGCTGAACACAATAATGAAACCCTCGCCGATGCAACCGTCAAATCGGTAACCGCGGCCGCCCAAATGGGCGGCGAGTTACATGTTCTCGTCGCGGGTAGCGGGTGCGCAAGCGTCGCCGACCAAGCGGCCAAATTGGAAGGCGTTGCCAAAGTTCTATTGGCCGACGACGCCCAATATGACAAGCAACTGGCGGAGCCAATGGCTGCTTTGGTTGTCGGCATTGCCTCCGGATATGCCACGATTGCAACGCCGGCTTCGACCAATGGGAAAAACTTCACCCCACGCATTGCCGCCCTTCTGGATTGCAGCCAAGTGTCGGACATCACAGCCGTGCTGGATGCAACGACTTTTGAGCGTCCGATTTATGCAGGCAATGCCATTCAAACGGTGAAAGTCAACGAAGGCCAAAAAGCCATCACCATCCGCTCTACCGCCTTTGCCGCCGCTGCCGAAACCGGTAGTGCCAGCGTCGAAGCGCTCAGCGCGGCAGATAATCCAAGCCTTTCTGAGTTCATCTCGGAAGAGCTGACCAAGTCTGACCGTCCAGAGCTAACCTCGGCCAAGATTGTGGTTTCGGGTGGCCGTGGCATGCAGTCTGGCGAAAATTTCCCGATGTTGGAAAAAGTGGCCGACCAATTGGGCGCCGCTATGGGTGCCTCGCGCGCGGCCGTGGATGCGGGCTTTGTGCCCAATGATTATCAAGTCGGCCAAACCGGTAAAGTGGTGGCCCCCGACCTTTATATTGCGGTCGGTATCTCGGGTGCCATTCAGCATTTGGCGGGTATGAAAGATTCGAAAGTCATTGTGGCGATTAACAAAGACGAAGAAGCGCCGATTTTCCAAGTCGCGGATTACGGTCTGGTGGCTGATTTATTTACCGCCGTACCTGAACTCGAAGAAGAACTGGGCAAAGCCGGTTTTTAATCAGCGCTCGCCCCGAAAGAGGACACATGTCTGACGCAAAAACCGTTGGCATTATTGGAGCCGGACAAATGGGATGTGGCATTGCGCACGTCTTTGCTTTGTCCGGCTTCCGTGTCCTTCTCAATGATATTTCCCAAGACCGCATTGAAGCCGGTATTGCCACGATAACGGGCAATATGGGGCGCCAAATCGCGTCGGGTAAATTAGCCGAAGCCGATAGCGAAGCGGCACTGGCGCGCATTCATCCAGCGACCAATTTAGGCGCCATGGCCGAGGTCGATTTGGCCATTGAAGCGGCCAGCGAAAACGAAGCCATTAAAATTGAAATTTTACGCGAAGTCAGCTCGGTGCTCTCGCCCGATGCGATTATCGCTTCCAATACATCTTCTATTTCCATCACCCGCCTGGCGGCGGCGACCGATAGGCCAGAGCAATTCATCGGCATGCATTTCATGAACCCCGTGCCGGTGATGCAATTGGTGGAAATCATTCGCGGCATCGCGACCTCGCAAGACACATTTGAAACCACGCAAGCGATTGTCGAAACTTTGGGCAAAACCGCCTGTGTGGCCGAAGATTTTCCAGCCTTTATCGTCAATCGCATTTTGCTACCGATGATCAATGAAGCCGCTTTCACGCTTTACGAAGGCGTGGGCAGTGTCGATAGCATCGATAAAGCCATGCGCTTGGGGGCCAATCATCGCATGGGCCCATTTGAGCTGGCCGATTTCATTGGCCTCGACACCTGCCTGAGCATCATGCAAGTGCTGCACGAAGGGCTGGGCGACAGCAAATATCGCCCGTGTCCTTTATTGGTTAAATATGTCGAAGCGGGCTGGCTCGGTCGCAAGACCGGCAAAGGCTTTTACGACTATAGCGGCGACGCGCCCGTTCCCACCCGCTAATCGGCCAAATAGGCATCCAGCAAAGCATGGACGTCTGGGCTATCCCAATCCGCCTCACCTGCCAATCTTCCAATTTCCAACCCCTCTGGCGATACCAAGAGGGTTGTCGGCAGGCCAATGAGTTTGGCCGCGCGGGCTGATTTATAGCTCGGGTCATAGGCGCGGGTTAAATGGGCGACGCCCAAATCATTGAGAAACGCCTCTGGTTTTTGTGCCCCCCCACGGTCGACGGAAAGCGCGATGACGCGGACTTTTTTATCGGCGTAGCGTTGCGCCAAAGCGTCGAGCTGCGGCATTTCTTTGCGGCACGGGGCGCACCATGTCGCCCAAAAATTAACCACCAATAGCTCGCCTTGAAAGGCGGCCAAAGACAGCGGCGCTTTGTCGGCGTTTTGCAGCGCCAAGCGCGGCAGCGCTTTGGGGGCCGCGTGGGTGATGAAATTATCTGGCGCTTGCCCCCCCTTGGCGCGCGCGGCGGAGGTGGTTTTTTCACTCTCTGCCTTGCTTTGCCCACCCTCCTTCTTGTATAGGGTTTGAACGCCTGCAAGGGCAAAAACACCCAAGACAACCAGGGTCACAAAACGGCGCTTACGAGAGCGGACAAATCGACTAAATTGTGACAAGATACAAGCCTCCTAAAAGGGAAATGGTACAATGAGCAATCGCATGTGGGGCGGCCGGTTCGGTGGCGGTCCTGACGACATAATGGAAGAGATAAACGCATCCATCGGATTTGACCAGCGTCTGTTTGCGCAAGATATCCGTGGATCGCTGGCGCATGCCGAAATGTTGGTGGCCCAGGGCATTATTTCAGCCGAGGATGGCGCTTCGATAAGCCAAGGTTTGAGCCAAATTCTGGCCGAAATGGAGGCGGGCGAGTTTACCTTCTCGCGCGCGCTCGAAGATATTCACATGAATATTGAGGCGCGCCTCGCTGAGCTGATTGGCGCCACTGCCGGACGCTTGCACACGGCGCGCTCGCGCAATGACCAAGTGGCGACCGATTTTCGGCTTTATGTGCGCGACACGCTCGACCATTTGGCGGCGCAAATCAGCACGCTGATGGGCGTCCTTGTGGCCAAAGCCGAGGCGCATGCCGATACGATTATGCCGGGCTTCACCCATTTACAACCGGCCCAACCGGTGAGCTTTGGCCACCATATGTTGGCCTATGTCGAAATGCTGTCGCGCGACCACGGACGCCTGATGGATGCCCGCAAGCGGCTGAACGAAAGCCCCTTGGGGGCGGCCGCTCTGGCCGGCACAGGCTTTGACATCGACCGCCATGCGACGGCGCAAGCTTTGGGCTTCGACGCGCCAACGGGCAATAGTATGGACAGTGTCTCGGCGCGTGATTTTGCGCTGGAAGCGCTCTCGGCGGCGGCGATTTGCGCCACCCATCTGTCGCGTTTGGCCGAAGAGATTGTGGTTTTTGCGACGCCGAATTTTGGCTTTTTCACGCTGCCAGATGCTTTCTCGACGGGCTCGTCTATCATGCCGCAGAAACGCAATCCAGACGCCGCTGAGTTGATACGCGCCAAATCGGGTCGCATCATCGGCTCCCTGACGGGTCTGTTTGTCGTCATGAAAGGCCTGCCGCTGGCTTACTCGAAAGACATGCAAGAAGACAAAGAAGGCGTGTTCAACGCGCTGGACAGTCTCTCGCTGTGTTTGGCCGCTATGGCTGGCATGATGGATACATTGGGCGTCAATCCAACCGCCATGCGCGCAGCCGCCGGCAATGGGTTTTCCACCGCCACCGATTTAGCCGACTGGTTGGTGCGCGAGGCGGGCTTGCCGTTTCGCGACGCCCACCACGCCACAGGCGCCTTGGTGGCCATGGCCGAAGAAAAAGCCTGCTTGCTCGATGAGTTGAGCCTCGCAGACATGCAAAGCGTTCACGCCAGCATTACGCAAGGCATTTATGATGTTTTGAGTGTGGAGAATTCCGTGAAAAGCCGCACCAGCTATGGGGGCACGGCGCCCGATAATGTGCGCGCGATGGTGGCGCAATGGCAGGCTTGGTTGAAAGCCCGCGAGGTGGGACAGTGAGCCTGCGCTCGGGTGTCACCCTCCTCGTGCTGACGGTTTTTATGGGCGCGAGCGTGGCCTGTGGCAAACGCGGCCCCCTAAGCTTGCCGCCAGCGCCTTTGGCAGATATTGGTTTTGTGGAAATAGAGAGTTAAAATGGATCACTTCTTGTATCGAGATGGCGCTTTACATGCCGAGGACATCGCAATCGCCGAGATTGCGCAAGCTGTGGGGACGCCTTTTTATTGCTATTCCACGGCCACGCTAGAACGCCATTTCTCGGTGCTGGATCAATCGCTGGCCGATGCGGGCCTCGAAGACCGGCTGATTTGCTATTCGGTAAAAGCCAATTCAAATATTGCCGTCATTGCCACTTTGGCCAAATTAGGCGCGGGCGCTGATATTGTTTCGCAAGGCGAAATGGTGCGCGCGCTAAAGGCGGGGATTGAGCCAAGCAAAATCGTCTTTTCTGGCGTCGGCAAAACGGCCGACGAAATGCACGCCGCTTTAGAGGCCGGCATTTTGCAGTTTAATGTCGAGAGCCTATCTGAGATTGATATGCTGGCCGAGGTGGCCAAAGGCATGGGAAAACGGGCGCAAGTAGCGCTGCGGGTAAACCCAGATATTGACGCGGGCACGCATGAAAAAATTTCGACTGGCAAAGCCGAGAATAAATTTGGCATCGCCTGGGAAGACGCCGAAGCGGGGTTTGCCCATGTGCAAACCCTCGAGGGCGTCGAAGCCCGCGGCATTGATATTCATATCGGCAGCCAAATTACCGACACGGAACCGTTTCGTCTGGCGTTTGAGAAAGTGGCGGGCCTGCTCGCCCGTTTGCGCGAAAAAGGCCATGTCATCGACCGGCTTGATTTGGGCGGCGGCCTCGGCGTGCCTTATGCGCGCGATAATGAGCCCCCGCTCGACCCGACGGTTTATGCCAATCTTATTGCCGATATTTTGGGCGACAAAGGCTGCACCATTATGCTGGAGCCGGGCCGGCTCATCGCTGCCAATGCAGGCGTCTTGGTAACTTCCGTCATTCGCGCCAAACAGGGCCGCGCGAAAAACTTTATGATTGTCGATGCCGCGATGACCGAGCTGATGCGCCCCACATTATATGGCGCCTATCACGATATTAAGCCGGTCAAAGAAATGGAAGCCGATGCTTTGGTCTGGGATGTCGTGGGCCCAGTGTGTGAGAGCGGTGACTTTTTGGGTCAAGACCGCAGCTTACCCGTGCCCGATGAAGGCGATTTACTGGCAGTCTTTGCGGCTGGTGCTTATGGCGCCGTATTGGGCTCAAGCTACAATACCCGCCCGGCCGCGCCGGAAGTCTTGGTCAGCGGCCACCGTTTCGCCGTGGTGCGCGCACGCCCCGACTATGAGGCCATGTTAGAGCGCGAAAGCCTGCCCGACTGGGTGTAAGCGCCCGCGACTTGGAAACGGGTGCATCTCCCCCTCAAATCTGTCACACTAGGATTTAAGAAAACCAGACCGAAGGCGTCACCCAATGATTAGAATGGACAATGTTTCGCTGCGCTATGATAGCCGACGAGATGTTTTGACGAATATCGCGCTCGATATTCCGCAAGGGTCTTTTCGTTTTCTCACCGGGCCTTCTGGGGCTGGCAAAACCTCGCTCCTCAAATTGATTTTTCTCGCCCATCGCCCCAGCGGCGGACGGGTGACGCTGATGGGGCAAGACACCACTCAGTTGAGCCGCAAAAAACTGGCGCTGATGCGGCGCCAAATCGGCGTCGTGTTTCAAGACTTCCGCCTCATCGAGCATTTGTCTGTCTATGACAATGTCACCCTGCCTTTGCGTATCGCCGGGCAGCGCCCCTCGAGCTGGCACGACAATGCGGTCGAGCTGTTAAATTGGGTGGGCTTGGGCGATCGATTATCGGCTCTGCCGGCCACATTATCGGGCGGCGAGAAACAACGCGTTGCCATTGCCCGCGCCGTGATGACGCGACCCAAAATTATCATTGCCGATGAGCCAACCGGCAATGTCGACCCTGAGATGGGCGAGCGGCTGGTGCGTTTATTGGTCGAGCTCAATAAAATGGGCACGACGATTGTCATTGCCACGCATGATAAGCTTCTTTGGGAAAACTTTGAATTTCCACGCCTGCACCTAGAAGACGGCCAGCTCACCGAATTGGGAGCGGCCTAATGGCAGGCACGGTAAAACCAACTCTCTTGCCGCCAGAAAATCTGGCCGGACCGGCGCTCAGCGCCGTCACCATGGTGATGACCTTTCTTGCCTGTCTGGCGCTTGGCTGTTCTATTTTGGCCGAGCGCGCCGCCGACCGCTGGCTGGCGCGCGCCACCAGCGCCATAAGTGTACAAATTATCGAGACCACGCAATTATCGGCCGAAGATCAATTGCCCGCGGTTTTGCGGGAAATAAAAGACACGCCCGGCATTGGCACCTCGCGCGTTTTGGCGCGCGATGATCTCGTGGCGCTGTTGGAGCCTTGGTTGGGCACGGGCAATATTAGCGAAGATATGCCGTTGCCGCTGCTCATCGAGATTACCCCCGCGGCAAATGAAAATTTACCGACGGCGGCTCTATCGGCCAGATTAAAAGCCGTGGCGCCGGGGGCGCGCCTCGACACCCATGGCCGATGGCGCGAAACCCTAGAGAGCACCGCCCGCGCACTGGAATTATTCGCCGCGCTTGTGCTGGCCATGGTGACGCTTGCCACCGCGACGGTGATTTTATTCGCCACTCGCGCGGGGCTTTTGGCCAATGAAGAAATTTTAAATGTCTTGCATCAAATTGGCGCCCATGACGGCTATATCTCTCGCCGCTTCGAGGCGCATTTTATCCGCGTCGTCAGTCTGGCGGCCATGGCGGGCTTAACGGCGGCTGTGGTGTTTTTCTATGCGCTCGGCGGGCTCATCGCGGAAGCACGCAACCCTGGTTTTCTCATTTATCTCACGCCCCTGCCCTTGGCGGCTATTTTTCTAAGCTGGCAAGTGACGCGACGGTATGTGTTGCGCAATTTGCGCGCGCAACTTTAGGGCGCGCGCATGTCTCGATTTTCAGATAGCCAAGAAGACAAACGCCAGCGGTTTTGGAGCACCGCCCGCTGGCTGCTCAGCGGCGGCTTTGGGCTTTATATTTTGAGCTTTATTTTATTCGCCGAAAGCCTGTCCAACCAACCCAGCGAAACGCCCCAAGCCGATGGCATTGTGGTGTTAACGGGCGGCACAACGGCGCGCATAGAAGCGGGGCTCGCCTTGCTATCGAACAAGCAAGGCAAGCGACTGCTCATCACCGGGCTGTATGAAGATTTAGACTTTGACAGCGTGCTGGCCATGGCGCCACTTGCAAAAGCGCAAAACCCCGAGGCGTTACGCTGCTGCCTCGACCTAGATTATAAGGCCGATAATACGGTGGCCAATGCCCGCGAGACGCGCCTATGGGCCGATGTGCATGGCTTTCGCTCGCTGATTGTCGTCACCAGCGCGCAGCATATGCCGCGCGCCTTTTTAGAACTGCGAAACGCCATGCCCAAAATTCGGCTATCTGCCTATCCGGTCGTCGTGCCGCAAGTGAAACTCGACTATTGGTTTGCCTATCCTGGCACCATGGCGCTGCTGCTCGGCGAATACACTCGTTTTCTCTGGGCTTTGGCTGGCCTGACCAACGCGCGTTAACCGATGCGGGCTATTTTCTCTCACCCTCGGTTCTGGTTATTCGCGCCTTTTGTCACCTTGCTGGCCCTCACCGTGCTGGCTTTTGGCCTATGGCACTATGCCAGCGAACGCATTCGCACAGATTTGGCGGCCTATGGGCTGACCTGGCAAAGCGTCCGCCAGAACGGCTTTCCGGCGCGCATCACGCTGGATGTGGAAGCGCCGCGTTTGGAACAAAAAACCATCAGCTGGAACAACCAGAGGCTTACCGCCACTTTGATGCCCTTTAACCTTGGGCTCGAAGACAGCCATGCGGTGGTGGATTTTCTCGGCCCGCATGAGATTAAACTTCCCGCCGGGGCGTTTACGCTGGCGCATAAGGGCAATTTGATGAGCCTCCTCTTGGCGCGCGACGGCTTGCTGCGCAGCTCGTTTGAAATGCAGCACCCGAGCCTGACGACAAGTCGAAATAGCGAGACATGGCAGCCCAAATTGCGGGTCGAGGCCGAGGCTTTGGCGTTGCATGTGCGGCGCAGCGACAAGCAAACTCAGATGCATGAGCCGATGGATATTGCCGTGCAGCTTAAAAACCTGCGCCTCCACGAGCCGTCAAGATTGGGCCGCGACGCGTTTAAACGGGTCGATGTTTTGGCCCGCGTGCCGAAATTATGGCTGCAGAACCAACGACAAGCGGGCGATATTTTGGAGCTAGACCGGCTGACGCTGGAGCGCAAAAACCTAACCCTTGTGGCCCGCGGCACGCTCAAATTACACGCGCGCGGCTATCTCCAAGGCAAGCTCGATTTAAATGCCGTCAACCTGAGCGCCCTCATAGATGCCTTGCAAGAGGCCGGGCTGGTCTCCCCGCGAGACCGCGCCAAATGGTTGTTTTTTGGCGGCCTTGGGGCAGCGCTTGGCGGCGACACGCAAGACCGTTTGTCGATACCGCTACACTTTAAAAACGGGCGCACCCTCTTGGGCCCGCTTGATTTGGGCGCCGCACCGACCTGGCAATAAAATTTGATTAGCTATCGCGACCAAAATTAGGCGCTTCGGTATCTTGCCCGGCTTCAATAATCGACTGACGAATGCCACGGGTGCGGGTAAAGACATCTTCTAAATAAGCGGCATCGCTATGGCGAATGGCGCGCTGCAAGGCGGTCAGGTCTTCGCTGAAACGACCCAAGACTTCCAAAACCGCGTCTTTGTTTTCGATGAAAATATCGCGCCACATAATCGGGTCCGACGCGGCAATACGGGTGAAATCGCGAAACCCCGAGGCGGAATATTTAATCACTTCCGAGCGCGTATCGCTTTCCAATTGTGCCGCCGTGCCGACAATATTAAAGGCGATGAGATGCGGCAGATGGCTGGTAATCGCCAGCACTAAATCATGATGCGCGGCATCCATAAAGGTCACTTCTGAGCCCATGCCCTGCCATAGTTTCGAAATCTGCTCGACCGCGAGTAAGCTGGTTTTATCGTCGGGCGTCAGAATACACCAGCGCTCCTCAAACAACTCAGCAAACCCCGCACGCGGGCCCGATTCTTCCGTGCCAGCAATCGGATGACCTGGCACGAAATGCACCCGCCCCTCGAGAAGCGGCGAAATATCTTTCAACACACCCGCTTTCACCGAACCGACATCGGTTAAAATCGCATTGTCTTTCAGCCCCGGAATAATCTGTTCCGCCAATTCTTTCACCGCGCTCAGCGGCGTGTTGAAAAACACCACATCGGCATCAATACAAGCAGCCTCTGGCGTTTCATGCACGCTATCGACAAAGCCAATATCCATCGCGGCCTCGCGCGTTTGCGCCGAGCGCGCATAGCCAGAGATATGCGCCGTCAAATCATGTTTCTTCAGCGCATGGCCGAGCGAGGAGCCAATAAGCCCCATGCCGATAAGCGCGACATTCGGCTTGTGAATAGTTGGGCTCATAAGGCGGCTCCTGCTTGCTGCTGAAAAGCTTGCAGCGCATCCACCGCCGCGCGATTGCCCTCTTGTGTCCCCACCGTTAGGCGCAAGGCCGTGGGCATGGCATAGGCCGCCAGTCCGCGCGCAATCACGCCTTGGCGGCACAAAAACGCATCCGCCGCAGAAGCCATCTCAGCCGTGCCAAAATCAAGGACAATGAAATTCGCTTCGCTGGCTTTTATTTCATAGCCAAGCGCGCCTAATTGTTGCCCCAACCAATCGCGCCATTGCGCGTTATGGGCGCGGCTTGTCTCGATATGCGCCGGGTCCTCTAAAGCCGCCAGCCCGCCAGCCAAAGCCATCGCATTGACATTAAACGGCCCGCGCACGCGGTTCAGCGCATCGGCCACGCCAGGAGGGCAATAAGCCCAGCCCAAACGCAGCGCCGCCAGCCCATAGGCTTTCGAGAACGTGCGTGTGGCGACGACATTGGAAAATTGTTCGACCATAGCGAAATCAGCGGGCCATTTTTCCGGCGCCACATATTCGGCATAAGCGCCATCAAGCACCAATAAAACATCGCTCGCAAGCCCCGCATGTAGGCGGCTAATTTCTTCCATTGGCAACATGGTGCCCGTGGGATTATTCGGATTGGCGAGAAACACAATCTTGGTCTTCTCGCTGACTTTCGCCAAAAGCGCATCGACGTCGGCGGTTCGATTTGTCTCGGCCACGCAAATCGGCGTCGCCCCTGCAGAAGTGCTGGCCAGTTTGTACAGCAAGAAGCCGTGCTCGGTATAAAGCACTTCGTCGCCAGCCTCTAAATAGGCCTGCGCCAGCAATTGCAAGACATCGCCAGAGCCATTGCCGCAGACAATCTGCTCGGCCTTCAGCCCGTTTACTTGCGCTAATTTGGCGCGCAATTGACGCGCCCCGCCATCGGGATAGATCGCTAAATCCGCCTCTGCTGCCAAGGCTTGAATGGCCGCAACGGCTTTCGGGCTGGGGCCCAAAGGGTTTTCATTGGCCGATAATTTATACGGGTTTTCGATACCCTCCACGCTTTCGCGCCCGCCCACATAGGCCGGCAGGTCTAGCACGCCGGCTCTTGGACTTGGCACTGGATTGGGCACTGGGTTTGGCGTTTTGAGGTTATCTGCCATTAACGCGCCGCTTCTTCTGCCACTGTGCCATAGCACAGAGCTATCTCGGCACCGTCTGGCGAGGCCAGCTCGGCAAACACTGAAACACCATCGCCACTGGCCGCGTCTTGGCCTTGCAGCACCACGCCGACGGCTCTTGGCTCGCCCGCAATAGCAAATTGAACGGCGCCGGCATCGTCGCATAATTGGTAGTCTAGGCTGGCGCCAAAATAGGCGCGCGCCGCGGGCATGGCTTCGGGCGTCGCAAAAATAGTGAGCCCGCCTTGCTGGTTTAAGGCCATGCCGATAATTTCTCGCCAAATGGCTGTCAGTCCGTCCAGCGGCAATTCGGGCGCTTGGGTTTCTTGCCAGGCCTTTAGCTCCGCCAGTTGCGCCGCCTCGCGGGCCGGGCGCAAGGCCCGCGCGTCACCGCTTTGCGCCTTGCTGGCTGCCACTTTCGCAACCAAGCCTGCGCGGGCTTTCAACAGCTCGCGCAAATTCGCATCCAGCGCATCAATGTCGCGGCGAATAGCCAAAAGGTCTGGTTTCGTGTCCATTGTTCCATCCATTTGCGCCCGCTTTAAATTGGGCCACATAGTTCGCCTAGTCATAAGCGACGATAAAGTGTAAATCAAAGGAAAGATTGGATCTATAGGTTGCGAAAGGATGAGCCAACCCGTGAGTGAGGCGCCGACAAAAACCGATTTGGGCGAAACCGTGCTGTTCAAAGGCGCGGCGCTGAAACTCGACTGCGGCGCGGCGCTGCAAGACGTGGAAATCGCGTTTCGCACCTATGGCCAATTAAACGCCGAGAAGAGCAATGCGATTTTAATCTGCCACGCCCTAACCATGGACCAGCACGTCGCGAGCGAAAATCCGCTGAGCGGCAAACCCGGTTGGTGGATTGACCTCATCGGCGCTGGCAAAGTTATCGACACCGATAGATATTTCGTTATTTGCTCGAACGTCATCGGCGGTTGCGCGGGCTCTACCGGGCCGCAAAGCCAAAAGCCCGATGGCTCGGGCCCCTATGGCACAGATTTTCCGGTGCTGACCATCGGCGATATGGTGCGTGCGCAAGCCCTGCTGGTCGACCATTTTGGCATCGACAGTCTGTTTTGTGTTTTGGGCGGCTCGATGGGCGGCATGCAAACGCTGGAATGGGCGGCGAGCCATCCCGAGCGGGTGTTCTCGGCCGTGCCAATTGCCGCGTCGACGCGCCATTCTTCGCAAAACATCGCGTTTCACGAAGTCGGTCGCCAAGCGATTATCGCCGACCCGCATTATCTTGGCGGTAAATATTATGAGACCGACGAACGACCCCGCAAAGGTTTGGGCGTGGCGCGCATGGCCGCGCATATCACTTATTTATCCGAAACCACTTTGCAGCAAAAGTTTGGCCGCAACTTGCAAGACCGCGAGGCGGTGAGCTATGGCTTCGATGCGGATTTTCAAATCGAGAGCTATTTGCGCCACCAAGGCATGACTTTCGTCGAGCGCTTTGACGCCAATAGCTATCTCTATATTACCCGCGCGATGGATTATTTCGACATTGCCGCCGACCATGGTGGCAATTTAGCGGCCGCTTTCGAAGGCACGAAAACGCGCTTTTGCGTCATGTCTTTCACCAGCGATTGGTTGTTCCCGACCTCGGAAAGCGTGCAGACCGTGCGCGCGTTAAATGCGGCTGGGGCCAATGTCAGCTTTGTCGAAATTGAAAGCGACAAAGGCCATGACGCATTTTTGCTCGACGAACCAGAGATGCATGCCACTTTGGACGGGTTTTTAAAATCCGCCGCCCAAGCCCGCGGCCTGCCGATAAAGCAAACGGAGGGGCAAGATGCTTGATCCCAAAGCCTCCGCGCATGGCAATCTGGCCAGCTCGCGCATCGACCTTCAACTGATCGCCAATCGGGTAGAGCCCGGCACCAAAGTGCTGGATATCGGCTGCGGCGACGGCGTGCTGCTCGACCTTTTGGTCACCGACCGGCAAGTCGATGCGCGCGGATTGGAGTTGAGCCAAAAGGGCGTCAACGCCTGCGTGGCGCGCGGCCTCTCGGTGGTGCAAGGCAATGCCGATACGGATTTATCGTATTATCCAGACAATGGTTTCGACACGGTTATTCTCAGCCAGACGTTGCAAGCGACGCAAAAACCGCTGGAAGTGCTGAGCGAAATGGCGCGCATTGGCGAGCGGCTCATCGTCTCCATTCCAAATTTTGGCCATTGGCGCGTGCGCCTCGATTTATTGCTCAACGGGCGGATGCCTGTCACCGGAGCCTTGGCCGCAAGCTGGTATGAAACGGCGAATATTCATTTATGCACGCTGCGCGATTTTACCGATTTGGTAGACCAAATCGGCCTGCGCGTGGAAAGCTGCATTACCTTATCGAAAGGTCGGGCGCGCGAACTATCGGGCAAACCGCGCGCGCGGGATAATTTACTCGCGCAACAAGGCGTCTTTGTTTTACGTCGCGGCTAAGGCCTAATTTATTTTCGGAGATAAAGCGGGACGCGGCACCCCAAGGCGTCGACTGGCGCGCGCTTGGCGGGCCCGCTGCACCGACAAAGGCGCCGGCACTTGCTTGATGGCTTCGATAAGCCAAACGCCCCCCAAGTGCGGCAAAACAAGCCCAGCCACACGCTCTACCCGGCGCAAGCTTTGCATGGCGCGCACGGGCAGGCTCGATGGCAGCATGAGGGCGGGCGCCATTTGGGCGGGCACAAACCCCGTGCGGCGCAGCGTCTGGGTTAATTGGCGCCGCGAAAACGGGCGTCCCGCGCCAAATGGCGTCGCATCGCTGCGCGCCCAAGGGCCGCGTCGGTTGGGCACAATAAACAGCGCCCGGCCATTGGGTTGCAGCACCCGCCAAGCCTCATCCAACACCCGCTCGACATCCTTGGCCGCCTCCAGCCCATGCAGAACCAGCAGGCGATTGACGCTATTGTCGCGCACCGGCCAAGCGGTTTCATGGCCCAATATGGTTGGTTTTTGCGCCCCCATATTAGTGTCTTGGGCCAGTACGCCTTGCTGTTTGGGCATTAATAAATGCCAATGGGTATCGGGCCAAAGCGGCGCCACCAAGGGGCTGGCATAGCCATAGCCCAGCACCACATCGTCTTTGCTGGCGGGGCTTGGCCAAATACGATTTATGCTCTCGCACATCAGGCTTTGCACATGGCGCCCGAGGGGCTTTGCATAAAATTGCGCCAAATCGGTAATCTCCATGGCCATGCATATCTCTTTTCTCTCGGCGCGTTAAAATTTCCTCTCGCGCGTTTTGCCACTATAGTTATAAATGAGTTTATCGGGAAAAAGCCATTCGAAGGAGAGCCTCATGGCCACCATAGAAATTGTTCAGATTAACTGCCTCAGCGATAATTACGGCTATCTGGTGCATGACCCAGAAAGCGGCGAAACCGCCTGTATCGACACGCCAGAGACCGAGCCGATTTTGCGCGCACTCGAAGCGCGCGGCTGGACGCTGACCTATATTTGGAACACCCATCACCATTATGACCACGCGGGCAATAACCTCGAGATAAAGCAAAAAACCGGCTGCACCATCCTTGGCCCGGCTGGCGAGGCGGATAAAATTCCCGGCATAGACAGAGCCGTCGATGACGGCGATTGCGTCTCTCTGGGTGCCCATAGCGCCCGTGTGATCAACGTGGGCGGTCATACTTTGGGCCATATCGCTTATCATATGGAAACCCAAAGCGCGGCTTTTGTGGGCGACAGTCTGTTTGCCTTGGGCTGCGGGCGCGTGTTCGAAGGCACGATGCAACAAATGTGGACAAGCTTGCAAAAGCTGAACGCCCTGCCCGATGGCACAAAAATTTATTGCGCCCATGAATATACCACGGCCAATGCCGCCTTTGCGGTGACCATCGACCCCGACAATGAGGCGCTGAAAAAACGCGTCGCAGAAATTGCCGCCTTGCGGGCCGATAATCTGCCGACCGTGCCGACCGAGATTAGCTTGGAACGCGCGACCAATCCGTTTTTGCGCGCCACCGATGCCGCCGTGCAAGCGCATTTGGGCATGAGCGGGGCAAAGCCTGTCGATGTATTTAGCGAAATCCGCGCGCGCAAGGATAATTTTTAATGGGCCTGGCCGAGCGAGACGAAAGCCTAGATAGCCTGTCGATCGACGCGCTGCGCGAACGCCTTCATCTGACGCCGCCTTCCGACGATAATTTGGGCACGCTTTTAGATGACTGCCAGGCGCTTTTAGTGCTTCCCGTGGGCGATATTATCCCTTGGCAAAACTATAGCGGGGAGTTGCAGCTCACGTTTATCGCTGGCGCGCCCGCCGCTTTATCTTGGTCGGCCGATGGCCATGATGCGCAGGCCACCCATCTTGGCAGCGCGCCGCATTTACACCAAAAACCAGAGCTGGCGATAGCGGCCAAGACCTGGTTTGCCGGAGAAACGCTCGGCACGTGGAGCTTGCTGCACGTCGCCTCGCCCACGCCTTTGGCAACGCTCCTGTGCGAGAAAGCCGCCGACGATTGGTTTCCGAAACCGCGCGCGCCACACGGGCTTTCCTCAGGGTTTCACAAAGGCACGAAACCATGAAGGACGCCGCCCGCCTTCGCTATGTCCATCCTAATGGGCCCATCGTTGAAGAGATCGATTGGGTCGATAGCGAGGCGGCGTTTTTGCCCTATGGCGACGAGCCCGGCGCGCTTTGGCTAGACAGTAGCGACGGCCAACATCACACCGCGCGCTATAGTTTCATCGCGCGCGCGCCCTATACCACGCTCAGCGTGCAAGCCTGGCAAGCCCGTGAAGGCTTTCGCGCACTCGATGCCCAATTACGCCAGGGCGAAACCCTATGGGACGGATTGCCCGCCGAGATAGACGCCGTGCTGCCGCCGTTTCGGGGCGGGGCGGCGGGGCTGTTCGGCTATGATTTAGCCTATGGGCTAGAAGATTTACCGCCCAATGAGGCACCTTTTGCGGTCGATGATTTGCGCGTGCCCGCCATGGTGCAGGGGCTTTATGCCACGGTTCTGGCCTTTGACCATCAAACCCAACGCGCCTTCCTCATCGCCACGGGTCTGCCTGAAACCAATGCGGCGGCGCGCAGCGATGCCGCCCATGCCGCCATTGAACACTGGAAACGACAGCTCATCGGCGTGCCCACAAGCGCTTTGCCCGCCCCCAAGCTGGCGCCTGTTTTGGCGGCGCCCGTGGTCAGTAATTTTTCGGCTGAGCGCTATCAAAAAAGCGTTGCGGCCACAGTGGCGTCGATTTTAAATGGCGATATTTTCCAAGCCAATTTAGCCCAATGTTTCAGCGCCACCCTAAACGCCGCTGATAGCGGCTTCGATTACTATCGGCGTTTGCGCCGCCAAAGCCCCGCGCCTTTTGCGGCTTTCGCGCGGTTTGAAGGGTTCGCGCTGGCCTCCGCCTCGCCCGAGCGGTTTTTACGGGCCGAAAACGGCGCCTTGGAAAGCCGACCCATCAAAGGCACAGAACCGCGCGGCCTCACCCCGGCGCAAGATAAAGCCATCGCACAACAGCTTTTGGCCAGCGAGAAAAACCATGCCGAAAACGTGATGATTGTCGATTTGCTGCGCAATGATTTGGCCAAATCCTGCGCCGACCATTCGGTGGAAGTGCCCGAATTATGCGTCTTGGAAAGTTTCTCCAATGTGCATCATTTGGTCTCCACCGTGCGCGGCACTTTGGCAGCTGGTAAAACCCCTCTGGATGCTTTGCAGGCCAGTTTCCCGGGGGGCTCGATTACCGGAGCGCCAAAAATTCGCGCCATGGAAATCATCGCCAGCAGCGAGAGCTGCCGCCGTGGACCCAGCTATGGCAGCCTCGGCTATATTGGCTTTGAGGGGCGGATGGATAGCAATATTATTATCCGCACCGCCATTATCAAAGACCGCGCCATTCGCTTTCATGCGGGCGGTGGCATTACCGCCGATAGTCAGCCCGCGGACGAATATATAGAGACCCTCAACAAAGCCCGCGGCCTGATGGCCGCCCTTGGGGTAGAGGCGCCACAAGCCAAAGAGGCAAAACAAGCATGATTGTCGTCATCGATCATTTCGATAGTTTTGTTGAAACGCTGGCCCGTTATGTTCGCGAGGCCGGTTTCGAGACTTTGGTGATGCGCCAAACCGTTAGCGTGGAGGATGTGCTGGCCGTATCGCCCAGCGCGATTATTCTCTCGCCCGGCCCGGGCGGGCCCGACACCACGGGCGTGACCCTCGACTTGCTGGCGGCTTTGCCCGACACGCTTCCGGTGCTGGGCATTTGCCTTGGCCATCAAACCTTGGCGGCGCATTTGGGCGCCACGATAGGCAAAGCGCAAGAACCACGCCACGGCAAAGCTTCGGCGCTTAGCCATTCTGGCCATTGGTTGTTTGACGGGCTCGAAAGCCCGTTTCAAGCGGGCCGATATCACGCCCTGATTGTCGAGCAGCTGCCCGACGACTGCCAGTTGATTGCCAGCAGTGCCAACGGCGAGATTATGGGATTGGCGCATAGAACGCGCCCCCTTTATGGGCTGCAATTTCATCCCGAATCGATTTTAACGCCGCAAGGGCGCTCTATTTTGGAGCGCTTTCTCAAGCGTCTCCCATCTCATAAGGCGGATGCGGCATGACCCAAGTCTGGATAAATGGCGAGATAAAACCCGCAGAAAACGCACTTTCCGCCGAGGACCGTGGCCTGCTGTTGGGCGAGGCCGTATTTGAAACCCTCTTGGTTAAAAATGGCGTGCCGCAATTTTGGCAGGCCCATCTCGCGCGGCTGCACAGCAGCTGCGAGGCCCTGCACCTGCCCTTGCCCTATTCGCCAGCGGTTTTGAAATCGGGGGTTTTGGCTTTGCTGGAGGGCGCGCCCGAAGGCCATAGCGTGTTGCGCCTCACCGTAACCGGCGGTAGCGGCGGTCGTGGACTGGTGCCGCAAACGCCAAGCCCACCCACTTGCCTGATGCAAATCAGCCCCGCGCCCGAGAGCGCGCCCAGCTTGCGCTTAATGATGAGCCATCAACTGCGCTTGGCCACGGCGCGGGTTCATAAAACCAATGCCTATTTGGATAATATTATGGCGCGCCGCCAAGCTTTGGCAGAGGGCGCCGATGAGGCTATCTTGCTCAACCAACATGGCCGCGTGGCCAGTTGTGCGGCAGGCACTATATTTGTGCAGCTCGGCAAACAATTGATTACGCCGCCCGAAAGCGAAGGCGCCTTGGCGGGGATTATCCGCGGCCAATTGCTCGACATGGGCCATGCGGCAGGTCTGGATATTGGCGAAGGGCTGATAGACCCCGACGCTTTAGCGCGCGCCGAAGGGCTATTTGTCACCAATAGTGTGCAAGAAGTGGTCGCCGCCAGCCTATCATCGGGCGAGCTGAGCGACGGGCAAAAAAAACAGGGCCACGCCTTATGCGAAGCCCTGCCTCAATTCACAAAATTTTAAGACGGTTAGTCTTTCGGGGTCATGACCTGACGACCGCGATACATGCCGCTTTTCAAATCAACATGGTGCGGACGGTGCAGCTCACCGCTATCCGGATTTTCAATATAGGTCGGACGCGACAGCGCATCGGCTGAACGGCGCATACCGCGCTTGGAAGGGGTCGTTTTTCGTTTTGGAACGGCCATGGCTCGTCTCCTTATAAATCTCTGAGTGAGGCGTTATATACGCCACAAACTCGCGCGCGTCTAGCGCAAATGCAGGGCAAGGGAATAGACCGCGCCGAACCCGCTCTAAGGCTTGGAAACGCGCCAAACCTTGCCGTTCTCGCCTTCCGACAGAATATATAAAGCGCCATCGGGGCCAGTACGGATATCGCGCAACCGCGCCTTAATTTCTGAGAACATTTCCTCACTGCCTTGCGGGCGGGCGCCATTCATATCGACGCGCACGGCATTGTTAAATACCAGCGAGGTGACAAAAATATCGCCCTGCCATTCCCCAAATTGAGAGCCGCGATAAATCGTCATGCCCGAAGCCGCAATGGACGGCGTCCAATATTTCAACGGCTGCGTCGTGCCTTCATATTCGGTGTAAGGCGTAATGCGCGCGCCCGAATAATCAATGCCGTAAGAGGCCACGGGCCAGCCATAATTTTTGCCGGGCTCGATGAGGTTCAACTCATCGCCACCGCGCGGGCCATGCTCTGTCGCATAAATATTCTGGCTCACTGGGTCATAGGCAATCGATTGCGGATTGCGGTGCCCATAGCTGTAAATCTCAGGTTGGGCTTGTTCGTCGGTCGCAAACGGATTATCGGCCGGCACTTTGCCGCTATCGCTGACGCGCACGATGGAGCCAAAATGATTGCCTGGGTTTTGCGCTTGCTCGCGCAAATCAAAACCATCGCCGACGGTAATCAGCAGGCTGGTATCGGGCAGAAAAGCCATGCGGGCGCCATAATGCACCAGACCGTTTTTCTTCGGGGCCGCTTCGAACACGGTGCTGACATCTTCCAGCGCTGTGCCGGTGAAACGCCCGCGCACCACGCGAAGTGCACTGGCCTCTGACGTGCCAACAGAAAGCGAGAGATAGACTATTTGATTGGTTTTAAAATCTGGGTGCAGCACCACATCCATCAGCCCGCCTTGACCGCCATAAAGGCTTTCCGGCACCCCGCCAACCGGCGTTGCGACAAGCTTGCCATTGCGAATAACCCGCAAACGGCCCGGCAATTCGGTTACCAGCATATCGCCATTGGGCAAAAAGGCCAAAGACCACGGCGTGTCTAACCCATCGACGACTTCATCTAACTGATAGTCGGTTGCTTCGGCCGGCACGGCAAAAGCCATGGCAGACACAATCGCCACAATCCAAGCCCGTTTCATTGCACGCATATCTAATTCCCCTTTTATTCCCTGCACTATATTGGCTTTTGCGACAGTTGCAATATAGGCGTGGCCTCCTCTATAAAGAAAAGAGACATTGAGGAGACGTCGGCCATGGGGAAATTCCTACCATCCAAAGCACAAGCCTTAGGCTTTCTAGCGGGCTTGCTGGTTTTAAATATTATCGGCGCCGCCGTTTCGACGCAGTTCAACCTCGGGCATCTGCTGGCGCTGGGCGTTGACATTCCGTTCGGCACCCGCCTCTCCACCACTTTTCACGATATTTATAAAATGCAGCCCTTATTCGGCGTTATTTTCGGCGTCGGGTTTTTCATCGCCATGATTGTCGGCACCCTCATCGCCAAATGGGTCAAAATATTGCCCAATCTGGTTTTCGCGATAGCTGGATTTGCTTCCATGCTGGTGACGCTGGTGTCTCTGACCGCGGCTTTTCAAATCACCGCCATTGGCGCCGCGCGCGAATGGGATGGCTTTATCAGCCTCTGCTTGGTTGGCGCTTTGGCCGGCTATACCTATTCTTTCGCAACAGCGCGCTTGAAAGCGACCTCTTAAAATAAAAAAGGCCGCGCTCAAAAAGCGCGGCCCTTCTCGTTTCAAACCCGAAGGGGTTTAAAGCGCGGCTTTATATTCCAAACGACGCGCGTGCAACAAGGGCTCAGTATAGCCACTGGGTTGCGAGCGGCCCTCAAACACTAAATCGCAAGCCGCCGCATAGGCGATGGAGCTATCCAATTTATCGGCCATCGGTGTGTAGTCAGCATCCTTTGCGTTTTGCCCATCCACCACGGCGGCCATACGCGCCATGGTTTCGCGCACTTGCGCCTCGGTGCAAATGCCGTGATGCAGCCAATTGGCAATATGCTGGCTGGAGATACGCAAAGTCGCGCGGTCTTCCATCAGGCCCACATTATGAATATCGGGCACTTTCGAGCAGCCCACCCCTTGGTCAATCCAGCGCACCACATAGCCCAAAATGCCTTGCGCATTATTGTCGAGCTCTTGCTGCACATCCTCTGGCGACCATTGTGGATGGGTCTCTACCGGCATCGATAAAATCGTATCCAGCGAGGCGCGCGGACGCGATTTCAACTGGTTTTGCACCGCTTCCACATCTACCGAATGATAATGCATGGCATGCAAGGTCGCCGCCGTTGGCGAGGGCGCCCAAGCACAATCGGCACCGGCTTTCGGCTGGCCGATTTTTTGTTCCAACATGGCGGCCATTAAATCTGGCATGGCCCACATGCCTTTGCCGATTTGCGCGCGCCCTTGCAGACCACAGGCCAAACCAATATCGACATTCCAATCTTCATAAGTCGTCAGCCAGCCAGAGGTTTTCATATCGGCTTTGCGGATCATCGGCCCCATTTCCATCGAGGTATGAATTTCATCGCCGGTGCGATCCAAAAAGCCCGTATTGATGAAAATCACCCGCGCTTTGGCGGCCCGAATGCATTCTTTCAAGTTCACCGTGGTGCGGCGCTCTTCGTCCATAATGCCCATTTTCATCGTATTGGCTGACAAGCCCAAAGCCGCTTCTACCGAGCCAAACAAAGCATCGGTCAAAGCCACTTCTTCGGGGCCGTGCATTTTTGGCTTCACGATATAGACCGAACCTTGCGGGCTGTTTTTCTGGCTCGCATCGGCTTTGTTCAGGTCATGTTTGGCCAAAAGACCGGTCATGACGGCATCCATAATACCTTCTGGAATCTCATGGCCACGGTCATCCAAAATCGCTGGATTGGTCATCAGATGGCCAACATTACGCACCAGCATCAGCGACAGGCCAGGCAAAGTCAGGGTCGAGCCGTCAGGGGCTGTGTAATCGCGATTGGGATTGAGCGCGCGGGTCATGGTTTTGCCGCCTTTGCTCATTTCCACTTTCAAATCCCGACGCAGCAAGCCAAGCAGATTGCGATAGGCTTCTGTTTTGTCTTCCGCATCCACGGCCGCCACAGAATCTTCGCAATCCATAATTGTGGTGACAGCGCTTTCCAAAAACACATCCGCCACATGGGCGGCATCGTCTTTGCCGATATTATGGCTGGCATCAATCCAAATTTCGGCATGCAAATCATTATTCTGCAACAACACAGCTTCGGGCGCGTCTGGCGCGCCACGGAAACCAACAAATTTTTCAGGGGTCTGCAAACCAGCTTCCCCGCCGGCATGCGACACCACAAGCGCGCCGTCGACCACTTTATAAGCGGTTGCCGCGGCATGCGAGACACCCGCCAAAGGCGCCATGTCATCTAAAAAAGCTTTGGCCCGACGAATAACTTCATCGCCACGCACCGGATTATAAGCTCCGGCAGGCGATAACGCGCCGCTTTGGTCGATGGCATCTGTGCCATAAAACGCATCATATAAAGAGCCCCACCGCGCATTGGCGGCATTGACCGCAAAGCGTGCGTTTTTAACCGGAACCACCAATTGCGGGCCGGCGATTTTGGCAATCTCATCATCGACATTCGCGGTTTCAATGGTGAAGTCTGGGCCTTCGGGTACCAAATAGCCAATCTCTTGCAAAAACGCTTTATAGGCAGCCGCATCATGCGCTTGGCCTTTGCGGGCCTTGTGCCAATCATCGATTTGCGCTTGCAGGTGCTCGCGTTTTTCCAGCAGAGCCTTATTGGTGTCGCGGTGCGCGTTCAGCACATGGGCGCAGGCTTGCCAAAAGTCATCCGCCGATACATCTGTTCCGATAATGGCTTCGTTCTCTACGAAATCAGCCAATTGCTTGTCGACCTGAAGGCCGGAAAATTCAACACGTGCAGTCATTTTGCTCTCCATGAAAAATCGCGAGATAGGTTGGCGCGATAAGATATATTGCCCGCAACCTATTCGTTTTTGAGCCCCGAGACAATACATGAGAGACGATACATGAGAGACAATTATTCCAGCTCTATTCCACCTCGGCCAATTTGGCGGCATATTCTTTATCGAGGATTTTAATTTGCCGCAGCGCCACCCCAATCCAGAGGACATAAGCGGCGCCAACCCCCACCATCAGCCACATATTGGTCGCCATGCTCATCGTGGTGGTGAGATAAGATTGAATGGCGAGAAACACAATCATCGACCAGGTGGCGGCAAAAATCCGCTGCTTTATCAGCCCGCGCTTGACTACATGGCTTAAGCGGGTCACCACGTCGAGGGTTTGGGTCACTTTGCAATCTTCGTCCGGCGCGGGGCAATCTTCTTCGGGTGCGGGTTGCGGTTTTGCCATCAGCCATTCTCCCCAATGCGAAACACCCGATCGCGGCGCATAGAACGGGCGCAATTCGCCCCCGTCGCATGGGCAATATAGCCAACTTGTTTTTTCGTATTGGTCAGATAATTAGCCACTCGATGCGATTTCACTTTCGGGTCGAGCCCGCGTTCCAGACGTTTTCGATGCGTCGTGATGCCCGTCGGACAGGTGTTTTTATCGCATTGCAGGGCTTGAATGCAGCCAAGGGCGAACATCGGCCCGCGGGCGGAATTAACCGCCACGGCACCTTCTGATAAAGCCCAAGCAATCTCGGCGGGCGTCACCAGCTTGCCGGACGCGCAAACCAAAATCGTATCGCGCAAATTTCGCTCTTCCAAATTGGCCATGAGCACGGGCAGGCTTTCGTTCAACGTCATGCCCACATGGTCCATCAGGGCGGCTGGCGCCGCGCCCGTGCCACCATCGGCGCCATCGAGGGTGATGAAACTTGGAAACACTTGATGGTGAGCAAAAGCCTCGAGCAAGTCATCCAAATCTTTCGGACGCCCAAGCACGAATTTAATCCCGACGGGTTTTTGCGTCGCTTTGCGCACCCTTTTAATCAGTTTTACCAGGTCGTCGGCATTGGCCACATCTTGGCGTCGATTGGGCGAGATACTGTCTTCGCCTTGGGCGATACCCCGCGTTTTGGCGATGGTTTTCGTCACTTTGGCGGCTGGCAAAATGCCGCCTTTGCCGGGTTTGGCCCCTTGCGATAGTTTAATTTCAAACATCACAATCTGGGGATTTTGGGCCAATGCGGCCAATTTCTCATAATCAAGATTGCCGTGTTCATCGCGCACACCATAATTCGCCGTGCCAATCTGAAACACTGTGTCGCCACCGCCCGCGGCATGATAAGGCGAAAACCCGCCCTCGCCCGTATTGTGCCAAGCCCCGGCCATTTTCGCCCCGGCCGATAAAGCCAATATCGCGCTGCCCGACATCGAGCCATAAGAGGTGCCAGAAATATTGAAATAGCTTTCCGTCGTATAAGGATGCGCCGTGTCTGGCCCGAAGGTGACTTTTTTGACGTGCAAAACATCTTCTTCCAAAGTCGGGTAAAAACTATTGGCGAAACGAATGGAACCCGAGGCATGCAGCGGATAATTCGAGCCAAAGGCAATCACCCCACCTTGGCTATCGGCCATAGAGTTCACATAATCGCGCTGAAACCGATTGAACGGCAATTCCTCGCGGTCGGCGGCAAAGAAATAACTGCGAAAGAACACACCCATTTCTTTCAAAATATAGCGCATATGGCCCAGCACCGGATAATTGCGATGAATGGCATTTTTGGTCTGCAAACGGTCGCGCAGATAAACCAAAACTAAAAAAGCGACACCCGTGCCAATGACGGTAATGAAAAGCGCCGCCATGAGCAGCAATGTATTGATGACAAATTCCATCGGAATATTGCGGATAAATTCCATCGAGGCATTGAGCATCAATTCCATCGGGGTATGAATAATAAAGTCCATCGGTTTTCTTCCTTATTTTTATTACCCCCAGTATACGGGCTAGAATAAAAATTAGTTAAGAAAAACGACGCAACCTAAACGCTCACTCTTGCGCAAAGCCTTCTTCGAGATGCCGCTAGGGTGACTAGTTTTGCGCTTCAACCAATGTGCGCAGAAAAACCGCAGCTTCAAACTCATAATCCGTCGCGCCATCGGGGCGCGCGCCATAGCCGCTATTTGCCGATAGCATAACCACGGTCATGCGATTTTTGGGCGACACATAAATGAATTGATTGTAAACGCCGACAGCCGAAAAATCGGTCGTCTCGCCGCTTGGCACCCACCACTGATAGCCATAGCCCCAAGGATAATTCGATAAAGCATTATCCGCGCCCGGCAAAAGATGCGGGGCATCAGGGGTGGTGGAAGCCCGCACCCACGCGCGAGGCACGATTTGCTGGCCCTCGAATTGGCCGCCATTGCGGTATAGCTCGCCCAATTTTGCATAATCACGCGCGGTTAAATTAAGCCCCGCAAAACCCATTTCCATGCCTTCGCTGTCGGTCAGCCAATAGCCCGGGCTTTCGGCGCCCAGGGGATGGTAAAGTTTCTCGACCATATAATCGGTCACGCTGCGCCCGGTCGCTTGGGTCAGCAACATGGACAGCGCCTGCGTGTCGGTAGAATTATATTTATTGTAAACCCCGGGCTCTATGTCGGGGGTCAGCGTGGCGGTAAATTCATTCATCGACCCCCCGAGAGCAAAAATTCGGGCAAAGCGATTAATGTCGCTTTCGGGGTCATTGTAATCCTCATTCCAGCTGGCGCCCGACGACATTTGCAACACATCCTTAATGCGCACCCCGTCGTAGGCAGAGCCACGCAGCATCGGCACATAATCCGAAATCGGTTCTTCGATAGAGCGAATATCGCCCTCTTCGATGGCAATGCCGATAAGCGCGGAGATGAAACTTTTAGCCACCGACATAGACATCCACTGCACGTCGGGCCCGCCTGTGGCGCGATATTGCTCATGAATAATCTCGCCATCTTTCAGCACCAAGAGAGCGGCCGTGTCGATGAGGGTCAAAAACTCAATCGTGTTCCAGGTTTTACCCTGGTAGATAAAGCTCTCGGGCAAAGCGATTTGGCGTGCCGCTTTTGGAAATGGTTTGGCCACTGGCGCGGGCGGCATTTCTGATGTGGGGAAAATTTTATGAAACCGCGGAAAATTTTCCAATTGCTCGGCGCCGGTAAACAAAGTGCTAATCGTGCGCGCGCGGTCTATTCGGTCGGCCACAAAAAAGGCCGCGATACCGACCAGCAGCAAGAGAGAGATAAAAGCGTAAAGAATATATTTGCGGTTCATGTGTCAGTCTCCCCTTTTCAAAAGAGACTATCAGGCAAAACGAATTTGGCAAGGCGGAGGGGGCGACTTCGGGGCTGTCGTCCCTAGGCTGGCGCAGCTTTTTTATTGCGTAGACTACAGAGGGTGCCTAGAGTAGCAGAAATAAAAACAATAAGGAGAAGTGCTGGATTTGGCATTTTCAGATGGCATGACTTCATTGCGAGTTATAGAAGACCAGATTAATCGCTTTTTAGCGTCGAATGTCCCGGAAGTTATCGTTATTCGGGGTTCATGGGGGTCGGGAAAAACCTATGCTTGGAATAAATTTCTAAAAACGGCAATCTGCGAAAAGCGTGTAAAGCTGAGTTATTACTCTTACGTCTCACTTTTCGGTTTAGATTTATTAGCTGACCTCAAGCTAGCCACCCTTGTCAAAAGCGAACATATAAGCTCGGTTGCTGGAAAAATATCAAAGCTGGACCGTGTCAAAAAACTTGGCAAGAAGAGCCTTCCATATTTGGCAGATAATGCAGACTTCCTCAGATTAAAGGTTAGCGCAAACCAAATGACCGATGTTTTGCGCATTAAGGAAACCATAATTTGTCTAGATGATTTCGAGCGCACGCAGCTTGATACTCAAGCGCTAATGGGTTTCATCTCTGAGCTAAAAGAAGAAAGACGATGCAAAGTTGTTCTCATTGTTAATGACGAAAAGTTTGATTGCGACGCGAAGAAAAAATACGAAACATTCAGAGAAAAAGTAGTTGATAGGGAATTTGAGTTTTCGCCTAATCCCGAAGAATGCACGGAGATTGTGTTTGACAATGAAGACAGCAACAAGTTGCTTATGGAGAAATGCCACAATTTAGGTATTACGAACATACGGATTATAAAGAAAATTCAAACGCTTGAGAGTGAGATAAGACCTTTCTTGCAAAATTGTGAAGAGGAGACAGTCGATAAAGCTTTATCCGATTTAGTCCTTTTTACTTATTCTTTGTATATCAAATCAGGTGACTTTCCTGACCATGAATTTATTCTAGAAATGTCTGAATACGACCTTCAGTCATATCTTGACGACGATGGAAATTTGCTATCAGACAAGTCTGAACAGAAAAATCAACAAAAGGCGAAATGGAAGCGTTGGCTTGATATGTTGGCAAACTATGGATACTGGGCCACAGACACTTTAGATAGTGAGATAGCCCAATCTGTAAAACGTGGATACTTTTGTGAGGAAGATATCGTTCGAGAGATTCGGAATTACGATAAAGGTGCGGAAGCACGCAGCCAAGCGATTCCTGTTAACGAAGCATGGGCTCTCTTTCACGGCAGCCTTGAGAATAATCAAGATGAAATCATAGAGAAAATGGTCGAAGCTTGTAGGGCTAGCATTCAAACTATTGAAACTTCTGCCTTAGGGGAGGCAATCTTAATTCTGCGGAAGTTAGGTGCCGAAATAGATGCGGATGAGCTTATAACGTTGGCGATATCAGAGAGGGGGGACAAAGAATTTTTTAACATGAGCCACTGTAATCATCGGTCGGGTCATTTAGATCAAAAAATGTGGCAAGAATTTCAAAGTTTTTATGCTCAAAGCTGCCAACAAAAGACACCATTAGAAATTCTTAAACGTATTGCAAATGAGGATAGTCTCGCGCAACTCGATGAAGAGCCGATATTAGGCTCACTCAGTGCGGATGATTTTTATAGTTTGTTCAAATCATTAAGTGGGGATGAATTAGATGCTTGCATTCGAGCGGCGCTAAGATGTGGGATGCTCGAAAATGCAGATGATACTCAAAAACGTATCCTGCAACATGCATCTGAAGCAGTTAAAAGAATAGGCTCTGAAAGTAATTTAAACAAATTGCGGATGGATAAATTCAATATAGCAGATTAATGCAATAAGCCTGCTTCGACGCCTTCACCTTGGATACCTGCGAAACTGCCGACTTCGGGGCTTACGCCCCTACGCTGGCACAAAGCGGGCTAAAGGCAGCTAAGCTGCCAAGCCCTTCTAGCGCCAAGCCCTTTTAGCGTGGCGGACAGAGAGGGATTCGAACCCTCGAGACGCTATAAACGCCTACACGCTTTCCAAGCGTGCGCCTTCAGCCACTCGGCCACCTGTCCTTCACCAACGCATACGATAACCCTTTTGCGCAGACTAGAAACCCTTGCCAACTTGTTGGCTTAGGGTGCTTTGTCCCTTCGGAGGCGCGCTAAGGTTGCCGTTCGGCAACCAAGCACTTTTAGCGTCGGCCACCTGTCCTTACCAACACCATGTGTCGTATTCGGATACTTATAATTGTCGAGCCGCGAGATGCAAGCGCGTTTAGTCGTCCATTTTCAAAGCCGCAATAAACGCGCCTTGGGGAATTTCAACGCGGCCGAATTGGCGCATCTTCTTCTTGCCCTCTTTTTGCTTATCTAACAATTTGCGCTTACGGCTTACATCGCCGCCATAACATTTTGCCGTCACATCTTTGCGCAAAGCCGCAATCGTCTCGCGGGCAATAATTTTGCCACCCAAAGCCGCCTGAATGGGAATTTTAAACAAATGTCGCGGAATTAAATCTTTCAACCGCTCGCACATCGCCCGACCTCGGCTCTCGGCCCGCTCGCGATGCACAATCGTCGATAGCGCATCCACCGGCTCGGCATTTACCAAGACCGACATTTTTACCAAATCGCCCGTGCGATACTCCGATATTTTATAATCAAAACTGGCATAGCCGCGCGTCACGCTTTTCAGGCGGTCGTAAAAATCAAACACCACTTCATTGAGCGGCAATTCATATTCCAACATCGCACGATTGCCCGCATAGCTCAGGTTAATCTGGCTGCCGCGGCGGTCTTCGCACAGTTTTAACACGGCGCCCATATATTCATCTGGCACCAAAATCGAAGCGCGAATCCACGGCTCATCGATATGGTCGATATAAATCACGTCGGGCATATCAGCCGGATTGTGCAGCTCCTGCATAGAGCCATCGTTCATGTGCAATTGATACACCACGCTCGGCGCCGTGGTAATCAAATCAATGTCGAACTCGCGCTCAATGCGCTCGCGAATAATCTCGAGATGCAACAGCCCTAAAAAACCGCACCGAAAGCCAAAGCCCAAAGCGGCACTGGTTTCCATCTCAAAATCAAAGCTCGCATCGTTCAAGCGAAGCCGCGCCATGGCTTCGCGCAAATCTTCAAATTGCGACGAATCGGTCGGGAAAAGCCCACAAAAAACAACTGGTTGCGACGGCTTAAAGCCATCCAGCGCAATCTCGCACGGGCGGCGTTCTTCGGTGACCGTGTCGCCAACGCGGGTGTCGGCCACTTGTTTGATGGCCGCCGTGAAATAGCCAATCTCGCCCGGGCCCAGCTCTTTCACCGTGTCGCGCTTCGGGCGAAACACCCCGACTTGGTCAATCGGGTGACTGGCACCCGACGACATCATGCGGATTTTCATGCCCTTTTTCATCGTGCCATCGATAACCCGCACCAGCACCACGACGCCCAAATAAGCGTCATACCAACTGTCCACCAACATCGCTTTCAACGGCGCATTAGGGTCGCCTGCGGGCGGCGGCAATTGCGTGACAATGGCTTCCAAAACATCGTCAATGCCCAAACCCGTCTTGGCTGAAATATCTACGCTATGCGCGGTATCGAGACCGATAACATCTTCGATTTGTTGCTTCACACGGTCGGGCTCGGCGGCGGGTAAATCGACTTTATTCAGCACCGGCACAATCTCGTGGTCGACCTCAATGGCTTGATAAACATTGGCCAAAGTTTGCGCCTCGACGCCCTGGCTGGCATCGACCACCAAAAGCGAGCCTTCGCAAGCGGCCAGCGAACGATTGACCTCATAGGCAAAATCGACGTGGCCCGGCGTGTCGATGAGATTGAGCTGATAGGTCTCGCCATCGGCGGCTTTATGTTCCAGCCGTACGGTTTGCGCTTTAATGGTAATCCCGCGCTCGCGCTCGATATCCATATTGTCGAGCACTTGCTCCGACATTTCGCGCGCGCTCAAGCCCCCGGTCAATTGGATAAGGCGGTCGGCCAAAGTCGATTTGCCGTGGTCGATATGGGCAATAATCGAGAAATTGCGAATGTGGTTTTGCGTCTGTTTACTCATGGCCGTGATATAGCACTGACTTGGCTTCTCGCCAATGCGTCAAATGGGGCGTCAAATGGGGGCGTCAAATGGGGCATCAAATAGAGCGCCCTACCCCTTGCCGCGGGTTAGCCGCGCAATTTACCGCCTGTGGCTTTTTCCACCGCCGCGGTAATTTTGGCCGTCACCGTTTCAATATCAACCTCGGTCAGCGTTGCTTCCCTCGGTTGCAAAGTGACTTCCAAGGCAATGGACTTGACCCCTTCGGCCAGATTACCGCCCTCAAAAACATCGAACACGCGCACCGCGGAAATGAGGTTTTTATCCGCGCCCTTGGCCGCTTTTACCATTTGCGCGGCTTGCACATGTGTCTCTACCTCAAAAGCGAAGTCGCGGCGCAGGCTTTGCAAATTCGCCAAGTCCAAGGCCGAACGAGCTGGCGACGCCGCGCCTTTCGGGGCGGGCACCGTATCGGGATAGACCTCGAAAGCGACGACGGGCGTCTCTATGCCAAAGGCTTGTAAAATAGCCGGATGCACTTCGCCAAAAGCGGCCATCGGCTGCTTGGGATTGCGCGCCAGAAGCCCCGCGCGCCCCGGATGATAAGAAGCCGATTGCGGCGGCAGAACTTGCAACGCACTGGCCTCCACCCCACAAGCGGCCAAAGCCGCTTGGGCATCGGCGCGAGCTTGATAGGCATCCACGGCGGCGGCGCGTCCTTGCCAGTTTTTCGGCGCGGCCATGCCGGCGCGCACCCCAGCCCCGACAAACCGTTGCGCACCCGGCTCGGCCGCCAGAAAGACATTGCCCAGCTCAAACAAAGCCAGATTTTGCGCTCCCCTATCGCTATTGCGCTGCACAGCGTTGAGCAGACCCGGCAAAAGCGACGGGCGCATATGCGAGAGTTCTGAGGAAATAGGATTGGCCAGTTTCAGCCCCTCCGCGACATTAAATAAACGGGCCTGCGCTTCGCTCACGAAAGACCAGGTTAATGCCTCCAACATGCCGCGCCCTGCCAACGTCCGACGCATTAAACTGGCGCGGCGTTGCGACAAAGTAAGCGTTGGCCGTGCCACGCCCGCGCGTTTGGGTAATGGCGTCGATGGCACTTCTTGCAGGCCATGAATGCGGGTTATTTCTTCGACAATATGCGCGCTGCTTTGCAGACCCGCCACCACATCGGGGCGCCAGCTCGGCACAGAGACCGTCCAGGTTTTGCCCGTCTCCACGCCAAACCCAAGGGCTTCGAGGATGCCTTGCATCTGGTTTTCCGCCACGGCCAATCCGGTCATCTGGTTCACCCGCGCCGGGTCGAAATCGACTTTCTTATCAGCGGTTGGCACGTGCCCGCCCATGGTGGGGCTTTGCGGCGTGCCGCCACAAATATCGACAATCATTTGCACCGCCAGGTTCAAACCCGTCTCCACCGAGGCGGGGTCAACGCCGCGCTCAAACCGATAGCGCGCATCGCTTTCAATATGATGATGGCGACCCGATAAGGCGATGGCCACCGCATCGAACCAAGCGCTTTCCACCAGCACGTTTTTTGTCTCCAAGCTCGAGCCACTTTCCAGCCCGCCCATAATGCCGCCCAAACCCAAGACGCCCTTCTCATCGGCGATAACGCAATCGGCCTCGGTAAGCTCATAGGTTTGCTCGTCAAGTGCCACAAAGCACTCGCCAGATTTGGCTTGGCGCGCCGTCATGGGGCCGCTGATTTTATCGGCGTCATAAACGTGCAACGGCCGGCCGCGGTCATAAGAAATATAATTGGTGATATCGACCAAAGCGCTAATCGGGTTCAGGCCAATGGCGCGCAAGCGGGTTTGCAACCACTCCGGACTGGCCTGATTTTGCACGCCCTCGATAAGGCAGCCAGCAAATACTGGACAAGTGTCGCCATCGACGGCAATCGCAATGGCCGATTTTTTATCCGCTTTTACCGGCTCCGCCGTATCGGCTTTCAACGTCCCCAAACCAGCCGCTGCCAAATCGCGCGCAATGCCGCGCACGCCCAAGCAATCGGGGCGGTTCGGCGTGATGGCAATTTCAATCATCGGGTCGGTTTGCCCCAAAGCTTGCGCCGCAGAAGTGCCGATGGCGATATCGGCGGCCAGCTCAATAATGCCATCCGGGTCGCCCGATAATCCCAGCTCGGCGCTCGAACACATCATGCCATGACTCTCGACGCCGCGAATTTTCGCCTTGCCCAACACCATGCCATTGCTGGGTATCACCGCGCCAAGTTGGGCCAAAATACCCTTGAGGCCCGGGCGTGCATTGGGCGCGCCACAAACCAGCTTTTGTTCGCCGGCGCCAGTTTTCACGGTGCAGATTTGCAATTTATCGGCATCGGGATGCGGCTGGGTGGCGATAATTTCCGCCACTTCAAAATTCTCAAATTTGGCGGCGGGGTCAACGACCGCTTCGACCTCCAAACCAATCAGCGTCAATTTATCGACAATCGCCGCGAGCGATGCGTCTGTCTCGAGATGGTCGTGCAGCCAGCTAAGGGTGAACTTCATAATCTATGTCTCCCTATTTACCAGCCAGTGATTTATTCGATAGGCCAGCCGCCAGCCCGGGCACATCGATGGGCATAAAGCCATAATGTTTCAACCAGCGCACATCCGACTCGAAGAAAGCACGCAAATCTGGCGCGCCATATTTCAACATCGCCAAACGGTCGATGCCCATGCCAAAAGCAAAGCCTTGATATTTCGTGGCATCGACGCCCGCATGGCTCAAAACCTCGGGGTTGATCATGCCCGAGCCGCCAATTTCCATCCAGTCGTCGCCCTCGCCGACAATCAATTGATTGCCATCGCGGCGGCACTGCATATCAATTTCTAGGCTTGGCTCGGTGAACGGGAAATAACTTGGGCGCAGGCGAATGGCAATGTCATCCACCTCAAAAAATGCCGCCAGAAAGGCTTCCAACGTATGTTTCAAATGCCCCATATGGGTGGTCTCATCGACCACCAAGCCTTCGACTTGGTGAAACATCGGCGTATGGGTCTGGTCGCTATCGCAACGATAGGTGCGCCCCGGGGCGATAAACCGAAACGGCGGCGCGCCAGTTTCCATCGTCCGCACTTGCACGGGCGAGGTATGGGTGCGCAGCAACAACCGCTCGCCATTTTCATCTGGCTCGAAATAAAACGTATCGTGCATTTGCCGTGCGGGATGGGCTTCTGGAATATTCAGCGCGGTGAAATTGTAAAACTCGCTTTCGATATCGGGCCCTTCGGCGACATCAAATCCCATATCGGCAAATATCGCGGCAATTTCTTCCATCACTTGGCTGACCGGATGCAAGCGCCCTTCCAGCAAAGGGTCGTCGAGCAGCGGCAGTGTCATATCGAGTGTTTCATCGACCAGACGCGCATTGAGTGCTGCCACATCCAGCTCTGATTTTTTGGCGGCAATGGCTTGGGTAATGCGGTCTCGCAGCTCGTTAAAAGCCGGGCCATTGACTTGGCGCTCGTCCGGGCTCATGCCGCCCAGGGTTTTGAGCAAGGCCGACACCGAGCCTTTTTTGCCAAGGCTTGCCACACGCACCGCTTCCAGCGCAGGCGCGTCGGAGGCGGCGTTGATTTGCTGCATCAGCTCGGTTTCTAACGGGTCTAGATTTTGCTCAGCGGTCATTGGCCATCTCATTTAATTCAAATAAAAACCCGCCCGAAACTGCCTTGGCCCCTATTTGGAAAATAGAGCCAGATGCAATTGCGGGCGGGGTTCATGTTGGCAGGGGCACTTGTGCCCCGTCAATTGGTTTTAAAGCTTAGCCGAGGGCTGCGCGCGCTTTACCAACCAGAGCTTCAAAAGCAGCCGGCTCATGTACGGCCAAATCGGCCAATACTTTGCGGTCTACTTCGATACCTGCTTTACCCAGCCCGTTGATAAACTGGCCGTAAGGCATGTCATGTTGGCGCGCGGCGGCGTTGATACGCTGAATCCACAAAGCGCGGAAATTGCGTTTGCGGGCGCGGCGGTCGCGGAAAGCATATTGGCCAGCTTTGGTTACCGCCTGCTTTGCCACCCGAATGGTGTTTTTGCGGCGACCGTAATAGCCTTTGGCTTTCGATAGAACTTTTTTGTGGCGGGCGTGAGATGTCACGCCGCGTTTTACACGAGACATAGTATCCCCCTAACCGTTTGGTAAAAATTTGCGAATAGCTTTTGCATCCTGCGGCGCCAAAATAGTCGTGCCACGCTGGTTGCGAATTTGCTTATTCGAGCGCTTAATCATACCGTGCTGTTTACCAGCTTGTGCGGCTTTTACTTTACCAGAGGCGGTAAGCTTAAAACGCTTTTTCGCTCCTGATTTGGTCTTCATTTTGGGCATTTCGTCATCCTTTATCTACAAACGGAAATCCGTTTTGGTTTCATCTATGCAGCGCGCTGCAAAGGTACAAATCAACCAACATGGCAGCCCTAACAGCCAGAAGGTTGAGCCGTCACATTTATGATTTCGTGACAAGCAGGGCGTGTTATACGAGAAATACAAGAAATTGCAAGCGAAAGAGCGTTTCGAAATGACCCAGAATGAGCCTTTGGCCCCCCGCCAAAAAGCCTTTGAAAAGGCCGCCCCTAAGGCAAAAGTCATCGCCCATCGCGGGGGCGCCCATCTATGGCCCGAAAACACGCTGGAAGCCTTCGAACAAGCGATAAAATTAGGCGTCCATGGCCTTGAGTTCGACCTGCAATTATCTAAAGACGGGCAGCTTATGGTGCATCACGATAGCCAGCTTAAGCCTGCGGGTACGCGTCTGGCGGGCAGCTATCTGACCGCGCCCACACCGCGCCTCGATGCGCTGACGGGCGAGCAATTGCAAGCCTATGATGTCGGCCGCCTGGCACCCGATACGCCCGAAGCGCGGCGCCGCGACCAACAAAGCCCAAAAGATGGCGCGCGCATTCCTTATTTAAACCAGCTCGACCGCCTGATAGCAGAGGCGGCGCCGCAAGGGTTTGCGCTTTACGCCGAGTTAAAAACCGATATGACCCCCGACCCCGCCCAAGCGCAGGCTTTGGCCGAGGCCTATGTGGCGGCGCTCGATGGCTCTCCCGTGGCCCAACAGCACCGGGTTATCGGCTTTGATTGGCGCTGCCTCGCGCAGGTTCGGGCGCAGCGCCCAGAGATTAAAAATGGCTATACGACGCTGGCTTTTGCCAGCACCGACCCGAACCATGAAAGCGCGGCACAAGACAAGCCTAAAAGCAAAACCGCGGCGCTAAGAGCCGCCTCGCAAAACGGCGCGCCATGGTGGGGCGCCCACGATTGGCGCCAGCAAAAAGGCGACACCCATGGCGAAAAAGTCTTGCGCGCCATTGCCGCGGCAGGCGGGCAAAGCTGGATCGCCTATTGGCGCGACGTCACGCCAGACACAATGGCTATTGCCCATGAGCTGGGTTTGCAAGTGTCGGCTTGGACGGTAAATGAACAGGCAGATATGAAAAGCCTCGCCGCCATGGGCGTCGAGGCTTTGATTACCGACCGCCCCGATAGGGCGCTCAATCTATAATTTTATTGAGGGCTCTACTTAGGGCCGAGCACCATGGTCATTTGTCGGCCTTCCATCTTCGGATGGGCTTCGACTTTGGCCTGCTCTTCCGTGTCGGCTTTCACGCGATTTAACACATCCATGCCAAGGCTTTGGTGCGCCATTTCGCGACCGCGAAACCGCATGGTGACTTTTACTTTGTCGCCGGCGGTGAGGAATTTCACCACATTGCGCATTTTCACATCATAGTCATGCGTATCAATATTGGGACGCATTTTGATCTCTTTGACTTCGACCGTCTTCTGATTTTTGCGCGCTTCGCTGGCTTTTTTCTGTTCTTGATATTTCAGCTTGCCATAGTCGAGAATTTTGCAAACCGGCGGGCTTGCGTTTGGCGAGACTTCGACGAGGTCGAGGCCCGCTTCTTCTGCCATGGCGAGGGCGCTATCGGTATCTACCGTGCCCATTTTTTCGCCTTCCGCTCCAATAAGAAGGACGGAAGGAGAGCTAATCATACTGTTTATTCGCGGGCCTTGATGACGTGGCGGCTGCGCTGCGTGGGGTCTACGTGCTATGGGATCACTCCGTTATAATTTCACTGGATGGCAGAATTTCCGCCATATATCGCTAGGTTTAGGGCAATAAAAAGGGAAGTCAACAGCAAATGCCCGCCGCCAAACAGCCGATTAGAAAATGCCCTAGCTTGGGGTTTTGCCTTGCAACAGCCAAATCGGGCGCGGCCAGACAAAAAATCGCAATCCCCCCAAGGCGTCGCGGCTCGGCTGATGCACCGCCTCGAAATGGCGCCATGAAATGCGCCGCACCAAAGCCATGGCTCCGCGCAAGCCAAGCGCGCCATAAACCCAAACCTCATCGGCTTGCAGCGTCAAACGCGCCTGCTGACCGCGACTGACCAAAACCGTCAAAGACGAGCTGGTGTCATAAAGCGCCGCCAGGGTCTCCAGCAAAAGCGCATCCGAAAGGCCGACCCCGATGAGCAAAAGGCCGCCGGGCTCAACAATCGGGCGCGGTACAAATTGGCTCACCCGATAAGCTCTCGGTAAACATTTAGAGTTCGGTTGCACATGGCGGTTTGCGTGTAATGCGCCCGCACATGGGCACAGCCATTGGCGCCCATAAGCTTCAATGGCTCTGGCGCCAAGGCCAAAGCTGCCTCCAAGCTTTGCGCCAGAGCCTCGGCGTTATCGGGCGTGGCCAACCAGCCGGTGCCGCCCGCGCTGGCTGGCTTGGCCATCACCGTTTCGCGAAAGCCGCCGGCATCAGAGGCCACAACCGGCAGGCTGGCTGCCTGGGCTTCAATAATCGTGCGGCCAAAAGGCTCGGGCCGAATGGTCGGCACGACAGCCAAATCCGCCGCCGCATAGGCAGCCGCCATATTGCTTTCGAGCCCCGCAAAAACCAACCGGTGCCGCAGGCCCAGAGCTTCTGCTTGGACGGTTAGCTCGGCCACATAGCCATCGCGTCCTTGCGCGCTGCCAACCAAAACCAAATAGGGATTTGTGTCGCTGGTTAGTTTCGACAAGGCGGCCAGCAACACATGCTGGCCTTTCAAATGCGTGACCCGCGCGGGACACATAATGACGAAAGCTTTTTCCGGCACCTGCCATTGCGCCCGTTTGGCCGCTTTATCGGCCGCGGTAAAATTATCTTGCGCCAGCGCATCGACATCGCAGCCGCGCGGAATAACCCGTAATTTATCGACCACCTGCGGATAGACGGTCGCGATTTGGCTGGCGGTATAATGCGAATTGGCAATCGACACGCGCCCGCGCACCAAAATAGAGTTGTAAAACACTTTGGCTTTCGGCTTGGCTTGCACGCTTGAATGATAGGTCGTCATGAAAGGCACGCCCGCCCATTTGCCCGCCCAAAGCCCCGACCAACCCGGTGCCCGCGAGCGGGTATGAATCAGGTCAATGTTTTCCGCCCGCATGAGAGCGGCCAGACGGCGCGCATTTTTCCACATCACCCATGGGTTTTTAGAGGCCACGGGCAGCGTCACAATTTCTCCGCCCGCGCGTTCAATATCGCTGGCCAGCGCGCCGCCTTGGGTGGCCACCAAAGCGCGCCCGCCACTGGCGACAATCGCGCGCGCCATTTCCAAAGTGGTAATCTCCGCCCCGCCGACATCCAGCTCGGGCACAACTTGCAAAATGCTTTTGCCCGTCATATCGACAGCCGCGCTGGAGGGCATGGGGAACTGTGTTGTCACAATCGCTTCCTTTACAATAGCGCGCAGGTTTTACTTCTGCTTTGCTGGAGCTTCAGTCATAATTGAGTTTAGCGCAAAAACCAAATCGGCGAAATCGATACGAAACGGAGACCCCATGCGTGTGCACTTTCTAACCCGCGACACCCCTGATTTTGGCCCGCAAAAAATCGCCTATCAACAAACCAACATCGATGCGCCGGGCGTCGGCGTGGTGTTTTGTGGCGGCTTTCGCTCCGATATGACGGGCACGAAAGCGCAAGCTTTGGCCGAATGGGCGGGCGCGCGAAAAATACCCTTTACCCGTTTTGACTATTTCGGCCACGGCGCCTCCTCCGGCGCCTTTACCGATGGCACGATGAGCTATTGGCGCGGCGACGTCGCTCATGTGCTGGACGCGCTTTGCGCCGGACCCCAAATTCTCGTCGGCTCTAGCTTTGGCGGCTGGCTATCTTTAATGGCCGCGCTCGACCGACCGGAAAAACTGGCCGGGCTCGTGCTCATCGCCCCTGCCGTGGATATGACCGAGCGCTTGATGTGGGACCGATTTTCCGAAAAAGCGCGCGAAAAACTAAACCGCGAAGGTTTGATTTATGACCCTTCCGAATATGACCCCGAAGGCTATCCGATTACCAAAGCCCTCATCGAAGATGGCCGCCAACACTTAATGCTCGACCAGCCGATAGATATCGATATCCCCGTTCGGATTTTGCACGGCCAAAAAGATGACGCCGTGCCATGGCAATTATCGCTCGAGCTGGCCGCGCAGTTGCGCGGGCACGATGTCGAATTGCAGTTTTTAAAAAACGGCGACCATCGTCTCTCAGAGCCGGACCAGATTGCGAAAATAATCGCCCTGCTCGACGCCCTTATCGCCCCGCAAAGCTAATTTACCGGATTAGCTTTTTGTCTGCATCTGCTGATAAAGAGCGCGCAGACCCGCGCGATAATCTGGATATAATAGGTCGACGCCCAGCTCTTCTTTTAGGCGGGTGTTTTTAATCCGCTTATTGTCGGCATAAAAACTTTGCGCCATGGGAGATAATTCCGCCGCCTCAAAAGCGATGAGCGGCGGGGCTTCGATTCCCAATAAATCTGCTGCAAAAGCGACCACCTCTTGCGGCGGCGCGGGCACATCATCGCACACGCTATAGGCGCGCCCGGGGTTGGGCTTTTCTATCGAGGCCAAAAGAATTTGCGCGATATCCGCCACATGAATGCGCGAGAAAACTTGCCCCGCTTTGTCGATGCGCCGCGCTTTGCCATTTTGCATCGCCACCAATGGATTGCGCCCGGGCCCATAAATGCCGGCCAAGCGAAAATAATGTATCGGCAAATCATGCGCCGCCGCCAAAGCGGACCAAGCGGCTTCGGCATCGACGCGGGCCTGTCCGCGCGCGCCTATTTTTCCGCGCGGGGTCTCCTCGTCAATCCAGGCGCCCTGATGGTCGCCATAGACCCCGGTGGTGGACAAATAGCCCATCCATTGAAGCGTCGCCGCTTGGGCTTTGAGAGCTGGCGTCAAAAGCGGCAAAGCCGGGTCGCCGTCTGGCGTGGGCGCGGCAGACAAAAGAATATGGCTAACGCCCGCGAGCTGATTGGGCGGCAAAACCTTGCCATCCAAAATAATGGGGGCAATGCCCTGCTTGGCCAGCCGAGCCGCTTTTTCGTCATCGCGGCAGGTGGAACTTAACTGCCACCCGCGCGCCGCCAAATGCGGCGCCAAGGCTTCGGCACAAAAGCCAAACCCAAAAAACAGCAGGTGATTGGCATCACGCATGGGCGTCTCCTATGGCTTGCTGCCATTCGGCAAGCGCGTCGGGGTCGGTCTCTGTGGCTCTCATGTCAGAGGCTAGGGATGTCAATCGGTCTTTATCGATTTGCGCCAAAGCCCAAATAGCGGTGGCGCGCACCACGGCTTCGCTATCTGTCAAACGCGCTTCCACCGCCGCGCGATGGGCCAGCGTCGGGGCCTGCATATTGCCAAGCGCGATCAGCACATTGCGTAAAAAAGAGGTCAGGCCAGTGCGTTTAATCGGCGTCGATTGAAAGAACGCGCGAAACCCCGCATCATCCAATTGCGATAAAAAGATTAAGTCGGGCAAATCCATATCCGCCTTTAAAGCCAGCTTGGCCTCTTGCGCGCTCTGGGCATATTTATTCCACGGGCAAACCGCCAAACAATCGTCACAGCCATAAATATGATTGCCCATGGCGGCGCGCAAATCTTCGTCAATCATGCCCTTATGCTCGATGGTCAAATAAGAAATACAGCGGCGCGCATCGAGCTGATAGGGCGCGGGGAACGCCTTTGTCGGGCAGACATCCAAACAAGCAGAACACGAGCCGCAATGGTCGGCTTCCGCCTCGTCTACGGGCAAAGCCAGCGTGGTAAAAACCGAGCCTAAAAACAACCAAGAGCCCATCTCGCGCGACACGAGATTCGTGTGTTTGCCCTGCCAGCCAAGCCCCGCTTTTTGCGCCAAAGGTTTTTCCATGACCGGCGCCGTATCGACAAAGACTTTCACCTCGGCCCCGGTTTCCTCGACCAGCCAACGGGCCAGCACTTTCAGCTTTTTCTTAATGACATCATGATAATCGCGCCGCTGCGCATAGACGGAAATCAACCCTTTGTCGCCAGCTTTCAGGCCTTCCATCGGGTCGCTGTCGGGGCCGTAATTCAGGCCTAACATAATGACGCTTTGCGCCTCCGGCCAAAGATGATTGGGGGCGCTGCGCTCATGGATGCGGCTTTCCATCCAGCTCATTTGACCATGGTGACCGGCGGCTAAATAATTTTGCAAGCCTTCGCCGGCCGAAGCCTCCAAATGAGCCGAGGCGATACGGCAGGCATCGAATCCTTCGCGCTTGGCGCGGGCCATCAAATCGGCTTTGAGAAGATGTCCATCCGCCGTCATAGCGGCTTAAAAATCCGGGTCAGCATAATAGGGCGGCGGTCGCATACCCGCCACATGGTCTGCCAACAGGGGGCGAAACGAGGGGCGCGACTTCAAGCGCGCATACCAATCGCGCATCTCAGGCCATAATTTCCAGGGCACATCGCCAGTATAATCCAGGCAAGACAAATGCGCCGCGGCGGTTAAATCAGCCAGGCTCATTTCCCCGCCGGCCAGCCAGTCGCGGCTTTGCAGCAGATAGGTGAGATATTCTAAATGCAGATTAAGATTATGCAGCCCAACGCGGACGACGTCCATATCGGGGCCGCCGCCGCCATCTTCGGCGCCCATAAAGCGACGGTCGATTTTCTCAACGGTGATGAGGCGGCCAACTTCTTGGTGAAATTTATCATCAAACCAAGCCGAGATACGGCGCACTTCAGCACGCGATAAGCCCGAACTGGGCATCAAAGGAATGGCGCCGCCTTTTTCTTCCAGCCATTCGGAAATCGCATAATGCCCCGCAATAGTGCCCGCCTCGCCAATTAACACAGGCACTTCGCCAGATGGATTGAGCATCAAAAAATCCAACCGACGCTCCCAAGGGCGTTCTTCTACATATTCGACAGCAAATTTTTTCTCGCCCAACATAAGACGAATTTTGCGCGAAAACGGGCAGACGGGTTGGTGAAACAAGGTAGCCATAGGAAGTTAAATTAAGCCGCTTGGTGATTTGGAGCAAGGAAAACAGACGTGGCGAAACTGGATATTCCAAAGCCCACGCGACCCGCAGATAACCCGAAGATAACGCGCCGGTAACAATGCCGCTTGGCTTTGCCCGACAACGCAGATAATTTGACCTATGGCTTTTGAAAACATTCTCTTTCTGGCGCTGGTCCAAGGCATCACAGAATTCATCCCCGTGTCGTCTTCGGGACATTTAACCCTAATGCACCAATGGGCGCCGAGCGGACAATCCCTGGCCGATGAATTAACCATGGATGTGGCTTTGCATTTCGGCACGCTGCTGGCCGTCATCGTCTATTTTCGCACCGATGTGAAAAACCTGCTCGCCGGCGGGGTCGATATTCTGGCGCAACGCGAAACGCAAAACCGCAGGCAGGCCACCCACCTTATTTTGGCCACCGGTCCCGTGCTTTTGGCCGCCGCGGCTCTCTTGGCGAGCGGCGGGTTGGAATATTTGCGCAGCGCAGAAGTGGTGGCTTGGGCGAGTATTATCTTTGCCGTCCCGCTGTATCTCGCCGACCGCTTTGGCGCCAGCGATAAACAGCTTGGCGCGATGCAAAACCGACCGGCCCTGCTCCTCGGCTTGGCGCAAATATTAGCCCTTATTCCCGGCGCCAGTCGATCTGGCGTCACCTTAATGGCGGCGCGCGGGCTAGGCTTTGAGCGCGAAGCGGCGGCGCGCTTTTCGATGCTGATGGCGATACCGGTCATCGCTTGTTTCGCGGCCCTCAGCCTTTTGCAATTACTCTTGCAAGGCCAGTGGGGGGCGCTAGGCGAGGCCGCGCTGGGCGCTGCCTTGGCGGGTATATTTGCTTTCATCAGCATTGACGTGTTTTTGCGCATGACCCGCAAGCTGACGCTTTTGCCATTCGTTATTTATCGGGTGGCCTTGGGCGGCGCTATTTTATGGCTGCTGTAAGGCGCCAAAACCTCGGTTAAGGTTTCGCGGGCTTTTTGCCAGAAGGGCGAAACCGCCACAGGTAATCTGGCAAAAGGGCGGCAATCGGCGTTGGCTTTATCGCCAAATCAGCAAAGCCCTTGGCGTCATCGGCCACCAAATTATCGCGCTTCAGCAAAATTAATTGGTCTGGCGTCAGCAATGGTTTGGGCATGAATTGCGCGACGCTGGCAATCACCCGCGCCATGGCGAAAGGCATCGGCACCAGCAAACGATTGCGACCTATTTCAGCCAGCAAAAGTTCCATCAATTGTTTGAAGCTCAGCACATCTGGCCCCCCCAGCTCATAGGTTCCCGCGAGCGCCCCCGTCAGCGAGGCCTCAACGGCAGCGGCCACATCAAACACAGAAACCGGCTGATAGCGCGTGGTGCCGCCGCCAATCAACGGCAGGGCTGGTGCCACGAGGGCAAGGCCTGCAAAGCGGTTGAAAAAATCATCCTCTGGCCCGACCACAATCGAGGGACGCAAAATATGCGCGCTCGGAAGGGCGTCGATGACGCCTTGCTCTGCCGCCGCTTTGCTTTGCGCATAGAGAGACGCAGATTGGGCATCGGCGCCAATGGCGGAGATATGCACAAAATGCTGAATGTTTTGCGCCGCGGCCGCTTTGGCAACCCGCACACCGCCTTGGGCTTGCACGGTGGCGAATTTCTGTTTGCCGCTTTCGAACAAAATACCCACGGCATTAATCGCGGCATCGGCGCCTTCAAGCGCGGCGGCAACACTCGCATCATCGCGAATATTGGCTTGCACAATCTGAATTTGACCGGGCTTGCCGCCAGTCTTTAGGTGCAGCGCCTCATTGGGACGCCGCGTCGCCACCCGAATGGAATAGCCCGCCTTGGCAAGTCGGCGGACAATATGGCGACCGACAAATCCCGTGCCGCCAAAAACAGTTATCTTTGCGTTTTTCTTGAGAGCCAATTTCTGAACCATTTGTTTCTCCAACTTACTCGGACGATGGATTAGGTCTTAATCTATATGCGCGCTTGCACAAAGCAAAAATCGGCGCGCGGGGCTTGATGGGGAGCGGCAAGCAACCATTGACAATTCTGACGCACGCGCCTAAACCAAGCGCCTTACCTAAAGTAAGGCCCAGGTGGCGGAATTGGTAGACGCGCTAGCTTCAGGTGCTAGTACTCGCAAGGGTGTGGAAGTTCGAGTCTTCTCCTGGGCACCATTTTCAAATTTCAAGCGCCGTGTTTCACGGCCCAAGCCATGTATCTTCAAGCCTATTTGCTTGAGGCGCATAAATCATGGTTTCTATTGTAGACCAGATGGTAGACCAAAATGCGACCTATCTGACCAAGCGGCGAAGCGTCCATTCGGATTTTATGACGGCTCATCCTCCCCCAAAACGGCGCGCATTGCGATGAGGGCTAAGACAGCGCCAATAAATTGGGCCAACCAAAAAAGTGGCATATCGGCCGGCCGAATGCCGGAGAAGCTGTCGGTAAAGCCGCGCGCCAGGGTAACAGCGGGATTGGCAAAACTGGTCGAAGCGGTGAACCAATAGCCGGCGGTAATGTAAAGCCCGACCAACATTGGTACCGCCTCAGCCCGATACTTCAAGCCGCCCAAAATGGTCATCACCAAGCCGAAAGTGGCGACCGTTTCCGCTAGGAACTGACCGTGGCCGGTGCGGATATTGACCGATGGGGTGAGTAAGGCCAATTCAAACATGGCGTGTGCCAGGGCTGTGCCGAGCAAGCCGCCAATAAGCTGCGCCCCAACATAAGCCAAAAAATCATTGTTACTGAGTTCACCCCTCAAGCGGAAAACCATGGAAACGGCGGGATTGAAATGAGCGCCCGAAACCGGACCGAAAATAGTGATCAGAACATAAAGAATGGCGCCCGTGGCAATCGTATTGCCGAGCAGTGCGACGGCGTCATTTCCCCCCGCCAAATTGACTGCCATGATGCCCGAGCCGACCACCGTGCAAACCAAAAGAAGTGTGCCCAAGGCTTCCGCCGCCAATTTCCTTGCCATCATCATCCTTTATTTGTCAAAAAATTATCTATCCGCTTTTTTATCATGGCGAACACCTCGCGGAAATGGGCGCGGGTATCTTCATCTGAGCCTGAAAATTTCGCTGGGTCGGGAAACGGCCAATGATAAGGGGTCGGATGACCCGGCCAAACGGGACAGGTTTCATTAGCGGCACTGTCGCAAACCGTCACAATCACGTCCATAACTGGGGCATCGGCGCCGGCAAATTCATGCCAGTTTTTCGACTTCGCATAGCTTGCGTCAATTGCCAACGACGTTAATGTTTCTATAGCTAAAGGATGCACCTCTCCGGTCGGCTGCGAGCCTGCCGAAAAGGCCTGCCATTCGTGGCTTATATGATTGATATAGGCCTCGGCCAAAACCGACCGGCAACTATTGCCCGTGCACAAAATAAGAATATTTCTCATCATTCCTGTATAAAATACTGTTATTGCAGTTTTGTGTAAAAATTCGCCTCTTTCCTACAAAGAATGGGGCCTAACAAGAATAGTGATTTTTAGAAAATTCCCGCGCCCGATATCGGAGCAAATTCTTTGCCGCCCTTTCGCCACTATGAACAGCGGCCTCTACTCTGGCTTGCCTATCGTCGGCCCAAGCACCTTGTTTCACGGACCGTGCGACCCGGAACTTGGGTCTTTTCTTGCTAGACGAGGTGGCAGACCAGATGCGGCATAGCTAACCATGCGACAAGGCGTCGTCATCGCGCATGGAAGCGGCCGAAGTCATTTTCCGATCCGCTGCGCTAACGCAAATCCTCCAATAGGGTTTCTGCCGCGCGCCTTCCAAAGGCATTGGCTGCTTTCGGGCTGGCACCAGAGATAAGACGCCTGTCGACACAACAAGTGGCATCGGCTTTTGAGTTAATAATTTCCATACCCAGCTGTTTCAGTTTCTCGCCAAACATCCATGGCATATGCCCCGGCATGTAGCCAATCATCGGCGTCTGCTTATCAACCGAGTCTGGAAAAGCAGCTATCTTATAGCCGTCATAGATAAATGACCCGCCATCCTTAGCCGCCAGCAAGGCCGCGGGCCCGTGGCATATTGCCAAAGTAAGCAACTGCCGCTCATGCGCCCAGCGCAGCAGCTTTCCTAGGCTTTTATTTTCTGGCAGACCCAGCATTGCGCCGTGACCCCCCGGCAAGAAGACAGCACAATATGTCGTATTCTGGGCCATTTCATTGGCAACAAAATCATCGAGACTGCCTGGCTTAGTGAAAGCTGCGGCATAGTCTTGATAGAGTTTCATAACCGCTTCATCCCCATGCGGCATGGCCCAATCCTCAATTATCACAGGCGCCCCAGTGGGGGTGATGATATCGATTTCAAACCCTGCGGACAGCAAATGCAACATTGGCAGACCCATCTCAACCGGATGATTGCCGGTAGAGAACTTCTGGCCATTGGCCATGGTCATATGTTGTTCCTGCGTGCAGACCATCAACACGCGCTTGTCGCCGCCAGCGTATGGCTGGGTGTATTCCCCGCCATCATAATCTGTCTTGGGCGAGGTTGCGAGTTTCAGCGCCAGTGGCGACGGCTGGAAGGCACCCTCAGCTGTTGGCGTAGGCGCGGCTTTGAACAGATTTCTCAGAAAACTCATTTTCGATACCTCAGCTTAATTGATTTCGGTCACAATCGTGTCGCGCGATTTACGCACTTTAGGCATTGGCAAAAGCCAGTCTGCGCCTTCTTCTCGATAGCCGAGCGGCAACAATACTACGGAGCGCAGACCCCGCTTTCTCAGGTCAAGAATGGCGTCCACCGCGTCCGGGTCAAAGCCTTCCATCGGCGTGCTGTCGACTTCTTGGTCGGCCGCGGCGAGCATGGCAAAACCGAGGGCGATATAGGCTTGGCGCGCCGCGTGAGCATAGTTCACCTCCGCATCGCGTGGCACGTAATTGGTCTTCAAATTATTGTAATAATCGTGAATCAGCGGCAGGTCACCGCGCGATGCCACATTGAGCTGAAGCACCTCGTCTATGCGCTCTTCCGTGTAATTGTCCCAGGCGGCAAAGACCAAAACATGCGAGCCATCGGTAATGGGGGTTTGCCCGCCGGCAGCTTCGGCAATCTTTGCGCGCAGGTCGGAGTTTGAAACGACGATCAGCTCAAATGGTTGCGTGCCGCTTGAAGTCGGAGCCATACGCACCGCTTCAATGATGGCGTCAAGTTTGTCTTGCGGGACGGCTTTATCGGCGTCCATTTTTTTGGTGGCATAACGCCAGTTCAAAAGCTCGGTAAATGTTTTTTCAGTCATGGGTCCCCGTTTCATTGTCAAGGCGAAGAATTGCGGTATATAATAGGAACTATATAACTAAACGGAACCATTAGCGGCTGCAAGAGGGCACATATATGACCCTCGGTTACAAATAAGGAACCACTATGCTGGACAAGACTCACAATACAAAGTGCCCCGATTGCAATCGCATCAATGAAGTTCTCTCGCGCGTCGGCGACCGCTGGAGCGTCCTTGTGGTTATATCCCTGTCGCAATATGGAACCATGCGCTTTAACGAAATCAAACGAAATCTCGGTATCTCGCAACGCATGCTCAGTTTGACGCTCAAGGAATTGCAACGCGATGGCCTTGTGAACAGGACTCAATACCCGACAATTCCGCCCAAAGTGGAATATAAACTCACCGCAATGGGTGAATCCTTTCGCGAGCCGGTCACCGCTTTGGGGAATTGGGCCTTGCACAACCGCGAGAATATTGACGCGGCGCGGCAGGCTTATGACGGTTCTGCTTGAGGCGCCTAAATCATGAGCTAGGGAACACTCATCATGATTTTGATGACGCTTTCCTCGCGTGAATCGAAAATCTGATAAGCCTGCACGCGATTTGGCAAGGGCCGTCGGCAAAGCCTGTTCGCCAGAAACAGGCTGTTAGCAACGAAATATCCGCAGCCGTGAACCGTCTGAAGGAGCCACCTTCCAACAAGATGCGCATCCAACATCTCAAAAGCCTTCTCGGCTTGATGTTTCACAGTCTCTTCGAGCACCCAAAGAGGTCAAAGTGAGCGGGCGAGCCTGCTCGATTTCGCAATGACTTTTCGCAATTTCCATCCGAATGCTGGAGCGGTCCGGACAGCCAGGCTAAGCGTTTGGCGGCTCGGTCTCGCTGCCCATCTGTGTCACCACCTCATCGGGCGTGGCCAGCATCATCTGATAGACTTCTTCGGGATAGATTTGGTGCGGCTTATCCGGGTCAAATGCGGGTTGCGCGACGGCCCCGTTTTCGCCTTCATAGAGAGCCGGCTTTAAATAGCCTGCCAGCTCATCTTCTGAAATCCCGCATAATTCAACCACTTCCTTATCAATCCATGTTCTGCCGTGCATCGGGTGCGGCACGCCGCCCGAGGTCGCAATTTCCAGCGCCATGTTTTCCGGTCCGGCAAAATAAATCGAGGAACATAAGCCGTGATGCACCGGCCCCATGACCGGAACGCCGCGCGAGCGAATGCGGTCGCGCATATTCAGCAGCTGTTCTTGGGTATCGACGTTCAACGCCAGATGTTGCAACGTGCCAGGGGCCGAGCTTTCGCCCGGATTACCTGCATGGCTGACACCAATCACCGGGTCAATTTCTTTGTTTTGCGGCGTCGCCACAAAGGCCACGCTTTCGGTTTCATCGAGGCGCAAAAAGCCGTGCATGGCGCCTTCGACGCCGTGCATCCAATATAAAGCCACCAGTTCCATCCCCAGCACATCGGTAAAAAACTCGATTTGCTGCTTCATATTACCGGTCGAAAAAGCCAGATGGTGCAGTCGGTTCGGTTTGATTTGTGTCATTTTCTTTCCTCCCAAAAGAAGCGGTTAAATATGTTTGCGGCAGAACGCATCAACCGCTTTAGAATAATCGGCTGTGTGGAACAGCATGAGTTGGTGACTCGCATCGTCAAAAACTTTCACCTCGACAGGGCCGCCAATTGACTCGGCGGTCATTTTTATGAGCTCGGGTGGAAAATTCGGGTCTTTTTCGCCGGAGGCGTAAAACACAGGCTTGGTGTTGTCTTGCGGCATAACCGGCGGGTCATATTGAAACAGCGACGCCCAGCTTGCTAAATCATAGCTCCAGCTATTATTCGCATCGAGTTTCTTTTGGTCCAAAGCGCCTTTCCAACCGTAATCCTCGTCGAAATCGAAAAAGGCGGCGATATCCAATTTGGCGGCGCGGCCAAGGCCTTGCAGCAATTGCTTGACCTCATCGGTGCGCCAGACTTTACCAACGCCAGCCAACAGCGGGCTGCCCGGCACCGCCGCTGAACCCATGCAGATAACGCCTGTGACATCGGGGCTATCGGCTGCGGAAATTGCCGCGGCAACCCCAAGGCTCGAGCCCAGAAGGAAAACCGGCAGGCCAGTCTCTTGCTTGACATGTTTGGCAATGTCGCGCCCGCCTTGTGCCCATTCGTCCATAGTCCATTGGCCGCGCGGTCGATTGGGTGTCGATTGGCCGTGCCCCGGCGCATCATAGCTCCAAATATCCACGTTTTTGGCGCCATGGTGTTCGCAGAACACATCATAAATGCCGCCATGTCCGGCCAGCCCGTGCGAAATCACAATGGCGTAATCAGCCGTCTCCGGCTTGTAGCGATAGCAGTGTAAATCAGTAACCCGATGGATTTCCCTCAGCATGAAATGTCCCCTCCAATAAAAACTGTTCAATTGAACAAATTGTGTCATGCTAGTGCTTCCTAGGCAAGGAAATTATGGTAAGAAAAACCCATGAATATAGCTGACAAAGCTGGCACAAAAACACGGCGTCGCATTTTGCGAGCGGCGCAGGCATGTTTTGCGGAACGCGGCTTTTTGGGCACCTCAACGCGTGAAATCGCAACCGCCGCCGGCACCGCGCAGGGGCTTTTGCGTTATCATTTCGAAACCAAAGAGGCTTTATGGCGCGCCGTCATGGACGCCGTATTTGCACAAATTGGGCAAACCTATCCGCTTGATGACGCGGCCCCCGAGCTCTCAACGCGCGAAAAACTGGACGGTTTCATAAGCGGCTTTATCGAATTCTCTGCCCGAGAGCCGGCCCTATTTGCCCTGATGACACATGAAAGCTGGGCGCCGTCAGCGCGCCACGAATGGCTTTTGGAAACCCATGTGCGGCCCTATTTCGAAGCCACTCAGGCCGCGATACAAGAGGGTCAGCGCGAGGGTGTCGTGCGAAACACCGACCCGGTTTTGCTCTATTACGCCATTATCGGCATTGTTGGGGCGGCCTTTTCTTATGGTGCGGAGGTGAAAATCTTGCGCGGCGCACCCCAAATCGGCGATCGCGAGCAATTGCAGTCGCTGATTAATGATCTGGTTTTTATCTGACAGCTCTCGGCAGGATACCGAAGCGTCAAAATATCTTGACCGCACAGCAAACAGATTTACTGGCCGTATAGGTTTTTGCGAATGGCCGGTGATTTTTCAACCGTGCTCAACAGGCGCTGGCGACCGCTTTTGATTATCTCCAACTGCCTGTCGTCAATCGCTCTTTGCCAACTCGGTCGGGCTTTTAGCCGCGTGTAATGCGCCACGAGCGCGTCCAAATCGGCTTGGCGGGCAAACCAATCCAGCCATCCGGTCTCATCGAGCCGCAAATATATCGAGGCCATTGAAATATCCGCGAGGCTGAAACGCGCGCCCAAAATCCATGGCCCGCCGCTTGCTTCTAAAGCGGCATTCATGGTTTTCATATGGCCCAGCATGGCGTCGCGCCCTGCTCGTATCATGGCACTGGCTGGCCCGCGTTTTAAAATGCCGCCCAAGCCAAGCAATTTGGCAGATAAGAAAAACAACGGGCGGCGTTTGTCGGGATGAAATAAAAACCCGATAAGAATATGACGGATTTTAATATCGTGAATCATCGTCGCAAAAAGCGGCAGGGTAAGGGCTGGAATGCACGCGCCCGCCTGGCTGTCCATCCGCGCCATCGGGTCTTGGCTAGAAATCGCGCAAAAAGAAATCCAATGCGCCATTGCTTTTTGCGCCGCCGCATCCTCCGGCACAACGCTTGGCTTATCGGTCAATGTGTCGAGGTACAGGAGAATATCATCGGATTCAAAAATCGGCGTGCCGCGATGCACTAAAACCGGCACGAGGCCGGACGGGTTCACCGCCAGAAAGGCCCGGCTGATGGTTTCATACCAGCCGGTCTCGACGAGATGAACCTTGTGATAGGCATAATCGAGCTCATATTCTTCCATCGCCAAGGTAACCTTGCGCGAGCAATGCGAAAACGGATTGGCATAAAGCTCGAGGTCTTTTTGATAGGGCAAGTGAACGCCGTTTTGTTTGCCGCCCTTTACTGGCCGCGTGCGACGCTGGCGCTTTTCGCCCAGATAGACCAGTACCAGCAAGGCGAGACATCCGATGAGGGCAAGCCACCAAGCCATTTTAAGACGCGACCCCGACGGCGCGGCCAAAGGCGGCGGCCAAGGGCGCGCCCTCCCCCGTGCCAAAAATATATCTATCGCCGCGCACCAGCACAGCCTCCACCTGATGCACATCGAGCCAGGTTTCGATAACAGACCGCACCGGTTTCAGACGCGCATCCTCCAGCGTCAGATAATCGATCGGCAGCGCCCCCGACACATCCGTCTTGGAGATAAGATAAGCTGCCCGGCCCAGCACATCGTCTAGCCTTTCGACTTGCGGAAACAGCATTCCAGCCTGCGGGCTGCCTTCTAAAATCGTGCCTGCCAATAAAGGCGGGAAGGCCATGGCACCGCTGGCATCGCCGTTTTGCTTGCGTTGTGCCATCAAATCGGCATCGCGCGCCGCCGCCGCTTCCGGGTCGCTAACGCACACCATTTGCCCCATCATAATGGCCAAATCGATAACCGCACGCACATGCGGTTCGCGCTCGCTTTGATAGCTATCGAGCAAAGCCTCATCGGCCCCGTGTTGCACAATCATCGCCAGCTTCCAGGCCAAATTATCGACGTCGCGCAAGCCGGAACACAGGCCTTGGCCAGCAAATGGCGGCATTAAATGAGCCGCATCGCCGGCCAATAAGACGCGGCCCTGTCGCCAATTTTTCGCCAGCGTCGCCCCGAAACGATAGACCGCCGTGCGCTCCACCTCGACCGCCCCCTCCACCTCCCAGGGCGCCATCAGGGTCTGAATGGTTTCCGGTTTTTGCATCGCCTCGGGCGTCTCTCCGGGCAGCAGCATAAACTCCCAGCGATGGCGCCCATTGCCCATCATGACGCACGTGGTCGGCCGCGCCGGATCGCAGATTTGCAAATTGCAATCGGGCAGAGCGCTCTCTTGTTTGACGATTGTATCGATAACCAGCCACGACTCGTTAAAGCCCAAATCATCCTGTTGGATATCGGCTAAGCTTCGCACCGTGCTATTGGCGCCGTCGCAACCCAGTAAATATTTGGTCTGTATTTCTTGGCGGCCTTCGGGGGTCTCAAAATGCGCGGTGACGCCGGCGTCATCGACGGCAAAATCGACCAGCCCCCATAGCCGCCGAAAGTCAGCCGTCGGGCTGGCAGCAATGGCATCGTTCAATAGCTGTTCTAGGGAGGGTTGATGAATCATATTCGACGCCGGCCATCCCGATAGCGTATCGCCGGCGCCGGTCTCTAGGCGCATCAACACATCGCCCGCGGCGTTTAAAAAATCATAGCGTTTGGCTTCGCGGGTGGTGGCCAATAAAGCATCGGCAATGCCGGCGGCCTGAAAGATGCGCATCGCTTCATGGTCGATATGGGCCGCGCGCGGCAGCGGGTAAATGCCGGGTTCGCGCTCCGCCACCAGAACCTTCAGCCCTTGCTTGGCCAATAGTATGGCACCCGTCACACCAACCGGACCGCCGCCAACAATCAAAACGTCAACTTGAGGGGGTGTCATCGAAGTCATAGGGGTTAGCCCTCATTCACCAGGCGGCCTTCGAGGCGGCCCAATTTTTCAATCTCGGTAACCAGCACATCGCCCTCTTGCAAGAAAACCATCGGATCCATGGCTGCGCCAACGCCGCCTGGCGTGCCGGTGAAAATCAAATCGCCCGGCTCCAGCGTCATGGCTTGGCTGAGCTGGGAAATTTGCTGCCAAATATTGAACACCAAATGCTTGGTGTTCGAGCTTTGGCGCAGCTCGCCATTGACCGAGCAAGTAAGGTCTAAAGCATGCGGGTCAGCGATTTCATCGGCTGTGGTAATCCATGGCCCGATGGGGGCATGGGTGTCGAAGCTTTTGCCCAGCGACCATTGCGGCGTGCGATGTTGCCAAAAACGCTCGGTGACATCATTGCCGACACAATAGCCGAAAATATAATCGGCAACCTCTGTTTCGGAAAGGTTTTTGCCTTGCTTGCCAATCACCGCAACCATCTCCACCTCATAATCGACGGTTTGGGATATTTTTGGAATGACAATAGGGTCAAACGGACCGTTGACGGAAGTGACGGCTTTGGTGAACCAGATTTGCTCGCTCGGCGTTTCCATGCCCGATTCTTCAATATGGTCTGCGAAATTAAGACCGATCGCGAATATTTTGCCCGGGCGCGGCACTGGCGCCAGCAAGGCCACGTCGCTTAACGCCTGCCCATCGCCTTGCAAGGCTTTTGCGCAGGCGGATTGGTTGGCCTGCCAATCGGCAATCAGCTCTTGCGCCGACCCATCATAGGCCAACCGATAGATGCGGTCGTCGCGAACCAAACCAAAATGAATGCCCTCGGCGGTTTTATATCTTGCTAGTTTCATAGCTTATTCCTTTTCTTGTGTTGCCGCGACCAGAGGGTGCAACATGCCCCATTGCACGGCCAGCAGGTCATCCACACTGGCCTTATTCGAGCCGTCGGCGGCGGTGAATAAATCGCCATCCGTCCAATGTTCCAGCTCGTGCCCCCAAGGGTCGCGCCAATAATCAAAAATCTGGCTGCCCAGAATATGGCGGCCAATGCCCCAACTGGCATCGCGCCCTTGCGCTTTCAAATGCTCATGCCCGCGCATGATTTCATTGATGTCCAGCACTTCGAAAGCGGCATGATTAAAGCCCGGGGTGTCCAGCGCTTGCAGCAAAAACAAACTATGGTGGTCGGTGGGGCGATGGCCCAAATCGCAGCGCAAAAAGGCGCCCATGGGTTGGTCCGGTGCCAATTCAATCTCATCGGAGGTGATAAAGCCAAAGCGCTGTTTATACCAGTCTTCGACCAACCGAAAATCGCTGACATCCAGCACCACATGGCCCAGCCGCATCACCGTGGCCGGACCCGCCGCAATGCGGACAGTCTCGCTTTGGCGTGGATGCGACAGGCCAGTATTGACGTGCGGGCGCGCCTCCACAGGCAGGGGCGCCAGCCTTTCTTGTTCTGCCACCACTTCCACCAGCCGCCCGTCCGGGTCGGTCAGGCGCACCACCTGCCCGCCGCCGGGCATGTCAAATGGCTCGACCGCCACGCCCTCGGCATCGGCCAGTTTTTGTAAATCTTCGCCATTTGCCGCCCGCAAGCCAAGCGCGGCAAATCCGGCCTCGCCCTTTTCGGTGGCATGCACAAAAGGCGCCGCGCCTTGGGCGCGCATAATCAAATGGGTTTCATCGCGCGCGGCAAGCTGTAACCCGAAGGCTTCAAGAAACTCTTGCATGACCGATAAATCTGGCGCGCGAAAGCGCACGTGCGATATGTCTTCAATTTTTAGAACGCTCATTTACAGCTCCCCTTCAAACAGTGACAAAGTGACGAAGTGATAAATTGACAAGATGGTCAATAAATCGTAAATTGACTAAATAGTCAATTTATAAATTTGAGTTTAAGTTCATGGTCGAAATACCCCCCCCTTCCAAACGCAGTTTGAAAACCCGCAATGCCCTGCTCACGGCAGGCGTCGATTTGCTGGCAACGCGGTCCATTGATGCCATTAGCATCGACGAATTGGTGCAGGCGGCGCGCGTGGCCAAGGGGACCTTCTTCAATCATTTCGACGATAAGCAGAAATTTGCCGAACTTATCGCCCGTCAAATTCGCGTGGAAATGGAAACCCGTGTCGGCGCCATCAATCGTAAAATTGACGACCCGGCGGAGCGCCTCGTCCGCGGCATGTGCCTATTTATCGCCCTGGCCCTAAACGACCCGAAACGCGCGACGATTTTATTGCGCGGGCATGAATGGGCGACCGAAAAAGACAATCCGCTCAACGCTGGCCTTTATGCTGATTTGCATCGCGGGGTCGAAAGCGGTCGCTTTTGTCCCCCCGCCCTAGATGGCGGCATTGCCTTTGTCACCGGAATTTGTTCGATGGCAGTGGTGCAAATTCTGGAGCAAGGCCTGACCCCCGCTGCCGCCTCGGCGCGCGTGCAGAGCCTTTTGTATATGACATTGCTCGGCCTGAAAGTCAGCTCAAGCGAGGCCGAGGATATATCGACCAAAACGGTTGCAACGCTTTTGGTCGCACCTTAGCTCTGGGTGTCGAACCAGGCTTTTTCCGTTTCCCCGATTTGCGTTTCCACATGCGCATAGTCGGCCAAAAGTTTTTCCATTTGCGCGCTATCGGCCATGGCGTCGGGTTTTGACATGGCCGTCTCTAGGCAGGTTCTTTGGTCGGTCAATTCGGCCAATTGGCTTTCTAGTTTTTCGGCTTGTGCGGCATTATCCTGTGCGGCGGGTTTGGCTTTTTCGGTTTTCTTGGTCTTGCGTGCATCGGCGCGCTCTTTGCGGCGTTGCTCCATAATCAGCCCGCGATAGGCTTGCAAATCGCCATCATAGGGCGCCACGCCCGCGTCTCTTACCAAATATAATCGGTCTGCCACGGCTTCTACCAAATGCGGGTCATGGCTGACCAAAATCACGCACCCCGGATAGCCGTTTAAAGCCTCGATGAGCGCTTGGCGCGCGTCGATATCCAAATGGTTGGTGGGCTCATCCAACAACATAATATGCGGTGCGTCATGGCTCATGATGCAGAATAAAAGCCGCGCTTTCTCGCCGCCCGACAGTTTTCTAATTTGCGTATCCGACTTGCCTTTATCAAACCCAAACTTGCCCAGCAGCGCGCGGCATTTGGCTTCCGGTATCTCGCCGATAGACTTTCGCATCGCCTCATAGGGCGTCGTCTCGTCATCCAGTTCATCAGATTGATGCTGAGCGAAATAGCCAATGCGCAATTTGCTATTGCGGGTTACTTGGCCGGCCATGGCCGACAGATTATCAGAAATCAGCTTCACCAAAGTCGACTTGCCATTGCCATTGGCGCCCAAAAGCGCCACCCGGTCGTCGCCCGCCAGACCGAGGTTAATTTTGCGCAAAATCGGCTTGCCCGCCTCATAGCCCACATCCACGTCATCCATGGTGATAATCGGCGAAGAAATTTGTTCGGGCTGGGGAAATTTAAACGAGGTCGAGCGCTCGGCAATCAGCGCATCCACCATATCCATCCGCTCGATGGCGCGCAGCCGACTTTGCGCCTGTTTGGCCTTACTCGCTTTGGCACCAAAGCGATCGACAAATTCCATCATCTTCTTTTTGTGCGCTTGCTGCTTATCAAATAGCGCTTGATGGCCAAGGCGCTTTTGCGCATGGGCATTTTCAAACTGGTCATAATTGCCAGTATAAAGCGTCAGCTTCAGCTGATCTAAATGCGCGATATGGGTCACCACTTTATTCAGCGTCTCGCGGTCATGGCTGATGATGATGAACGTATGTTCATAATTTTGCAGATAGGTTTCTAGCCAGACAATCGCCTCGAAATCCAAATGGTTGGTCGGCTCATCAAGCAGCAGCAAATTGGGTTTGCGAAACAACGCCGCGGCCAGCGCCACGCGCATTTTCCAACCGCCTGAAAAATCGCTAATCGGTTGGCTTTGCTGCTCGGTGGTAAAGCCCAAGCCCGACAGAATAATCGCCGCCTGCGACGGCGCTTCATAGGCGTTGATATCGGCAAGGCGCATATAAATATCGGACATGCGCTCGACATCAATATCGGTTTCCAGCTCGGCAAACAGGCTGGCACGCTCGGTATCGGCGGCCAAAACCACGTCGATGAGCGGAGTGTCATCATCTGGAATATCTTGCCGCACCATCCCCATTTGCGTGTTCGACATCATCGAGATATCGCCGCCATCAAGCTGCAATTCATCGGCGATGAGCTTGAACAAAGTCGATTTGCCCGTTCCATTGGGGCCAACGAGGCCAACATGATGGCCAGCCGGTATCGACAAAGACGCCTGCTCAAACAAAGTGCGTCCGGCAATCCGGTAGGTGATATTATTAATCTCTAGCATAAGGGGCTTGGGTCCCTTCGAGGGGTTCACGATGGGCGCGAATATGGCCAAACATCACGGCCACGACAAGTGGTTTATTGCTTAAGGCCCGCTAGCCGTTTTTATGGGCCGCAACATATAGCGCAATGGCTTGCGAAAACGCCTCGAAATAGCGGTCGAGTTTTTTCGGCCCGACGCCATTTATCTCTTCAAATTGCGCTCTGGTTTGCGGCTTAAGTGTGGCGAAATCTTTCAGCGCGCTATCGTGGAACACCGCATAGGCGGGAATGTTTTTCTCCTGCGCAATTTCCAACCGCAAAGCCTTGAGGTCTTGAAACAACTTATCGTCGGCCCCTTCTAAGCTCGAGGTGTTTTTCGCCCGGCCGCCCGATTTCGAGGTCACGCTGGCGCTCGAGGCTTTTGGCTTTTTGGCCATAAATGGCTTGTCGCCTTGGCTTATTTGCGCGCCCAGCTCGGTTATTTCAAGCGCGCCATATCGGGCCAAATTGGGCCGCACCGCGCCCATGGCAATGAGCTGGCGCATCCAGCTTTGCAAATGCGCTTTGGGGTCATCGGCCAAAGCGCCAAAACAGGCTAAGTCTTGATGATTGCGCTGACGGATTTTGGCATTTTGCGCGCCCTTTAAAACATCGAGAATATGGGCTTGGCCAAAAAATTGTCCGGTCTGCTGAATGGCGGCAAAAATCGCCTGCGCTTTGGCGCTATAATCTTCGACGACGGGCGGGTCGAGGCAATTATCGCAATTGCCGCACGGCGTAGAGGCTTCATCGAAATAAGTTAAAATCGACATGCGGCGGCAGGTCGTCGCCTCGCAATAACCGATGAGCGCTTCGAGGCGTTTATACTCGAGCAATTTAAATTCGCCCTCGCCCTCGCCGTCAAAAATCATGTTCTGCCGTTTGATAAAATCTTGCAGCGAATAGAATAATATCGTTTCCGCTGGCGCCCCATCGCGGCCGGCGCGGCCAATTTCTTGGTAAAACGCCTCCATACTGCTGGGCAGACTGGCGTGAATCACAAAGCGAATATCTGGCTTATCAATGCCCATGCCAAAGGCGATGGTGGCCACCATAATCAACCCATCTTCGGTCATGAAACGGTTTTGCGCATCGCGTCGATAGTCGCCGTCTTTGCCCGCATGATAGGCCAAAGCCGTGAACCCCGCGGCGGAGAGAACGGCGGCCATGTCATCCGTGTCTTTGCGCGACAGACAATAGACAATGCCGCTTTGGCCGCGTTTGGGCTCTAGCAAATTTACCAGCCGCTCTTTCCATTTTTCTTTTGCCAGAACCGCCAGTGATAAATTCGGCCGATCGAACCCTTTGACAAAAACCCGACAATTCTGGTTCGATAATTTATGCACAATGTCTTGGCGCGTGGCTTCATCTGCGGTCGCTGTAAAGGCGGCAATTTGGGCTTCGGGGAAAAGCGTTTTCAATTGCGATAGCGCTTCATATTCGGGCCGAAAAGCGGCTCCCCATTTGGAAATACAATGCGCCTCATCGACCACAAACATACCCACGGATTGATGTTTTAACGCCTCTAACATGCGCGGCTGCATTAAACGCTCGGGGCTCATGTATAAAAGTTGCGCGCCCGGCCCAGCAAACCGACGCCATTGATTGGCGTTTTCGTCATAACTCTGATGCGAATGAATTTTACTGGCCGCCACCCCGTTTTGGCGCAAGGCCGCCACTTGGTCATCGATTAAGGCCACCAGCGGCGACACGATAATGGTTTTGCGCGCCGATAAAATGGCCGGCAGCTGATAGCACAAAGATTTACCAGCCCCCGTGGGCATCACCACAAAGGCATCGTCTCCGCGCAGCAAAGTCTCGACAATCTCTAGCTGCCCCTCGCGAAAATGGTCATAGCCAAAAGTCGTCTTCAAGGAAGCGAGAAGCGCAGGCTCGGAAATCGCTGTCATCGGATAAAAGTTTCAAAAGGAATCATGCGCCGACCCTAGCTTTTATTGACCGCCTTTCCAACAGCGGAAGAGGCCCTGTTACCTATTTTTAAAACCCATCGCGCGGGCGCTTGGCGCCATCCTTCTGCTTGCTATAAGCGCGCTTGGATGGCAGGTTAGCGCCAGATATAAATCAGTTTCGGAGATTTGAACTATGGCCATTCACCTGCACAAAAACGACCTGCCAGACGGGTTAAGTTTTACCGGTTCCATTGCCGTCGATACAGAGACCCTGGGGCTTAAGCCCTCGCGCGATCGTCTGTGTCTGGTGCAATTATCGCAAGGCGATGGCGAAGTGCATATCGTGCAATTCGAGCCCGAGAGCGAGCATAATAAAGACCCTTATGAGGCGCCCAACCTAAAGGCGGTGCTGAACGATCGCCAATTGGTGAAAATTTTCCATTTTGCGCGTTTCGATTTGGCCACCATCGCGCAATATTTGGGCGTTCATGCGGCGCCGCTTTGGTGCACGAAAATCGCCTCGAAATTAGTCCGCACCTATACCGATCGCCATGGGCTGAAAGACCTGTGCCGCGAGCTTTTGCAAGTCGACCTATCGAAAGCCCAGCAAAGCTCTGATTGGGGGGCGCCCGATATTTCCGACGCGCAGTTAAACTATGCCGCTTCCGATGTGCTGCATTTGCACGCCTTGAAAGACAAGCTAGAGACCATGCTCGACCGCGAAGGCCGTCGGCCAATGGCGGAAGCGTGTTTTGATTTCGTGCTGGTGCGCTCGGCGATGGACCTGGCGGGCTGGGAAGATATTGATATTTTCGCGCATTAAGGGCAGTTTGGCTTATGGCCGATAATCCCGAGACCTATTCCAAACGCGTCGCTCGATTACGCAGAATACTGCCCGCCGTCGCAGTGGTGGCAGGGCTTGGCTTATTGTTTGGCGCGACCACCGATATATCCCAGATGTTTGGCGCCAAACCCTCCCAAGGCATTGCCAATCCATTGGCTCGATTGGCCATCTCAAAGCCAATTTTTGAAGGCAGCCTATCCGACGATGGACGCACTTATCGGATGACCGCAAAAAGCGGTGTGCAAACCCTCGATAACCGCATGCAATTAGAAACGGTGTCGCTGGTGGTGTCGCCGCCGGCCAAGGCGCAAGCCACCCATTCGGGCGGCTTTACTTTGCAAGCCGAGCGCGGCGAAATGGATGTGCCAAATGGCCAAGCCGAATTTTCCGGTGGCGTGCGTATGGCCGATACCTATGGCGCGGTTTTAACGGCACCAAAAATGACCGCTGATTTGGCCAAAGGGATTGTCAGCGCACCGCAGAACATCCGCATGCAAAGCCCCAGCGGCAGCGTGAAAGCCCGCTCGCTCACCGCCAATACGGCCACGCAAGTCTATGTTTTTGAAAAAGCGCATGTGCGCCTCATGCCCAATTCGGAGCCCGCGAAATGAAGCATCTCGCCTCCCTTTTGGTCATCGCCTTATGGCTCTCGCCAAATGCGAGCCACGCCCAAAGATTGAGCTTTGCCACCGATGCCAGCGCGCCGCTAGATGCCAAAGCCGATAAAATCATCTGGCAACAAACCAAGGGGCGTGCCGATTTTTCCGGTCACGCGCATATCACCCAAGGCCCATTGACGATGAAAGCCGATGCTATGCACTTGCAGATGGGGCCCGATGGCGAAGCACAAAGGCTGGTCTCGCAAGGCCATGTGGTGGTGCTGTCGGACTTAAACTCGGGTGGGGGCTCGAGTGAGGGCTCGGGTGGAGGCGTGCGTCGCGCCACCGCCGACACCGCGACCTATGATTTAAGCGCCAATCAATTGCTGCTTTCTGGCAATGTTAAAATCAGCCAAACGGGGGATTTATCGTCCGGCGAAGTGAGCAGCGGCAGCCTCAAAATTGACATGCAAACAGGCATTGCTCGTCTGTTAGGCCAGACGAACGAAAAACCCGGACGCGCCCGCATCGAGCTAAAATAAGTCGCGCGCGCGGGGTGCTTTTCTTGTCGGCTAAATCGCGCTAGCTTGTCGCTACATCGAACTTAGGAATTCCAATGACCGCAGCAAAAGATTCATCGACCCTCGAGGCGCCAACCAGCGCAATCCGCTCTGGCGGGCTTGGCGCGATCGATTTGTGCAAATCTTATCGCGGTCGCCAAGTGGTGAAAGACGTCTCGCTGCAATTCGACCGCCGCGAAGCCATTGGCCTTTTGGGGCCCAATGGCGCTGGCAAAACCACCACCTTTTATATGATTACCGGATTGGTGCGCCCCGATAGCGGCAGGGTTTTGCTGGACGGGCAAGATGTCTCGACGCTGCCGATGTATCGCCGCGCCCGCATGGGCGTAGGCTATCTGCCGCAAGAGGCCTCGATTTTCCGCACGCTCAGCGTCGAGGCCAATATTATGTCTATCCTCGAAGTGGTGGAGCCCGACGCCGACGCCAGACGCGATAAATTAGAGAGCCTGCTGCAAGAATTTTCTGTCACCCATGTGCGCCAATCGGCTGGCGGTGCGCTCTCAGGCGGCGAGCGGCGGCGCGTCGAGATTGCCCGCGCCTTGGCCAGCGACCCAAGTTTCATTTTGCTCGACGAGCCATTTGCCGGCATTGACCCCATCGCGATTAACGACATTCGTGATTTGGTCTCGCAACTCAAAGACCGTGGGCTCGGCGTGTTAATCACCGACCATAATGTACGCGAGACTTTGGGCATTATCGACCGCGCCATCATTATGCACGATGGCGAAGTTTTGGCCGAAGGCGATGCCCAAGCCATCGTCGAAAATGAGGCGGTGCGGGCGCATTATTTGGGCGAAGATTTCGCGCTCTAGCGCCCCAGCGCACGACGCGAGACTAGACATTTACCCCTATTTCAGGCACAATTTTTACTTGGAGCCTTGGCTCCCCTTACAGGCGTGAGCCTGCCTTTTCTGTCTCCGCCTGCTGTGGCCCAAGCCCAAGCAGTCGGTCGATGACAACCGATTGATACGAAATCGATGGGACCGGAAAAGGAGATATTATGACCATTCATATTACAGGAAGACAGATGGACACAGGGGCGGCTCTGCGCGCCCATGTCGAAGCTCGGCTCGAGGATGCCGTGAGCAAATATTTTGAGCGCGAGGCCGATATAAATGTCACTTTTTCCAAACAGGGGCACCAATATGAAGCCGCCTGCGCGCTGCATTTAGACACCGGTCTTTATATCCATGCGTCGGGTTCTGATACCGATGTTTATGCTAGTTTTGATGTCTCGGTTGGCAAAATAGAAAAACAATTGCGCCGCTATAAGCGGCGGCTTAAAAGCCATTCCGACCAAAAGCGGCTCAATGAAATGGTCGCCCATGCGCCGGAAAAAATATTCGCCCCCGAAGGCACGCCAAGCACAGAAGAATTGCCGGCCGAATTTGCGCCCGTGGTTATCGCCGAGAGCCATAAAACCATTCCCCGCCTCAGCGTCAGCGAGGCGGTGATGCAGCTGGAAGTCGGCAGCCATGATTTTGTGCTGTTTAAAAGCGCCAGCCAAGATGCGTTAAGCTTGGTTTATAAACGCGACGACGCCAACATTGGATGGCTCGAGCTGTAAACAATTGAAGGGGTTTGGTGGAGCCAGGCGGAATCGAACCGCCGACCTCTTGCATGCCATGCAAGCGCTCTCCCAACTGAGCTATGGCCCCTAAACTGCGCGGAAGCTAATCGAAGACGGCGTGTCAATCAACCCCCAATTTGGGTATTTTGACGCTTAGTCGTCATCCTCGTCTTCTTCGAGGAAACTCTCGTCGTCGTCCTCGTCGTCATCTTCAAGCAGGACGGGCTCCTCAGAAAATTCGAGGGCTTCATCCTCGTCCTCATCGTCATCCGATTCCGTGGCGGCCATTGCATCTAAGCTCAAGTCGTCGTCGTCGTCTTCCAACTCGTCTTCATCGTCTTCAATGGGGGCTGGCTTTGCCGGTTTGGCTTCGCGCACCGGCACGCTGGCCGCGGCCGCCGCCATGGGGTCGAAGCTATGATTACATTTCGGACAAATGACTGGGGTCTTGTTCAAATCGTAGAACTTAGCCTCGCAGGCTTCGCATACGCGTTTGGTTCCAAGTTTCGGATCAACCATGATGAATTTCCTCGGCACAAGTAATTACAATTTGTTCGTGCCATGAAGTTTGGCTTCTGTCAAAAGGTAAATCGCGACATTTTGAGCCGATAAATGCCGCTTTTTTTTGCAGCGAAAGCGCAGGTTTGCTTGCTTACCTTGACGCTCACGACAAAAAGCGCGAAAATGCAAGAATGAAAGATACGCCATCCGCCTCCGCTCCTTTAACGGCTTCGCGCGCCCACACGCCGCTGCAGGGCCGCGCCCTCATGGCGGGCGATAAATCCATCTCGCACCGCGCGCTCATTCTCGGCGCCGCCGCGACGGGCACAACCCATATTCATGGCCTGCTAGAAGGCGACGATGTTTTGGCCACTTTGCGGGCCATGCAGGCCCTAGGCGCCCAAGTGACAAAACAGGCCGACGGCCACTATGAGGTCATCGGCGTCGGCCCCATGGGGTTTCAAAACCCCGCCCACCCACTGGATTTTGGCAATGCTGGAACGGGCGCCCGACTGGTCATGGGTTTGGTTGCGGGCGCCGGCTTAAGCGCAGAATTTATGGGTGATGCCTCTTTATCGGCCCGCCCGATGGGCCGCGTGATGCGCCCGTTGGAAAAAATGGGCGCTCAATTGAGCGCCAGCGAAGGCCACCGCCTGCCTGTGAAAGTCCACGCAGCCGCGCTTCTGCCCGCCGACATCACCCCCGATGTGGCCTCGGCGCAGGTCAAATCAGCCATCCTATTGGCTGGCCTCAACACACGCGGCAAAACCATCGTGCGCGAAGCCCATTTAACGCGCGACCATAGCGAGAATATGCTGCAGCTCTTTGGCGCCTCTCTGGAGCGCTATAAGGAAGACAATCATCACGTGGTGGCGCTCGATGGCCCGGCCAAACTCAAGGCCACCGATATCCATGTGCCGGGCGACCCCAGCTCTGCCGCTTTTCCCATGGTGGCGGCCCTTATCGTGCCGGGCTCAGATATCCTATTAGAAAACGTTATGTTGAACCGCCAGCGCGACGGCCTCATTCGGGTGTTGCGCGAAATGGGCGGCAATATTGAATTTATCAACCCGCGCCAAGCGGCGGGCGAAGCCGTGGCGGATATTCGCGTGCAAGCCTCTAAGCTTCACGGCATTGACGTGGGCGCCGAAATGGCGCCAGACATGATTGATGAATATCCCGCTTTGGCCGTTGCCGCCGCTTGCGCTGCTGGCACCACCCATATGCATGGCCTGGCTGAATTGCGGGTGAAAGAAAGCGATAGATTAGCTGCCATCGCGCAGGGCCTGCGCGCCAATGGCGTGGACGTACAAGACGGCGAGAGCGATTTGCGCGTCACCGGCGGCGCCCTTCCGGGCGGCGGCCTGGTGGCCACACATCACGACCACCGCATCGCCATGGCGTTTTTATGCCTGGGGTTAGCGGCCGATGCGCCCGTGCAAATCGATGACGCCCGCATGATTGCCACCAGCTTTCCAAGCTTCTTCCCTTTAATGAACCAATTGGGCGCGGGGTTTTAATATGGCGAAAAAAATTATCGCTGTAGATGGCCCTGCCGCTTCCGGTAAAGGCACTTTGGCGCGCCGCCTCGCCGCGCATTTTGATTATGCTTATCTCGACACAGGCGCGCTTTACCGCGCGGTGGCTTTAACCGTGATCAACAATGGCCAAGACCCGAGCGACACCTCCGCGGCCGTGACGGCCGCGCGCGAGCTCGATATGGCGCAATTAACCGTGCCCGATTTTGCCCGCGCTTTGCGCACGACGCAAACCGGGCTTGCCGCCTCCATCGTGGCGGCCGAGCCGGATGTGCGCGCCGCCATTTTAGCGGCGCAGCGCCAATTCGGCCAAACCCCGCCCGATGGCAAACAAGGCGCTATTTTAGATGGCCGCGATATCGGCACGGTGGTCTGCCCGAACGCCGATAAAAAACTATTCATCACAGCGCGCGCCCACGTGCGGGCGGAGCGGCGCTGGAAAGAACTGGTGACCCAAGATGCGCGCCTCACGCTGGCCAGTGTTTTGGCGGATGTGGAAGCGCGCGATGCCCGCGATACAAACCGCGCGACGGCACCGATGAAACAAGCAGAAGATGCGCACTTGCTAGACACCTCTGATTTGTCTATAGAAGAAGCGTTCGCTGCGGCTCTGGCGCTGGTTGACGGTTAAATAAACCGTTGGCGCCTGAAATCTAAACCATCAGGGAACATATTTTCAACTCACCGCCCGTTTGCTGGAAGGCGCTTTTGTGCGCGTTTCGCTTGGGAAGTCCGCCCCAGATTTGAGCTTGGGGAAAGGCAATATCTAGGAGACACACCCTGTGTCTGAAACAAGTAAAGAATTGGGTCTAAACCCATCCATGGATGATTTCGCTGCGATGTTGGAAGAGAGCTTTTCAGCTGACTCTCCCCTCGAAGGCACGGTTGTTAGAGGCCGTGTGACAGCGGTTGAAAACGATTTGGCAATTGTCGATGTTGGTTTGAAAACCGAAGGCCGCGTGCCTTTGCGTGAATTTTCCATGCCGGGTCAGCCGAACGCTATTTCGGTTGGCGATGAAGTTGAGGTTTTCCTCGACCGCATTGAAAACGCGATGGGCGAAGCGGTTCTCTCGCGCGACAAAGCGCGTCGCGAAGAGAGCTGGATTACGCTCGAGAAAAACTTCGAAGCCGATGAGCGCGTCGAAGGCGTTATCTTTGGTCGCGTCAAAGGCGGTTTCACCGTCGATTTGAACGGCGCCACCGCCTTTTTGCCAGGCAGCCAAGTGGACATTCGTCCGGTGCGCGATATCACACCGCTGATGAACACACCGCAGCCGTTCCAAATTTTGAAAATGGACCGTCGTCGCGGCAACATCGTGGTGTCGCGTCGTGCCATTATGGAAGAAACACGCGCCGAAGCCCGCAATGAGATTGTGCAAAACCTGATGGAAGGTCAACAAGTCGAGGGTGTTGTGAAAAACATCACCGATTATGGTGCTTTCGTCGATTTGGGCGGCGTAGACGGCCTATTGCACGTCACCGATATTGCGTGGCGCCGGGTCAACCATCCGTCCGAAGTGCTGACGGTTGGCGAGACTGTGCGTGTGCAAGTGGTGAAAATCAACGCGGAAACCCAGCGCATTAGCCTGGGCATGAAACAGCTCGAGAGCGACCCATGGGATGAAGTGGTCACCCGCTTTGCCATTAATACGCGCGTCACCGGCCGGGTCACCAATATCACCGATTATGGTGCTTTTGTGGAACTGGAAAATGGCATTGAAGGCCTCGTCCATGTTTCTGAAATGAGCTGGGTGAAGAAAAATGTGCATCCGGGCAAAATCGTTTCGACCAGCCAAGAAGTCGAAGTTATGGTGCTGGAAGTGGACGCCGAAAAACGTCGTATCTCCTTGGGTCTGAAACAGTGCATGGAAAATCCGTGGGAAGACTTCTCCGGCAAATTCCCAATCGGCACGAAAGTTTCTGGCGAAGTTAAAAACATTACCGAGTTTGGTCTATTTGTTGGCCTCGACGATGAAATTGACGGCATGGTGCATATCTCTGACCTCGATTGGAACGCCTCTGGCGACGAAGCCCTGGCCAAATATGCCAAAGGCGAAACCGTTGAAGCGGTGGTTCTGGATGTCGACCAAGAAAAAGAACGCGTCAGCCTGGGCATTAAACAGCTCGACGGCGACCCGTTTGAAAGCCTTGGCAGCCTGCGTCGTGGCGACACGGTAACCTGCGAAGTGACCGCGATTACCGATGGCGGCCTTGAGGTTTCTGTTGGCGAAAGCGATGTGGCCGCCTTTATCCGTCGTTCCGACCTGTCGCGCGACCGCGAGGACCAGCGCCCAGAGCGTTTCCACGTGGGCGACAAATTGGACGCCATGGTGACCAATTTAGACAAACGCGATCGTCGTGTGGGTCTGTCCATCAAGGCGCTTGAAATTGCCGAAGAAAAAGAAGCGGTGGCACAATATGGCTCCACCGATTCTGGCGCCTCTTTGGGCGATATTCTTGGCGCAGCGCTAAAAGGCGAAGACGACAAATAAGCGTCTTCCATAGCTAAATCGAGCGGCCCGGTTTTATAAACTGGGCCGCTTTTTTATTTTTTGTAAAAGCTTACGCTTGACGCCGACAAATACGGATGGCAGCCTAGCAAACTTAAGACGTATCGCTGAGGGCTCACCATGATAAAATCTGAACTTGTATTGCGGATTGCGGAAAAATACCCGCATTTGTACCAACGCGATGTTGAGGCCATTGTGAACCGACTTCTCGATGAAGTGGGCGATGCGATGGGCCGCGGCGACCGCGTCGAGTTGCGCGGCTTTGGCACCTTCTCGGTCAAAAAACGCGAAGCCCGTATCGGCCGCAATCCGCGCACCGGCGAGTCTGTGGCGGTGGCAAAAAAACATGCGCCCTTCTTTAAAACCGGTAAAGAATTGCGCGACCGTATGAATAAAAATGATGGGTAATGCGCACCCTCTTATCTAAATTTATCGGCCGCCTCGCTTTCATCGGCTTGGCCCTTATTCTGCTTCCTTTAGCGGTGCAAAACCGCCAAATCGTCTCGCTCACACTCGACCCCCTAGCTTTGCTTACCGGCCAGGCAGGCCGCGCGTTTCAGCTGCCGTTATTTATCGCCCTGCTGCTCGCTTTGGCGCTGGGATTGACGGTCGGTTATGGATGGGCGCGGGTCTCTCAATCTCGGTTTTTCAGGGCCAAAAAAGCCCCCCAGAGCGTCGATTTGTCGGCAAGCTCTCCTTTGCTTAAGCCAGACCCCGTGCTAGAAAACCGCAAGCACCGCGAAACCATAGCGGGCCCAGCAAAGGAAGAGAAAGCCAATGTCGACATTATCGAATAATCCGATTTTCTGCGCCATCGATACGCCCGACACAAGCCGCGCTTGCGCGCTGGCCGAAAGCCTCCGCGGCGCCGTCGGTGGACTGAAAATTGGCCTCGAATATTTCAACGCGCACGGCCAAGCCGGTTATCAAAAACTGGCGGCTTTTGAGGTACCGATTTTCCTCGACTTAAAACTACACGATATTCCCAATACGGTTGCCGCCGCGGTTCGCGCTTTGGCTCCCTTGCAACCCGCTTTGCTGAATGTTCATGCCAGCGGCGGCGCGGCGATGATGCAAGCGGCGGCCGATGCTGCCCAGGAAGCGGCCGACCAAGGGCTGCGCGTGCCACAACTGTTGGGCGTCACCCTTATGACCAGTCTTTCACAGGCCGATTTGCCTCAAATGGGCGTCGCGGGCACAGCCCAAGACCAAGTTTTGCGACTAGCCCATTTAGCCCAGAAAAATGGCATGGATGGCGTTGTCTGTTCGGCCCATGAAATAGAGATTTTGCGCGCCGAATTGGGCCCCGATTTCAAACTCGTGGTGCCTGGCATTCGCCCAAAAGGCAGCGCCGCTCAAGACCAAAAACGGGTGATGACGCCCCAAGCTGCGCAGCAAGCAGGTGCCGATATTCTGGTGATTGGACGACCCATCACGGGGGCCGACAATCCGCGCCAAGCGGCGCTCGATATCGCCAGCGAGCTGAACGGATAAAGGTGCCAAATGTCCACTAAGATTAAAATTTGCGGCCTCACCAAGCCCGAAGATATAGAGCTGTTAAACGCGCTGGAAGTGGAGCTGGCGGGGTTTGTGTTTTACAAACCTTCGCCGCGCCATCTCACCCAAGACCGCGCCGCGCAAATTGCCTCGCGCTGCCGCCCAGAAATGCAGCGCGTCGCGCTTTTGGTTGACCCGAGCGACGATGAAGTGGATATGGCGCTGGCCGCGATAAGCCCCCACCACATCCAATTGCATGGGCACGAAACCCCCGAGCGGGTGAGCGAAATTAGACGCCGCGGGGCTTGCGATATCATTAAAGCGCTGCCGATTGAGAGCGCCGATGATTTTGCCACAGCGCGCGATTATGCCGAGGTCGCCAATTGGTTTTTATTCGATGCCAAACCAAGCCCCGACGGCTTGCCCGGTGGCAATGGCGATGCCTTTGACTGGACGCAGATAAGCGCTTATGACCAAAGCCAAGCTTATTTATTGGCGGGCGGGCTGAACGCGCAAAACGTCGCGCGCGCCATCGAGATTAGCCGAGCGCCCATGGTCGATATTTCTTCGGGCGTCGAAAGCGCGCCGGGCGAAAAAGACCCGCAGCAGATAGAGCAATTCGTCAAAGCGGTGCGCTTCGCAGACACAATTGGAAAAGAGTAAATTATGAGTAATGGAACCAATTCCTATCGCGCCGGACCCGATGAAAACGGACGCTTCGGCCTGTTTGGCGGACGCTTTGTCGCCGAGACCTTAATGCCGCTCATCCTCGATTTGGAAGCCGCCTATGAAGACGCCCAAAAAGACCCCGCGTTTGCGGCGCAATTAGAAGACCTGCAAACCCATTATGTTGGCCGCCCCAGCCCGTTGTATTTTGCCGAGCGATTGACACAACATTATGGCGGCGCCAAAATTTATCTAAAGCGCGACGAGTTAAACCACACAGGCAGCCATAAGATTAACAATTGCTTGGGGCAGATTTTACTCGCCATGCGGATGAAAAAAACCCGCATCATCGCCGAGACGGGCGCTGGCCAACACGGCGTGGCCGTGGCCACCGTGGCGGCGCGTTTTGGCTTGCCCTGCACGGTGTTTATGGGTGCCACCGATATCGAACGGCAAAAACCAAATGTCTTTCGGATGAAATTATTGGGCGCCGATGTGCGCGCCGTCACCTCTGGCGCGGGCACCTTGAAAGACGCCATGAACGAAGCCTTGCGCGATTGGGTCACCAATGTGCACGACACATTTTACATTATTGGCACGGTGGCTGGCCCGCATCCTTACCCCGCTATGGTGCGCGATTTCCAATCGATTATCGGCCGCGAAACCAAACAGCAAATGCAAGCCCGCGAAGGCCGCTTGCCCGACAGCTTGGTGGCGTGTATCGGTGGCGGCTCCAATGCGATGGGCTTATTTCATCCGTTTTTAGATGACCCAAGCGTGCGCATTATTGGCGTCGAAGCGGGCGGACATGGGCTGGATACGCCCGAACATGCGGCCTCTTTGGCGGGCGGTGTGCCCGGCGTTCTGCACGGCAATCGCACCTATTTATTGCAAGATGAGGATGGCCAGATTACCGAAGGCCATTCCATCTCTGCCGGATTGGATTACCCAGGCATTGGCCCCGAGCACGCTTATTTGCGCGACACAGGCCGCGTCGAATATGTGTCGGCGACCGACACAGAAGCGCTTGAAGCGTTTCAATTGATCACCCGTTTGGAGGGCATTATTCCCGCGCTCGAGCCCAGCCATGCGCTGGCCCATGTCAGCAAAATCGCGCCTGAGTTGCCGGCCGAACATTTGCTGGTGATGAATATGTGCGGACGCGGCGATAAAGATGTGTTTGCCGTCGCCGAACATTTGAATGTTGAGCTATAATTATGACCCGACTTGAAACTTGCTTTGAAACCCTGCGCACCCAAAACCGCAAAGCCTTTGTTGCTTTCGTCACGGCGGGCGACCCAGATTTAGCCACATCGGCCAAAATACTCGAGGGCCTGCCGGGCGCAGGTGCCGATATTATTGAGCTGGGCATGCCCTTTACCGACCCAATGGCCGACGGCCCCTCCATTCAGGCGGCCTCGCAGCGGGCGCTGGCGGCGGGACAATCTTTGGCTGGTACTTTAGATATGGTGCGCGCGTTTCGCCAAACCAATGACACAGTGCCGATTGTGCTGATGGGCTATTACAACCCGATTTATATTTATGGCGCCGAACGGTTTATCGCCGATGCGGTGGCCGCGGGGGTCGATGGCTTGATTGTCGTCGATTTGCCGCCAGAAGAAGATGCCGAGCTATGTCTTCCAGCCATGGCAGGCGGGCTGAACTTCATTCGCCTCGCCACCCCAACCACCGATGATAAACGCTTGCCCGAGGTGTTAAAAAACACCTCTGGTTTTGTCTATTACGTGTCGATTACCGGCATTACTGGCTCTGCGGCGCCGCAAGCCCAAGATGTCGCCGCCAATGTGGCCAGAATACAACGCCATACCGACCTGCCCGTTTGCGTCGGTTTTGGCATTCGTACCCCCGAGCAAGCCAAGGCCATGAGCGAGATTTCCGATGGTGCCGTGGTCGGCTCGGCGCTCGTGGACGTGATAAGCGCGCATTTGGATGGCGAGGGACGCGCCAAAACCGGCCTCGTAGAAAGCGTGCTAGCCCTTGCTTCGACCCTTGCGAAGGGTGTAAACAAGGTATAAGTGCTAGTTTTCAAGAGTATCTGCCTTATGGGAGACGGCCATGAACTGGATTAAAAACTTCGTACGCCCGCGCTTTCCAAGCGTTTTTCGCGAACGCGAAGACACGCCGGATAATCTATGGGATGCCTGCAAAAAATGCGGGGAAATGATTTTCCATAAAGATTTACAAGTCTTGCAAAAAGTTTGCCCAGGCTGCGACCATCATATGCGCATCGGCGCCGCAGAGCGCTTTGAAGCGCTATTCGACAAAGGCGCATTTGAGCTCATCGCCGTGCCGGATGTGCCGCATGACCCGCTCAAATTCAAAGACCAGAAAAAATACGCAGAACGGCTAAAAGACGCGCGCAGCAAAACCGGCGATAGAGATGCCGTTAAAGTCGCCAAAGGCACCATTGGCGGACAGACCAGTATTATTGCGGTGCAAGATTTCCATTTCATGGGCGGCTCGCTGGGCATGGCGGCTGGCGAAGCCGTGGTGACCGCCGGCCAGGCCGCGCTGGAAAACAATGCGCCGCTGATTATGGTGGCCGCTGCTGGCGGCGCGCGGATGCAGGAGGGGATTTTATCGCTCATGCAAATGCCGCGCACCACCGTGATTGTGCAGCAATTGCGCGAACAGGGCCTGCCTTATATTGTGCTGCTCACCGACCCGACCACGGGCGGCGTGACCGCCTCTTATGGCATGTTGGGCGATGTGCATATTGCTGAGCCCGGCGCACTTATCGGCTTTGCTGGCCCGCGGGTTATTCAAGACACGATTAAAGAAAAACTCCCCGAAGGGTTTCAACGCGCCGAATATTTGCTGGAACATGGCATGGTCGATATGGTGGTTCATCGCCATAAAATGGCCGAGACATTGGCCAATTTACTCGACCTGCTGATGGGAGGAAAAGCGCCGCAAGCCGCTGAGTAATTTTGTGAAGCAAGCCAATAGTGACCGTTTACTGGAGCAATTACTGGCGCTGCATCCGCGCCTCATCGACTTATCGCTCGACCGCATGTGGCGCCTTTTAAGCGCGCTCAACCACCCGCAAGACAAATGTCCGCCGATTATCCATATCGCAGGCACCAATGGCAAAGGTTCCACCGCTTCGCTATTGCGCGCCATGCTCGAGGCCGATGGCAAGCCTGTGCATGCCTATTATTCGCCCCATTTAGTCGATTTTCACGAGCGCATTGTGCTGGCTGGCACGCAGATTTCGGAAGCCCATTTGGCCGATGTTTTGGCGCGCGTCGAAGCGGCCAATGGCGGCGCCCCGATTACGTTTTTTGAAGTCACCACAGCGGCCGCCTTTTTGGCCTTTAGCGAGCATAAGGCCGATTATCTCATCCTCGAAGTTGGCCTCGGCGGTCGCTTGGATGCGACCAATGTGGTGACCCCAAAATTATGCGCCATCACGCCCATCAGCCTCGACCATCAAGATTTCCTCGGCGATACGATTTTATCCATCGCCGAAGAAAAAGCCGGGATTTTAAAGCCCGGGGTGCCGGCGGTCGTCGCGCCCCAAACGCCGGACGTGCGCGCTTTTCTCGAGGGGGTCGCCGCCCGAAAAGGCGCGCCCCTCACCCTCGCGGGACAAGATTTTACCACTCACGAAGAAGCCGGACGTTTGGTGTTTCAACATGACAAGGGCTTGCAAGACCTGCCTTTACCGGCGCTTGCGGGCGCCCATCAAGTGGTCAATGCGGGCACGGCGCTGGCTTGCGCGCAAGCTTTGGGCGTGTCGCCACAGGCCATGGCCATCGGCCTCGAGACTGTGCGTTGGCCCGCGCGGCTGCAAAAACTGAGCAAAGGCCCGATGGTCGAGCGGGTGAAAACGCGCCTGCCAAACGCGCAAATATGGTTGGATGGCGGGCATAATCCGGCCGCCGCCAAAGCGCTTGCCGATTGGCTCCCTAGCCAAATCGCGCCGCAGCAGAGCCTGCATATTATCATCGGGCTGTTGAGCAGCAAATCGCATACCGATTATCTCGCCGCTTTGGCCGCCACGGGCGCGCATATTCATTGCGTCCCGATAGCCGATACCCCAGCCGCGCTCGCCCCGCATGTTTTGGCCGCCGAAGCCAAAGCCCAAGGCCTCGACGCCAGCCCGCATGACACCATAGAAAACGCGCTGCAAGCCATTACGGCTCCCAACGCGTTTATCTTAATTGCCGGCTCGCTTTATTTGGCGGGCCAAGTGCTCGGCGAAAATAATTAGACCGAGCGAAAGCTAAAACCGACTATAGCGTTTCGTCGATCCAATCTTTGATTTGGCTTTTCGGCGCGGCGCCCACTTTGGTGGCAGCGGCTTGGCCGTCTTGGAAAATCATCATCGTCGGAATAGACCGCACGCCATAGCTGGTTGGCGCTTCTGGGTTTTCGTCGATGTTCACTTTGATAATCGATAATTTGTCGCCATATTCTGCCGATAGCTCTTCGAGCGCCGGCGCGATTTGTTTACACGGGCCGCACCATTCTGCCCAAAAGTCGACCAAGACGGGGCCATCTGCTTGCAGCACTTGGGTTTCAAAATCGGCGTCGTTCACATGCGATACGCTCATAGCTCTCTCCTTCGGGTTGAATTTTCTGCTTATGGGTAATGTAGGGAGGCGCGCCATGATTCTCAAGCCACCCATCGCATTTACCCCTCATTTAAGTCTTGCTCGCCAGATAGGACTTGCGCCATGGCCTCGTCTAGCGCCGCCTCGTCTAGCCAATCGATACGCGCCTCTTGCGTCCAGATGAGCGCACAGCGTATCGGTTTGCCGGGGCGCACGCCCTGCATCAGCGCCCGATAGGCAGCCATTTGCGTCCAATAGGGCGTTTGCGTTTCGCGTGCCTCTGGCGGCTTTCCGGTTTTAAAATCGACCAAAACGATTTCATCGGGCAATTCCACCAAACGGTCAATTTGACCCGCCAAAGCTAGTTTTTGCCCATCGCGCATTTCCACCACGCCCGCCACCGAAGCCTCTGCCAAGGCCGATGGGCCAAATAAATCGGCCAAATCTGGATGCGCCAAAACCGCCATCGCCTCCGCCACCAAACGCGCTTGCGTGGCGCTATCGACAGAAAACTCATTGGCTTCACTGGCGCGGGCCACATAGGCATGCGCCGCCGCCTCTCGCTCGCTCGGCGGCAAGGCGGGCAAAGTCTCCAATAATTTATGAACTATTTTGCCGCGCTGCGCGGCGGCGCGCAAAGCCTCGCCCGCCTCGCCCGACGGCTGGGTGACCGGCATATCGCCATGCGAGAGGGCCGAGGGCGAGAATAATTTATTGCCGAAATAGCGATAGGTATTTTCGTCACGCGGCACTGGCTCTAACAACCAATCGGGTGTTGGTGGCACAGAGGCCTGCGCGTCTTCCTCGCGCGGGTCCTTTTCTTGGGTCTCGGGCTCTTGGGTCTCGGGAACCGGAAGGGGCGCTTCGCCAGCGGCCAGCCATTGGCGCGCCTGAACTTCTTCGCCCGCCCCATCTCGCAGGCTTTGGCCGAGGCCGCTTTCCATCATCTCGTACCAACTGTCTTTTGGCGGCTCTTTTTGGCGTTTGGCCAGCCAGCCGCCAATGTATAAGCGGTCGCGCGCGCGTGTTAGCGCCACATAAAGCAGGCGCTTTTCTTCTTGCTTGGCCAAGATGTCTTGCCGCGCCACTTGCTCGGCCCCATAGGGTTCTTGCAAGGCTTTGGAAGCCCGCCACAAAGGAAGACGCTCGGCATTAAATTGCAATCGGTTGACTTGTCCGCCGCGTTTGGCGGGCGCGCGACAAGTATCGGGTAAAAACACAATGGGCGCTTCCAGCCCTTTGGCCCCATGCACGGTCATAATGCGAACCGCCGAGCCGGCCCCTTCCATATCGCGTTTTATCTCTTGCTGGCCTTGGCGCAACCAATGCAAAAACCCCTGCATGGAGGCCGCATGGCGGGTTTCATAAGCCAGCGCGAGGCGTAATAATTCGCCGATGGGGTCATCAATCTGGCTGCCCAAGCGCGCGCTCAATAAATGGTGGCCATGTTGGGCGCCAAGAAATTGCGCCAATAATCCATAAGGCGCCAGCTTATCGATATGGTTTCGCAACCAGCGCAACCGCTGATAAGCGGCCCGCACATCAGCCGACGCCGATGTATCACCCGCCGCGGTTTGCAAAGCCTGCCATAGCGTTTTCGGGCGGCCATGCGCCAGGTCGAACAGCGCCTCTTCGCTGACGCCCCCCAAGGGGCTGCGCATAAATATCGCCAGCGATAAATCATCATCGTGGTTCAGCGTCACATCCAGAGCCGCCAGAATATCCATAATGGCAATTTGTTCCAGCAGCACCATGCGGTCGGCCCCCGCGACAGCGATTTTGCGGCTCTTCAGGGCGCGCGTCATTTCTTCTACAAAGCCGCTGCGCGTGCGCACCAAAATAAGAATATCGCCCGCCGATACATTTTGCGCTTTATCGGCCAGCAGCGCGGCTATTTTGCCGCTTATGCGTTCCGCCAACATGGCGGGCCCGGTGCTGGCCTCTGTCTGGCCGCTCTCGGGGGCGGCCCAGGGCTCTACCTCTTCGGGCGCCTCGGGCGGTATTTCTACTGGCCATAATTCGACATGGCCCGGCTCGCCTTCGCGAAACGCTATATGTTCCATCGGGTGATCGGGCCCGCTCACGCCAGCCCGACGCTCTGCTGTTGAAAACACCAAATCGACAAATTTCAACACCTGCGGCGTCGAGCGACGCGACACGGTGAGCGGCACATAATGAAGCTGGCCATCAATCGCTTCGATGGCCTTTTTGAAATGTTGAAATTGCGCGTCAAATTCGGTCGGGTCGGCGCCTTGAAACGAGAAGATAGATTGCTTTTCATCGCCCACGGCAAATAGGGTTCGCGGCATAGCGCGCTCGCTATCGCCAACGAAAAATTCATCGGCCAAGGCGCGAATAACCTGCCATTGCGCGGGGCTAGTGTCTTGCGCTTCATCGACCAGAATATGCTCCAGCCCATTATCAATTTTGAACAAAACCCATTGCGCCGCGCGCGTGCCGCTGAGCAGATGATTGGTCACGCCGATTAAATCATCATAATCCAACACGCCGCGTCGGCGCTTTTCAGCCTCATAGGCGGTGACCAGAAAATCCGCAAAATGAAAGACCGCTTGGGTCATCTGATAGGTGGCGAGGGCGTTTAACTTGGCGCGCAAGGCAAGAACAGCCTCTGCCATGGCGGCCATTTTAGTGGCTAACTCTGGCGCGCTTTCCAAACTCTTCTTGGTGGCGAGCGCGGCGCGCAAAAGCCCCTTTTGGGTTAAAAACACGGGCGCCACGATATCCCATGCGGCGCGCGGCCTTTGGCCGTCGACGGCCTGCAACCACCCCATCAACCCTTGCGATTTTTTCACATCGTCCGGGCTGCCCTTGGCCAACCAATCGGCCATCGCTTTGGCCTGTTTTTTATACTGGCTGGCAAAACCGTTCAGTAAATCCTCTGGTTCCTCATCGGGGTCGGACAGGCCTAAATGGGTCGCTAAATCTTGCAGATTTTGCGCCCGAGCCTTGGGGGTTAGAAGTCCGCGACGGGCCAGAATATCGCGCGCCAAAGCGGCCAAATCTGGCTCGCTCAACGCGCGCGTCAGCTTGGCCATACTGGCCTGCAAGGCGCCCGCTTCTGGTGTCGGCGCACCCGCTAAGGCACGCGCCACAATGGCTTGCTGAATTTCTTGCGCGTCTTGCTCGTCCAATAATTCAAATTGCGGCGACAGGCCCGCCTCCAGCGGAAAGCGTTTCAACAGGCTCTCGCAAAACGCATGAATGGTTTGCACCCGAAGCCCGCCCGGTGTTTCTAACGCGCGGGCAAATAAAATGCGCGCCCGCCCCAAATCGTCCAACGACACATCGGGGCCGAGGCGTTCGGTAATTTCTTGGCGTAATTTGGCATCCTCCATCAACGCCCAATCGGCCAGCAAGCTAAACAATCGCTCTTGCATTTCGGCGGCGGCCGAGCGCGTATAGGTCAGGCATAAAAGCCGCTCGGGGGCCACGCCCTCCAACATCAGGCGCACCAGACGCGAAACCAAAACATAGGTTTTTCCCGAGCCCGCATTGGCCCCCACCCAGACCGAGGCGGCGGGTTGCGTGGCCGCATGAGCGCCATTTGGCAGGCGTGTCGTCTCGCTCATGTCTCGCCTCCATCTCTGGCTTCATCGCTGGCTTCATCGGCGTCGGCCTGCCATTCTTTGCGCCGTGCCAAATGATCATAGGCGCCGCTAAAATTGGTTTTGCGCGGGCGGATATGCACCGCATAGGGGCGTTCTGGTTTTTGATATTCGGCGATTAGCCTTTCCACCATGGCGCGCACGCCATCGACCCATTGCGGCTGGCTTACCATCGGTTTCACCTCGCCCGCTGGCTCGCGGCCCGTGAGGTGCAAATAGCGCAACTGATGCACATGCCCTTGCAAAACTTCGCCCGAAGCGGTAAAGCCCCCCGCCTCTAAAATCGCCGCTTCCAAAGTCAGCTGCGGCGATAGGTGTTTTTCCAAACTGGCCTTGCTGGGCGGCTGGCCAGTTTTATAATCAATAATATCGAAACGGCCATCGTGTCTCTTATCGAGGCGGTCTGCTTTCGCCGTCACGGTAAAAGCCGCGCCGCCGATATCGAGCGCCATCTCGCCATGCACCTCCGGGTAGCTCTGCGCCACCTCGGCTTGACGCGCCGCCTCATAATCCGCCACCCATTCCGACAAAGCGCTAAGGCGCGCCTGCCAATGCTGCAAAACCGCGGCGCCGCCGGGTTGCGCTTGCTGCGCGGTCTGGGCCAAAGCCATCAAGGCGCCGGCCACATCGTCGCTTTTATACCCGCCGCTGCGCACTAAATCTTCCATCAATCCGTGCAATAAAGTGCCGCGATGGGCCGCCGAAGCGGGCGCATCGGCGGGCTCCCATTCGCGCAAAGCCAAAACTTTCTTGGCATAAATCTCATAAGGATTATGCAGCAGGATCTCGATTTGGGTGACCGAAAGCTGCTTGGGACGCGCCGCCACGGGTGGGCGCGGCGCGGGTTTCGGCGCGCTTTGCACCTGCTCTGCCGTGTCAAATCGGGCCCACCAATCGAGTAAACGATATTGCTCATGACGGGGCAATTTTCCCGATAGGGTTTCCAATCGACGCAGCCAACGCGCGGCGACACTGGGGGAGCCATCCATTTTTTCAGAGCGCGTCAGATAGGTCGTTGGCGCCGCCGCCCCTTGCACAAAGTCATGCGCTGCCATGCCTATCTGGCGTTCCGGCTGGCTCATGCCCAAGGCGGTGCGCATCGGCCGCGATAACCACGGCCCGGTTTCTGGCAAAGGCGGCCAGCTGGTTTCATTCAGCCCGCCCAAAATCATCACATCGGCCTGCATCAAGCGCGCCTCTAGCGGCCCCCAGATAAACAGCCGCGCATGGGTGGGCATTTGCCGCCGTAACGTCTGGCGCATCATCCACATATCTAACAGAGACGGCCAATCTTGGCGCGCAATCGGGCCCGCGGCCTCCGCATGTTGATATAATTTATCCACCAAATCAGCCAGGGCCTTGCCTTCTTCATCGGGGGTAAATAGGCGCGTGCCTTGGGCCTCCTCTTGTTCGGGGCACAGCAGCGCCTCGGCACAAACCAAAAGCCCATCTAGATGTTGGTTCATCCCCGCTTCGTCTGGTAGTTCTTGCAAAGGCGCATAGGCTTTGGCCAAACGAGCCAGAAAATCTTGCAGCTCGGCCCGCGCCGCCTCATCCAAATGCGGATGGTTTTTTACCGCCGCGGCCAGCCCGGGCAAGCCGCCTTGCAATCGGGGGCCGCGCAAAAAATGCCGCTCGAGAAGCCGGGTCAATTTGCGGTGTTTGGCGCGCGCGCCCAATAAATCCACCAATGGGTGTTTCAGCATGGCCAACAAATCTATCGGCGCAAAATCGCTGGCCCTACAGGCCAAGACCAAACGCAAAAACGTGCCGCGCTGGCTATTCGATAACGGCTGGCCCGCACTGTCATCAATCGTCACGCCCCAACGGCGCAGCTCGCTGGCCACGCGGCGCGCCAAATTTCTATCGCGCGTCACCAAAGCCGCCGTCTTGTCTGGGCGGGTCAGGGTCTCGCGCATCAATAGGGCGATGACCCCCGCCTCGGCGCGCGCGTCGGGCGCCTCGACCAAATGCAGGTCCGATAGAGCCGATGATGGGCTCGGCTCGGCCGCTTCTTTGGATAGCTGAACTTGCTGGGCCCAATGGGCCGTCTCGGCGGCGGGCACGAGCGCCAGATTAAGCCGTTGCGCGCGCGGCGAAGCCGGCGCACTGCCAGGCCATGGTTTCACCTGCGCGCGCGGCGCCTCCATGTGCTTCAGTAATTTTGCCATGGCATGTTGCGGATGCGCGAAATCATTTTCAATGGCTTCCCAAAGCGCTTCATCGGCTTGGCTATCCAAACCCGGCAGCACAACGCTGCCCTTGGGCAGGCGCGCAATCACTTTCAATAAATCGGCGGTCGCCAAAATAGACCCGGTAGAGCCGGCGGCAATAATCGGGTGCGACGGCGGATTGGTCTGCCACTCTTGGGTTCGCTGCGCCAGCAACTTATTGCGCCTATCGGTTGGGTCGAGGCAGCCCATAGTGGCCACATCCTTGGTCCAAATATCGGTGATAATGGTCAAGAAACTGAGCGTTTTTTGCCAATTCTCGGCCAGTTCACCCAACACTAAATCCGGCAGTTTTTGAAAATCAATCTGTTCGTTTTGAGCTTGGTCGAAAAAATTTTCCAAGTCGAAAGCCAGACCCGATAGTTTCACCGGATGGAGCGGCTGCCCCGCCAACTCTAGCCACCGCCGAATGAGCGGCAGCAAATAAAAATGGCGCGCCATCGGCTCCATCGCGGGCGCTAAATCCAATCTATCGCGCCCCGCTTGCGGCGCGTCTTCATCGATATCCCCCAGCGTCTCAATGCGCGGCAATAAAAGCGCGCCCGTGCCTTGGTCTTCGGCCAATTGCAAAAATATATTGGCCAGCTCGCGCGCCGCACGGCGTGTGGGCAGCAGCACCTGCACGTCGGATAAGGCGCAAGCGCCATATAATTGCTGGCGCGCCGCGTCATCAAATAAACTGCGCGCCAAATGATCCAAAAACGGTTGGCCAGAAGCTATCGAATAAAGGCGCGGTGAATCACTCATGGCCTATGATATCACGAGAGCGTGCGACGGGGGCTGCGAGAGACAAGAAATATGAGGGCAACTTGCCCGCGGGTAAATTAAAGCGCGGCTTCCGCTTCGGCGCGGCCCTCTGGGGTGCCGACGTGCATCCATAGGCCATCGAGCACATGGCCATAAAGGCGGCCATTTTGTTGCGCCGCGTCATAGATTTGGTTGAGCGAAAACGCGCCCTCTGGCATGGCCGCGAATAAAGCGGGCGAGAGAATTTGCACGCCAGCGAAAATATATGCCGCTTGCGCCTCGGTCTTGCGGCGCAATTGGCCGTCGGGGGCCATGGTATAATCGCCCGTGCCATCATAGCCGGTGGCGCGCGCGCGCGGCGCCAGCAGCAAAAGCGCATCCATTTTTTCAGGCTCGAAACGCGCCAGAAAGCCATCCAAAACGGGGGTTTCTTCGCGCCATAGCACATCGCCATTGGCCACTAAAAAACCAGCCGTCGCGGCATCATCGGGAGCCAAATGCGCCAGCGCGCGTTGAACGCCGCCGCCGGTTTCCAGCAAGTCCGCGCGCTCATCCGACACGATGATTTTGGCCTTGGCTGGATAGCTCGAAAGCGCCGCCTCTATCGCCTCGGCTTTGTGATGCACATTCACCACCACGGTCTCTAGGCCGGCGTTTTCTAAGCGCGCCAACATGCGAAACAACAGGCTTTGACCGCCAATCTGCGTCAAAGGTTTGGGCGGGTCTTGCGCGCTGGCTCGCATGCGCGTGCCTTTGCCTGCCGCCAATATCATGGCGGTTTTAATCATGCGAAAGCACCAGACTATGGGGCGCATGGGTCTCTAGCCATTGCGCAACCGGCGCCAAAGCGGGATGGTGAAGATGGGTTTCAATATAGCCCAAAACACGCGGCAAATGTTTTAGATAGCCCGGCTTATGGTCGCGCTCGCAAAGGCGCACAAAAATACCCGCAATTTTTAAATTGCGCTGCACGGCGCAAATCGCATAGGCGGCGTCAAAGGCCTCGCGCGCGGTCGCATCCTGCGCAAAGCGCGTGTCGCAATATTGCGCGTAAGCCTGCGCCTGCAAAAGCGGTGCCACATCCACACGGGCATCACACAAAAGCGAGGCCAAATCATAAGCGGCATGGCCGGCCAGCGCATCTTGCACATCTATCAGCCCCACCCGAAATCGCGCTTGCGCCGCCGCGCGCCACAATAAATTCACCGAATGATAATCGCGCAAAACACTAACGCGAGACGCCGCCAAGGGTTCGCTCACCAAAGTGTCGCCAAGGTGCTGCCAAATCTCATGCCAAGCCTGACGGGCAGGCTCAGACACAGCGATATCGCGATAGGGCAAATACCAGTGCGCGAAAAGATCTGCCTCCACCGCTTGCACCGCGCCATCATAGGGCGCCAAAAACGCAGCCGCTGGAAACTGATGCAAATGCAATAGGGTCGACACCGCCTCGCGATAAAAAACCGCGCGGTCAAGGCTGGCATCCTTGGCAATATGTCGATCGCCAAAATCTTCCATCAGAGCAAAACCTTGCGTCTCATCGCGCGCTAGAATGGCGGGCGAAGAAAGCCCATGCGCGCCCAGCCAATCCACCATGGCGCAATAGGCCGGCATGGCCTCGGCCAAATGCGCCACTTGGCTATAGGATTTACCATCATAAATCGGCGGGCCATCGGGGCCCTTGGCCCAATCCATTAACACGGCTGTCGCGCCATCGGCTTGGCTAAGCCGTTCATAGCGCCGCGTCGAGGCATCGCCAGCTAGCTCGGCCCGCACCGCATCGCCCCAACCGCTTTTCGCTAGGTAGTCTTGCAAAGCCGTATCGCGCGCCTGCGCCGCTTGCAAGCTCGCAATGATTTCGGGCGCTGCTTCAATGCGTATCTGGCGCGCTTCTGGCGCGCCCTCGACCAGAGATAGGCTGACCTGCACATCGGCTGGCGGCAAAATATCGGCGGCGCGGCTGGCCCATTCGACAATACAAATATGGCTATCCAGAGCGTCCAAGAGCCCAAGCTCCTCGACTTCCGAGGCATCGGCCAGGCGGTATAAATCGCTGTGCAAAATGGGCGGCGTGCAAGCCTCATAAGGCTGTAGCAAAGTGAAACTGGGGCTTGGCACGCGGGTGGCGGCGCCGCATTTGGCTCTCACCATACCGCGCGCAAAGGCGGTTTTGCCAGCGCCCAAATCTCCGTTCAGGAAAATCAGCCAGCCGGCTTTGGCTTGCGCCGCCAGCCAGCCTGCCAAACGCAGAGTGGCGGCTTCTTCTGCCGCGTTAAATTCGAAATGGGTTTGCCTGCCAGCCATACTCGCTTTTAAGCCTATGGCTGGCATTCGGCAAGCTGCCTAGTAACGATAGTGCTCTGGCTTGAACGGACCCGCTTGTTTAATGCCGAGATAATCGGCTTGGTCGGTCGAAAGTTCGGTCAGTTTCACGCCCAATTTTCCGAGGTGCAAACGCGCGACTTTTTCGTCCAAATGTTTCGGCAAAACATAGACTTGCTTTTCATAAGACGAGCCGTTTTGCCATAGTTCGATTTGAGCCAATACTTGATTGGTAAACGAAGCGCTCATCACAAAGCTTGGGTGCCCCGTGGCACAGCCCAAGTTCAACAGGCGACCTTCGGCCAGCAGAATAATCCGTTTGCCATCTGGAAACTCAATTTCATCGACCTGCGGCTTCACATTGTGCCATGGGTGGTTTTTCAAAGCCGCGACCTGAATTTCACTATCGAAGTGGCCGATATTGCCAACAATCGCGCGGTCTTTCATCTCGCGCATATGCTCGAGCGTGATGATGTCTTTATTGCCCGTCGCCGTAATGAAGATATCGGCTATCGGTGCCGCCTCTTCCATCGTGGTGACTTCATAGCCTTCCATCGCCGCTTGCAGCGCACAAATGGGGTCGACTTCCGTCACCATCACGCGCGCGCCTTGCGAACGCAAGCTTTCGGCCGAGCCTTTGCCCACATCGCCATAGCCACAAACAACGGCAATCTTGCCCGCCATCATCACATCGGTGGCGCGTTTGACGCCATCGACCAAGCTCTCACGGCACCCATAAAGATTGTCGAATTTCGATTTCGTCACACTGTCATTGACGTTAATCGCTGGAATTTTAAGCGTGCCGTCTTTGGCCATATCATAGAGGCGCAATACACCGGTTGTGGTTTCTTCAGAAACACCGACGCAATCGTCGAGAATCTCGGGATATTTCTCATGGCACAAAGTGGTTAAATCACCCCCATCATCCAACAGAATATTCGGGGTCCAGCCGTCCGGGCCTTTCACCGTCTGCTCGACGCACCACCAATATTCTTCTTCGCTTTCTTCTTTCCAAGCAAATACCGGAACGCCTGTGGCGGCAATCGCGGCCGCCGCATGGTCTTGGGTCGAGAAAATATTGCACGACGACCAGCGCACTTCTGCGCCCAAAGCGGTCAGGGTTTCAATCAAGACCGCGGTTTGAATGGTCATATGCAAGCAGCCCGTCACGCGCGCGCCTTTGAGCGGCTTCTCAGCCCCAAATTCTTCGCGCAGCGCCATCAGACCGGGCATTTCGGTTTCGGCAATCGCAATTTCTTTGCGGCCCCAATCGGCGAGCGAAATATCGGCTACTTTATAATCTTGTGTCATGAAAGACCCCTTCAAATTGTCAACAGCGACAGGTGATTTTTGCGAGTTTTAACAGGCAAGCGCCAGCTTGGCAATAGTCATATAAAGTTTTCTTTATGTGTTTATCTGGGCGAGCCCGCCGCCGCATGGCTTAGTCTTCGCCGAATTTATCGCGGACCAATTGCGCCAAAGCTTCCAGCGCTTCGCTGGCTTGTGCGCCCGTGCCGGCCAGCTCGATGTGACTGCCCAGGCTGGCGCCCAGCATCATCAGCCCCATAATCGAGGTCGCCAAGACGCTCTCGCCATCTTTGCTAACGCTAATTTGCGCGTCGAACTGCTCGGCTAATTTGACAAATTTGGCTGACGCGCGTGCGTGCAGCCCGCGCTGATTGACGACTTGTAAGCGCAGGGGCTCGTGTGAGCTCATGTATTGGCCAGAACTTCGCTGGCGACGGAAATATATTTACGCGCCGCTTCCTTGGCTTCCAAAACCGCTTCGGGCAAGTCCGTGGTTTCGCGGATGGAGGCAAATTTAATCAGCATCGGCAGGTTAATCCCGGCGATGACTTCCACTCTATCTTTTTCCAAAAGCGAAATAGCCAGATTGGACGGCGTGCCGCCAAACATATCGGTTAATAGCGCCACGCCCTTGCCGCTATCGACTTTCGAAATGGCATCGACAATATCTTGCCGCCGTTTTTCCATATTATCATCGGGGCCGATGGAAATCGTCTCGAGCTGGCTTTGCGGCCCCACCACATGTTCGACCGCCGCCTGAAATTCCTGCGCCAAAGCCCCATGCGTTACCAATACTAAACCAATCATTTTTGTCTCCTTCGCCCGCGCAATCGTCGTTTCGCGGAAGCTGATTTATTTTCCGTTTCAAGATACCTCAGATTTCATAAATTCCATCATTTGAAAAGCCATTATTTTTTGCCGCCATCGCGCCCAGCGTTTGCAGCGCGGTGTGGATAATCAGCGGCGTGGCGCTATCATGGGCATGCAAGTGTAGGCGCGCAATGCGGGCGCCCGCATGAGAAAAATAATCCGCTGCCGCCATGCGGGGAACAACCTCTCGCGCCACCAAGGCCACCGCCAGAGATAAAGTAGCCTCCTCTATATAAGGACGCCGCACGAGCCCTAGCCCGCGCATTTCGATAAGCCCACGCAGGGCCTCATGCGGACGGGCCAAAATCTGTTCGCCCTGTCGGCTTAGCTTGAGCCGGTCATCGCCGATTAAAGCGGCGTCATAGGCTTCTATCAAACGCGCCGCCAAGCTCGATTTGCCGCTGCCCGAAGGGCCCAATAAAATAACCCCCTGCCCGTCTATCGCCACCGCGCTGGCATGAAGAATATCGCTATCCGATGGCGCCGACGACATGGCTAGGCTTTGCCTCGCAGCGCACTCGTGGCTTTGCTGGACGCCACAAGTTTGGGAAGCGTCAGCGTAAAATAGGCGCCTGTGCCATCGGGACGATTTTCCGCCGACAGATCGCCACCATGGGCGCGGGCGATTTGGCGCGAGATAGAAAGCCCCAATCCCGAATGCCCCGCCGCATGCGCGCTCTTTTTATGGCCCGGGACGGGGGCTTGGGGCTGTTGGGCGCGGTCGGTATAAAACCGTTCGAAAATCTTTTCTTGCGTATCGGGCGGCAGACCCGGCCCCTCGTCGGCAACAATGAGCGCGACATGGTCTGGATGCGATTGCGTGGTGACAAACACCCGCCCGCCATCGGGGCTAAAGGACAGAGCATTGCTCACCAGATTATCGAGAATTTGCGCGATGGGCGATTTCTGCGCCACCACGGGGCAAGCCGCCTCGGCGCGCACCACCAGAGTTACCTGCGGGTTCGCCTCGGCCATGCCTTCGCCAATCGCGCCCGCCACTTCTTGGGTTAAATGGGAGAGGTCAAAAGCCTCGCTGGCGCCGCGATTTAACTCGGCATCCAAACGGGTGGCATTGGCAATATCGGAGATCAATCGGTTCAGCCGTTGCACGTCATTATGAATAATACCCATTAATTGCTTATGGGTTTCTGGCGCTTGACTGCGCTCGGTATGTTCGATGCTTTGCACGGCACTATGTAAAGAGGTCAGTGGATTTTTCAGCTCATGGGCCACATCGGCCGCAAATCGGTCGATGGTATTAATGCGGTCCAACAGGCGCCCCGTCATATCGCGTAAAGACGACGACAATTCAGCAATCTCATCGCCGCGAGGGGTGTAATCGGGAATCGTGTCCAACCCCGGTAGGGTTGGTGAATTATTGCCAAAGCCGCGCATCGCCGCCGCCAAACGGCGCACCGGAACAATCAAAGTCGCGGCCAAAATAAGCGAGGTCAACACATTAACCACTAAGGCGATGGCGGAGAGTTGCAAAACCGATTGTCGTTCTTGCGCCAAAATAGCGTCAATCTCCCCCGGCTGGGTCGAGACCATCAGGGCGCCGATAATCGCGCGATAGCCCTGCACGGGAACCGCCACGGTTAAAATATCGCCGCCCTCTTCGGATTGGCGTTGCAAGCTGGCGGTGCGCCCGCGCAAAGCCGTCACCACTTCTTCGAGACCGGAGCCATCGGCGGCATTTATTTCGCTCAACAAAGGCGCCGATGGGCGGAAGAATTGTTGCACCGATTGCCAAGCCGAGCTTAAAAACCCGGGCATGCCGTCGTCATTATCCATGGGCGGCAAAGATTTGGCGATGACGCGGGCCGAGCGGTCCATATGCGCACTATCGAGAACCAAATCCCCATTGCCCGCATAAAGCCGCAAGCGCGCGCTGGTGACTTGTCGGGCTTGGCTCATCACCCGTTCGGCGTCGCGCAATTCCCAACGCGGCTGGCTGCCATCACGCAATAGTCGATTGAGCAAAGACGGCTCGAAAAACTGAAACGCAGTGTCGGGCTGCGCTGTTTGGCTAAGGGCGCCGGCGATAAGGCGCGCTTGCGCTTCTAAGTTTTGCCGATAGGCATTGGTTAAAACTTGCCGCGTTTCATTGAGTACCAATATGCCGCCGACCAAAATTAACAGCCCAATCATATTGAGCAAAGTCAGGCGCGCCAAAAGCGTGCGCGGCAGGAAGACAAAGGCAGCAGGCAAAAAACGCATCAATCGGTTTCTTTAAACTTATAGCCGACGCCATAAAGCGTCTCGATGGCATCGAACTGCTTATCGACCGCGCGAAATTTGCGCCGCAAACGCTTGATGTGACTATCAATAGTGCGGTCGTCGACATAAATCTGGTCATCATAGGCCGCGTCCATCAGGGCATCGCGACTTTTTACCACACCGGGGCGGCGCGCCAGCGCATCGAGGATCATAAACTCGGTGACGGTGAGGGACACCGAGCGCTCGCGCCATAGGCAATCATGGCGATCGGCATCCAAACGCAGGGCGCCTCGGTTTAAAATGGCGCCTGTGTCGGCTTGCGCGGTTTCGGGTTTGGGTTCGGCCCGCGCCTTGGTGCGGCGCAAGACGGCGCGAATGCGTTCGATAAGCAGGCGCTGCGAAAACGGTTTGGTGATGTAATCATCGGCGCCCATTTTGAGGCCAAACACTTCGTCGATTTCATCATCTTTACTGGTTAGAAAGACCACGGGCATCTGGCTGGTTTCGCGCAGTTTTCGGAGCAATTCGAGGCCATCCATGCGGGGCATTTTAATGTCGAAAACGCCAATATCGGCCGGCGTCTGCGCCATGGCTTGAAGGGCGGTTTCGCCGTCGGTAAAACTGCGCACCCCAAAGCCCTCGCCCTCCAGCGCCATGCGAACCGAGGCCAGAATATTGGCATCGTCATCGACCAGAATAATTTGTGCCATATGTCACTCCTTAAATTAATCCTAGGCCTTTGCAGCGACGAAGAGAAGCAGCGATGCAAAGATTTTTGCGCCTTGGCTAGCGGGTGCGCCTTGGCACGCAAACCATGCCGGACACGCCAAGGCCGCGGGGGGAAAGCAAATCATTAACATGAATTGTGGCAAGGGTACGGCAGGCGGCTTGCGTCTGGTGGAAAGGTCGCATATATTCCGCCAATCCGCTCAAGAGGAGCGCATGTTTATTTGGCACCCGTGGGGGAATTAAATCATGAAACAAACCGGATTCCACATCAGCAAGAACGGCATCGACCATCAAGGTCTGGAGAAAGCTTCTGCTATTTACTGGAATTTGCGTCCATCGCAAATTTACGAAATGGCTCTGGCCCGCGGCGAAGGCGAAATTGCCGATAGCGGCCCCTTACTGGTGAAAACCGGCTCTCACACAGGGCGTTCCGCGCAAGACAAATTCATTGTCCGCGACGCCACCACCGAAGACAGCATCTGGTGGGACAATAATAAATCCATGACCTCGGAACAATTCGACGCGCTGCATGCCGATATGTTGGACTATGCGACGGACAAAGAGTTTCTTGTGCAAGACCTTTTTGGCGGCGCCGATGAGACCCACCGTTTGGCCACCCGCGTGGTCACCGAGCTGGCTTGGCATTCGCTATTCATTCAAAACCTATTGATTGAGCCAGAAACCCAAGAACTCGACGGCTTTGACCCAAGCTTCGTCATCATGAATTTCCCTGGCTTTAAAGCTGATACGGCGCGCCACGGCAGCCGCACGGAAACCATGATTGCGGTAAATTTCGACAAAAAGCTGGTGCTGATTTGCGGCACCTCTTATGCGGGCGAAACCAAGAAGTCGGTTTTCTCGATGTTGAATTACGCCCTGCCCGCCAAACGCGTGATGCCGATGCATTGCTCGGTAAACGTTGGCGATGCAGGCGATAGCGCGGTCTTCTTTGGACTGAGTGGCACTGGCAAAACGACCCTTTCCGCCGACCCCAACCGCGTGTTGGTGGGCGATGATGAGCATGGCTGGTCGGAAAACGGCGTGTTTAATTTCGAGGGCGGTTGCTACGCGAAAATGATCAATCTGTCGGCCGAAGCCGAACCAGAAATTTTCGCCACCACGAAGCGCTTCGGCACTGTGTTGGAAAATGTGGTGATGGACCCGGTTACCCGCGAGTTAGACTTCAATGATAATTCATTGGCCGAAAACTCTCGCGGCGCCTATCCGCTGAGCTTTATTCCCAATGCCTCCGAAACCGGAACCGCGGGACACCCGAAAAACATCATCATGCTGACCGCCGATGCGTTTGGCGTCTTGCCGCCCATCTCGCGCATGACCCCAAGCCAAGCGATGTATCACTTCTTATCCGGCTATACCGCCAAAGTTGCGGGCACGGAAAAAGGCGTGACCGAGCCAGAAGCAACTTTCTCGACCTGCTTTGGCGCGCCTTTCATGCCGCGTCACCCATCTGAATATGGCAATCTGCTGCGCGATCTCATCGCCGAACATGACGCCAAATGCTGGCTGGTCAACACCGGCTGGACAGGCGGCGCCTATGGCATTGGCAATCGCATGCCGATTAAAGAAACCCGTGCGCTGCTCTCTGCCGCGCTGGATGGCAGCCTGAACAATGTCGAGTTCCGCGTCGATGAAAACTTCGGTTTCGATGTGCCGGTCTCTGTGCCAGGCGTCGATGACTCGATTTTGAACCCGCGCGATACATGGGCCGATAAAGCCGGCTATGACGCGCAAGCCCATAAGCTGGTTTCCATGTTCGTCCATAATTTCGATAAATTCATGGACCACGTAGACGATAACGTCCGCGCGGCGGCGCTTGCGGCTGAATAGGTCTGAATAAATCAGGTAGTAATGCAAAAGGCGGGGCTTAAACCCCGCCTTTTTTGTTTTTAGTGGTTATTAATAATATTAATAAAATTAATTAATAATACTATTAATGCGCTTCTTCCCAATTATCCGCTGCCATCGCGTCTACAACAAGGGGAACCGATAGGGTTAGCTTCGGCGCGCAAGCGTTTTCCATGGTTTGACGCACAATTTCGATTAATTTCGGGCATTCTTCCTCCGGTGCCTCGAAAATCAGCTCATCATGCACTTGCAACAGCATGCGGGCGTGGGTCAATCCTGCTTTTTTCAGCGCTTCCGGCATTTGTATCATCGCGCGACGGATAATATCCGCTGCCGTGCCTTGAATCGGCGCATTGATGGCCGCGCGCTCGGCAAAGGCGCGACGGGCTGGAATTTTGGCGTTAATCTCGCTCAAATGCACTTTGCGGCCAAATAGGGTCGTCACATAGCCTTGCGCTTTGGCCTCGGTTTTCACTTTTTCCATATAATCTTTAATGCCGGGGAATTTAGCGAAATAAGCCTTGATGTAATCGCTGGCTTGGCCGCGCGAAATGCCCAGCTGATTGGCCAGCCCAAAGGCCGAAATGCCGTAAATAATGCCAAAGTTAATCGCCTTGGCGCGGCGGCGCACCTCTGGTGTCATTTCAGCCAAAGGCACATTGAACATCTCCGATGCGGTCATCGCATGGATATCGTGCCCCGCCTGAAAAGCGTCGCGCAGCGCATCAATCTCGGCCATATGTGCCAGAACCCGCAGCTCAATCTGGCTGTAATCGGCGCTGACCAATTGATAGCCCTCGGGGGCGGTAAATGCCGTGCGAATGCGGCGGCCATCTTCGGTTCGAATGGGGATGTTTTGCAAATTCGGGTCCGAAGACGACAAACGCCCCGTGGTGGTGGCCGCCAAAGAATATGAGGTATGAATGCGGCCCGTTTTGGGATGAATGAACCCGGGCAAAGCATCGGTATAGGTCGACTTAAGCTTTGCCAGCCCGCGCCACGCCAAAACCAAATGCGCCAGCTCATGCCCCTCAGCGGCAATCCCTTCCAGCACTTCCGCGCCCGTGGCCCAAGCGCCGGTTTTGGTTTTCTTGCCGCCGGGCAAGCCCATTTTATCGAACAGAATATCGCCCAGCTGTTTGGGGCTCGCAATGTTGAACGTCTCGCCCGCTGCTTTGAAAATAGCTTCTTCCATGGCCGCCATTTTTTGCGCGAACTCGCCGGACAAGCGAGACAAAACCATGCGGTCGACCTGCACACCTTCGGCTTCCATGGCGCGCAATACGGGCACCAAAGGCCGCTCGGTCGCCTCATAGACCCCCACCATATGCTCACCCGCCAAACGTGGTTTCAAATGCCGCCACAGCCGCAAAGTAATATCGGCATCTTCCGCCGCATAGGGCACGGCTTTGTCCAGCGGCACTTGGTCGAAAGTAATCATATTCTTGCCACTGCCCAGCAGCTCCTTAATGGGGATGGGCGAATGGTCGAGATATTTCTGCGCCAGAAAATCCATGCCATGACCATGCGCGCCCGCATCCAGCGTGTACGACAATAACATCGTGTCATCAAAGGGCGTTACCTCCAGCCCGTTGCGCGCCAAGACTTGCAAATCAAATTTGGCGTTTTGCAGAATTTTCAAAATCGATGGGTCGCATAAGAGCGGCTTTAAAATAGCCAAAGCCGCTTGGCTATCTATCTGCGTCGGCGCGCCATCGCCAAAATCTAGCCCCTGTGTGGTGCCATGTTGCAACGGCATATAGGCGGCCTCGCCGGGCGCCACGGCCAGCGAAATGCCAACCAAACGACATTGCATCGTATCCAACCCGTCGGTTTCTGTGTCGATGGCCACGACGCCGGTCTCATAGGCGCGCGCCACCATGGCCTCTAATTGCGCCTCGGTCTCGAGGCACGCATAGGCGCTCGCATCGATGGGCGGCATGGCCGCTGGCAAAGCCCGATAAGCGCCCGCAGCGGCGCCCGTTTCGCCACCCGTCGAGGCCTCTGGCGCGGCGGGTTTTACCTCGGCCGCCAGCCCATCCGACGCCGCAAAATTTTCCGCATCCCAATCATAGCGCGTCGCCAAACGCTTGGTCAGCGTGTTAAATTCCATCGCCTTGGCAAAGCCCAATAATTTGGCGCCCTCGGGCGCGCGCATCTGCATGGTCTCAAAGCCGACCGGCATGGGCGTGTCTTGGCGCAGGGTCACCAGCTCGCGGCTGATGCGCGCCTGCTCGGCAAATTCGATAAGGTTTTCGCGGCGTTTGTTTTGTTTAATCTCAGACGCGCGCGCCAATAGAGTGTCGAGATCGCCATATTCATCGATTAATTGCGCCGCCGTTTTAATGCCAATGCCCGGAACGCCCGGCACATTATCGGCGCTATCGCCCGCCAGAGATTGCACATCGATAACTTTATCGGGCGCCACCCCAAATTTCTCCAGCACTTCGTCGGGCCCGATGAATTTATCTTTCATCGTATCGACCATATCAATGGTGCCGCCGACCAATTGCATCAAATCCTTATCGGACGAGACAATGGTTACCCGCGCGCCGGTTTTGGCCGCCTCCACCGCATAGGTGGCGATGAGGTCATCGGCCTCAAAGCCTTCGAGCTCGATGGCGGGAATATCAAACGCGCGCACCGCTTCGCGCACCAGCGGGAATTGCGGCCGCAAGTCTTCGGGCGCGGGCGGGCGATGGGCTTTATATTGGTCGTAAATATCATTGCGGAAAGTTTTTCCCGAAGCGTCAAAAATCACCGCCAAATGGGTCGGGGTTTGCGCCGCGCCCATGTCGTTCAACAGTTTGAGCAGCATATTGCAAAACCCCGAGACCGCGCCGACAGGCAAGCCATCTGATTTGCGGGTGAGCGGTGGCAGCGCATGATAGGCGCGAAAAATATAGCCGGACCCATCGACCAAATAAAGGTGGTCGTCTTTACCTAAGCTGGCGGGGGTGGATGAAGGCATAGAAATATTCTTTCTTTCAGCGGCTCTCAGCGATTCTCGGGCATTCAGCGATTCTGTGGCTCCACTCTAGCAAAGCGCAGAGACAAAGAAGACACCAAATCGCGTTTTGTCGATTTATTCCCCAGAACAAAAGTGCTAAACATCTGTTTCTCGGTTTCGCGAGACGTCACAAGGAATGGTTATGTCAGAATTTGCACTGCGCGCTCAAGGTCTCAAGAAAACCTATAAGGCGGCTGGCAATGCGCCCGCCAAGCAAGCGCTCAAGGGCATTGATTTGGATGTGCCGCGCGGTTCTATTTTCGGCCTCTTGGGCCCCAATGGCGCGGGCAAATCGACCTTCATCAACATCCTTGCTGGCATGGTGATGAAAACCGAAGGCACGGCGTCCATCTGGGGCTTTGATATTGATGAAAACCCGCGCCAATCGCGCGCCTCCATCGGCATTGTGCCGCAAGAGCTATCCATCGACCCGTTTTTCACCCCGGGCGAGATTATGGATTTTCAGGCTGGCATGTATGGGGTGCCAAAATCCGAACGCCGCACGCTCGACATTTTAAAAGCCGTGGGGCTGGACGATAAATTAGACGCCTATGCGCGCACGCTGTCGGGCGGTATGCGGCGGCGGTTGTTGGTGGCCAAAGCGCTGGTGCATAATCCGCCGGTTCTGGTTCTCGACGAGCCGACGGCGGGCGTCGATATTGAGCTGCGTCGCCAGCTTTGGGATTATGTGCTGGAGCTGAACGCGCAAGGGGTGACCATTGTGTTGACCACCCATTACCTCGAAGAAGCCGAAGAGCTGTGCGACACCATTGCGATTATCGACCAAGGCGGGCTGGTGGCCTGCGACAGCACGCAAAACTTGCTGAGCCAAATTGACAATAAAACCTTGCTCATCCGTCCCAGCTCGGCGCTTACCAGCGCGCCAGATTTGGGCGATATCGCCTGTATTTTACGCGACGATGGCCGTTTGGCGGTGCAGTATAATCCTGGCGATATGCAAGCCGGCGCGGTGTTAAGTGCTGTGCAAGGGGCGGGCATTGAGATTGTCGACCTCGACACGCAAGGGGCCGAGCTAGAAACTATTTTCATGAAATTGACCAGTCACTCATAAACCCTCGAGGAGCTTTCCATGATTGGACGTTTAAACCATGTCGGCGTTGCCACCCCTTCCATCGACCAAGCGATAAAACTATATCGCGATGTTTTGGGGGCTACGAAAATTGGCGAAAAATTTAAAATGCAAGAACAAGGCGTTTGGGTCTGTTTTGTGGATTTACCGAACAGCCAAATCGAGCTCATCGAGCCGATTGACGAGAGCAGCACGATCACTGGGTTTTTGAAGAATAACCCATTGGGCGGCCAGCACCATATTTGCTTTGAGGTAGAAGACCTATTGGCGGCGCGCGACGACATGGTGGCCAAAGGCGCGCGCGTATTGGGCGAGCCGCGCATTGGCGCCCATGGCACGCCGATTATTTTCGTCCATCCAAAAGACATGGGCGGCATGTTGGTCGAACTGATGCAGACACCCGAGGCGGCGCATTAAATCCGCCCCTCCCCAGCTTGACCTCTGCGGGCAAAACGGGCACTCTTCTAGCTGAATTCGAGAGAACTGTGCGCAGGAGCGACCCATGTTCCAATATAAGCCGAAAACGGTGGAAACCATCGTTATCCGTGACTTCAATTTTGAATTTCCAGAGGATTTAGACCCTGTCTGGATTCCGGGAAAACGCGTGCGCAGCCATATGTTCAATGGCCTGTCTTTGACCATGCCGCATCTCGAGCCGTTTCTCGTGAAAAACGGCAGAGAGACGGCCAGACATGTGGAGGATAAAGAGCTGCTGCAAGATATTCGCGATTTTTGCGGGCAAGAAAGCCAGCATTATAAATGCCACCGACGCCTGAATGATATTCTAACCGCCAATGGCTATCCGGAATTTGAAAAAGTCGAAGCGGGCATGGCGAAATCATGGAAAAACCTCAGCGGCAAAAGCCTCGAGCATCGGTTGGCCTATTCGGCTGGTTTTGAGACCATGACCAATGGCTTTACCCGCTGGCTGATTAAAAAGCGCCTGCACTTGTTCAAAAACGCCAGCCCGCATATCACCTCTTTCTGGCTGGTGCATATGATTGAAGAAACCGAGCATAAAACCGTCGCGCTAGATTGCTATATGGCTTATTCGGGCCGCTATCTGCCGCGCTTCTTGGGCGTGTTCCACGGCTCTTTCCACGTTGTCGGCCATGGCCTAAAGGCGATGATGGTGGCGCTGAAAAAAGATCGGGTTTTGCACAAACCAAGCACTTGGTGGGAGCTGACCCGGGAAATGTCTTCGATGATTTATAATGTCGGCCCGTTTTTGCTGCGCGCGCTGCTGCCGTGGCACGATGCGCGCGATGAGATAGACCCCGAATGGATGCAAGAATGGACCAAAGGCTATGCCCAAATGCCTGCCTCGCAAGCCATTCCTTTGCTCGACACGCAACACCCAGAGATGCCGGTTCCATTTGAGACTTTGCAAGCGGCGGAATGAAATAACTAGGGAGACACCCGCATGGCTCGATATCAAAAACTAATGATTGCCCACGGCTTTTTAATCATCCTCGTTGCTTTGTTGGCTGGCTTTATGTTGATGTTCAACATGTTGGGCGGGCTCGAATATTGGCCGGGCACCATGCTAGAGTTTAGCGTTTACGGCACCACCGAAGGCTGGGTGCGCGCCCATACAGGCGGCGTGACCAATGGCTTGCTGACCGTGGTTGTGGCTCTGGCTTTGCCCAAGCTCGACTTAACCGAAAAAATGACAGCGTTTTTTGCCTGGGGCCTGATTTACTGCGCCTGGACCTTCACGGCGTTTTATTGGATTGGCAATGCGTCTGGAAATCGCGCTTTATCGATGGGCGACAATGTCTTCGGGTCGGCCGATTGGCTGAGCCTCATCGGCTTTGTGCCCGGCATACCGAGTATTTTCATCGGCCCCGTGGTGCTTTATATCGGCGCCCGCGCGGCCTTTCGGGCGATGCACAAGGACGCATAGCGGCCTAATCTCGGCCCGCCTCCAGAGAGCTCTGGGGGGAGCTAGAATCTGTCTGATTTCAAAATTTGCAAATATCGTGCTTTGCGAAAATCATCTATAATCGGGGTTCGCAGTTCTTCAGTAGGGTCAGAATTGTAATGATGTAATTCGGAGCTGATTGCCGCAATGACAAAGACGAAGAACCACAAGCCAACGATTACCGCCCGCATTGCTGGCGGGCTTGGCAATCAAATGTTCATTTATGCGGCAGCGCGGCGTTTGGCACATGCCAATCATGCGACGCTCACTCTAGACATGGAAAACGGATTTTCTCGCGACGGCTATGGCCGGTTTTATCAACTCGATTGTTTCGCACTCGATGCGCCCCGCGCCAGCCCGCGCCAATGCCTGCAACCGTTTAACCGTTTGCGGCGAAAATATCTGGCGCGCAAACATGACGCCACGCCCTTCTCACAAGCCCCGTTCATCAAACAAAAAGGCGTCGCCTTTAATGCCGCATTACTCGAGGCCAAAATAAGTCGTGATTGTTATTTCGAGGGTCTTTGGCAGGGCGAAGCCTACTTCAAAGATATTGGCGATATTATTCGCGCGGATTTCGCTTTGGCTTGGGAACCCGAGGCGGAGAATGCAGCTATGGCGCAGGCCATTGGGCAACAAGAGAGCGCGAAGGCGCTACATGTTCGGTTTTTTGCCCCGCCGGGCGCTGAAAAAAGTGACAATGCCACGCTGGCCTATTATCGCAACGCGATGGCCGCTTTAGAGAAAAAAATCGACAACCCGCATTATTATATTTTTTCGGACCGCCCGCACGATGCCGTTGATATGCTGGACTTGGAGAGCCATCGCTTCACCCTGGTCACGCATAATGATAGCGCCGAAGCGGCACCTTTCGACATGTGGCTGATGCGCCAATGCCGCCATTTTATTATTGCCAATTCCACCTTTAGCTGGTGGGGCGCATGGCTTGGCGAAGCCGAAGACAAACTTGTTTTCGCACCAGAATTAACCAATGATGTGGTTGGCAAATATGCCAGTTGGGGGTTTGACGGCCTGTTGCCAGACAGCTGGACGACGGTCGCGGTAGCTTAGGGACATAATATGCATATTCTGACAGTTTCTCTGGATTATCCCCCCAATGTCGGCGGCATAGCGGCCCATGTGTATGAATTGAGCCAAGCCCTTACCGCCTTGGGCCATGAGGTCACTCTGCTGACCAAAAATTATGACGCCTATGCGCAAGCCGAACAAAGGGTCGAGAATATTCGCATTCTCCCCATGCCAAAGCGCCGTTTCGGGCCAACCTATGGCATCACCATCAATCGCCAAATAGACGCCGCCATCCAACGCTTGCAACCAACCCTTGTCCATATTCATGGCATGCGGCCTCTCGAGTTCTTGCGGCCGAAAAATATTCCCATCGTCTATACCAACCATACCTCTGGGTTTTTGAAGCGGCTGGAAAAGGGCGGCTATCGCATTCGCAAGCTGCAACGCTTGTTCAAAACCCCAGATTTATTTCTGGCACCAAGTGAAGAATTGCTCGAAATACCGTTTGAAATTCGAGCGCCAAAGCAATTTATTTCCAATGGCATTGTGCCCGAGCGCTTTGTTCGCAATGACGACGATCGGCAAAGATTGCGCGACCAATTGGGCATCCAACCGGAGGAGAAACTGGCCATCATCACCCGCCGCATGGTGCCTAAAAATGGTGTTATCTATCTCGCGCAAGCTATGCAATATCTCAAAAACCAAAAGCTGAAACTGCTTTTCATCGGCGACGGCGAAGAGCAGGCGGAAGTTACGAGCACATTGGAAGCGCATTTTTCGGGCCGCTATATTATGCTCGGGTCGATGCAGCATAGTGAGATTGTGCCCTATTACAGCGCCGCCGATTTATCCATATTGCCCTCTTTAATGGAAGCCACCAGCATTAGCTGCCTGGAGGCCATGGCGGCCTCTCTTCCCATTATCTGTTCCAATGTCGGTGGCTTGCCGTTTTTGGTACAAGACGGCGAGAACGGCTATTTATCTCGCGCCGCAGACCCAGAGAGCCTCGCCGATTGCCTTGACCAGCTTTTGGCGGGCGATATGGAGGCCATGGGCGCCGCCTCGCGCCGAGCCGTAGACGAAAAATTCTCATGGTTAAAAATTGGCGAGCAAACCATCAACGCCTATAGAAAAATATTATGAAAAAAATTCTCATTGTTTTCGGCACCCGACCCGAAGCCATTAAGATGGCTCCCTTGGTCAAAGCGGCTCAGGCGGCAAGCGATGTTTTTGAAACGCAGGTTTGCGTCACCGCCCAGCACCGCGACATGCTGGACCAAGTGCTAAATCTATTTGATATCCGCCCGGAACATGATTTGGACCTCATGCAACCAGGTCAATCTCTTACCGAGCTGAGCCGTCGGGTGCTCGCGGGCATGGAAAAAGTTCTGGCCGACGTGAAACCTGATTTAGTGTTTGTTCACGGCGATACGACGACCAGCAGCATGACGGCGCTGGCTGCATTCTACCAACAAATAGACGTGGCTCATATTGAGGCAGGTTTGCGCACCCACGACCTATATGCCCCCTGGCCCGAGGAAGCCAATCGGCAAATAACCGGTCGGCTGACCAAATGGCATTTTGCCCCCACCGCGCTGGCGCGAGAAAACCTAAGGGCGGAAAACACCCCGGAGACCCAAATTTGCGTCACCGGGAATACGGTCATCGACGCGCTTTATTGGGTACGCGACCAAATTGGCCAAGACGCGGCACGGGATGATTATTTGAAATCGGGGATTGCCGAGAAAGGCTATGTCTTTAACCCGGACAGAAAGCTGATTTTAATCACCGCCCATCGGCGTGAGAATTTTGGCGAGGGCTTTAAAAACATCTGTCAGGCTTTCGCCACGCTGGCAGAGAATAATCCCAATTGCGACTTGGTCTATCCGGTTCATTTAAATCCGAATGTGCAAAAGCCAGTTCATCAATGGCTCGGCGATCACCCCAATATTCACCTCATCGCGCCGCTCGATTACGAGCCATTCATCTGGCTGATGAATAAATCTCATGTTGTGCTGACCGATAGTGGCGGCATTCAAGAAGAAGCGCCAGGGCTTGGCAAACCCGTCTTGGTTATGCGCAACACGACCGAGCGTCCCGAAGCCCTCAAAGCGGGCACGGTGAAACTTGTTGGGACCGATGCGGCGCTGATTGTCCAAGAAACGCAAAGCCTCCTCGACGATGAAACCGCCTATGGCAAAATGAGCCGCGCCCATAACCCTTATGGCGACGGCAAAGCGTGCCAACGGATTATCGACTTTCTATCGGAGCAAGACGATGGCTGAGCGCGCGCTAAGAATTGTCCATTGCGCTAATTTCAGCGATAAAAAATTTGGCGCCGCCTTTTACGCGACCGACCGAAAAATCAGCAATGGGCTCATTCGCAATGGCCATATGGTGCATGATTTTTCCTATCGCGATGTGGCTCGCAACCAGGGTGTTTTAAGACTAAAACAGCTGGGAATTGAAAAAATGAACCGCCGTCTTATCGAGACCGTACAAGCCATAGAACCGGATGTGCTGCTTCTGGGACACTCCGAGCTGGTCAGCAATCAGACCCTTATCGAGATACGCCGCCAAAGGCCAAATATGAAAATTGCCATGTGGTGGGTCGACCCATTGGATGGGTTTTTGGTGAACCGAGCATTTTTTATCGAGCGCATCGATTTGGTAGATGATTTCTTTCTGACCACGGCTCCGCAGGCCCTGAAAGAGTTTCTGCCGCTAGAAAAACCGTTAGACCGAATTCACTTTATGCCGAATATTTGCGATGTCAGCATCGACACGGGACGTGCCTTTGCGGTTCAAAACCCGCGCCATGATTTGCTGTTTATCGGGCGCAAAACTGGCCTGCGCGGAGATTTAATCGCGTTTTTGCAAACCCGGATGAGCGATAGGAACCTCGGCCTTTATGGGCAAAGCAAAGATAGTTTGGTGCAAGGCCAGGCTTATATTGACCTTTTATCCAATTGCCAAATGGCGATCAATTTTAGCCGCTATAATGATATCCCGCTTTATTCTTCCGACCGGCAAGTGCATTTGGCGGCCAATGGCTGTCTGACTTTCACACCCGAAACACCGGAAATGAAGAGCCTATTCAGCGAAGACGAGATGGTTTACTTCGCCAATTTCGACGACTTGCGGGAGAAAGTAGGCTATTATTCAAACAATCATGATTTGGCATATAAAATTGCCGAAGCGGGTCAAAAGAGAGCGCACAAGAACTATGAAAGCAAGCGCGTAACGGAACTTCTGATTGAGACGTTAAAAATTTAATCGCTTTAAGCCATCTATATAAAAAGAAATGAGCAATGCGAATATTTACGAAGAGCCTTTACAGGTTCGCCTTGGCGCTTGGTGTAAAACCAAACAAAGCCGTCCGCATTCTGGCTCCCGGACGGTATGCGGATAGCTTGAGAAAATGGAAGCAAAGCGGCGGCGACATAACCAAAACGTATAAAATCCTGACTGATTTTGGCGAATCAGCCGGCATGGCGCGCGGTCACTATTTTCATCAAGATCTATGGGTCGCTAGGCTTATCCATGAGGCGAACCCTGAGCGCCATATCGATGTAGGCTCGCGCATTGACGGCTTTGTGGCTCATGTTGCCGCGTTCCGCAAAATTGAAGTTATGGATATTCGGCCATTAGGCGATGTCCCGCACGAAAATATGAACTTCATACAACATGACCTGATGGAATTGACCGACAGCGACTTGCAAACAGATAGCATCTCTTGCCTGCACGCTATCGAGCATTTTGGGCTCGGGCGTTATGGGGATCCAATTGATCCGCAAGGCCATATGAAAGCTTTCAAGAACATCATATCCATGCTTCGCCCCGGGGGAACGCTCTAC
>Ga0257126_1000009_pt1 | contig 149451 bp, 134 predicted proteins | sample SI060_120mmetaG_FD_190151 | JGI IMG/M metagenome (GOLD analysis project Ga0257126, IMG submission 190151) | Marine microbial communities from Saanich Inlet, British Columbia, Canada - SI060_120m | ecosystem: Environmental > Aquatic > Marine > Inlet | place: Canada: British Columbia | collected... | reverse complement strand
AAGAGAGTGTTGAGTACGGTGGTTTAACGCCAGCATTAGCGATCAAGCGCGTGCAAAAGCTGGAGCAACAGATGTATGAGCATGCACGTAATCTTGAGTTTGAAGAGGCGGGTCGTCTGCGTGATGCGATCGAAAAACTAAAGGCGATTGCCTTTGTCACTGCCAGTGCTGAGGCTGACTAAAAGCCATTATTCAAGCTGGTGGTGGGTTTTGTACCGATTAGTGACAGATTGAGACATTTGTTCGTTGTGATGACTGTAAAAACCCCCATAATTGTGCTAATTTCGCCAACCCGTTTGATTGCATTCGCAACCAACGGTGGAGATTGAAGGCGCGTAGCTCAGTTGGTTAGAGCACCACCTTGACATGGTGGGGGTCGTTGGTTCGAATCCAATCGCGCCTACCACTTAAGCAGACGGCTTTGCCGATCGCTGAGTGGTATTATCAATTTTATACTTGATACTTATTCAAGTGGCCCTTGGTATCGGTCACCACTGGAGACAATATGCCGCAAATCACACTGCCTGATGGCAATATCAAATCTTTTGACGCCCCTGTTACTGTCGCCGAAGTGGCACAGTCGATTGGCCCGGGTCTAGCTAAAGCAACCATTGCCGGACGTGTCAATGGTGAGCTAGTTGATGCCTGTGTTGCGATCGAAGAGGACGCCACACTTTCTATTATTACCAGCAAAGATGAGGAAGGGGTGGAGATTATCCGCCACTCATTCGCGCACCTGATTGGTCATGCCGTTAAGCAAATGTACCCTGAGGCGAAGATGGCTATTGGGCCTGTAGTCGATAATGGTTTTTATTATGATATCGACTGTGACCACAGCTTCACGCCGGAAGATTTGCTGGCGATTGAAAAACGCATACAAGATTTAATTAAAAAAGATTATGACGTTATTCGTACCGTCGTCTCACGTGATGATGCGGTCGCCGCCTTCAAGGCGCGTAACGAAGATTACAAAGTAGAGATCGCTAGTGCGATACCCGACGGCGAGATTGTCGCGCTCTATCAGCATGAAGAATACACCGACATGTGTCGTGGCCCTCATGTGCCTAACACGCGCCACCTACGTGCGTTTAAGCTGACTAAGTTAGCGGGTGCCTATTGGCGCGGTGATTCAGACAATAAGATGCTGCAGCGCATCTATGGCACGGCTTGGGCCGATAAGAAGCAGCTCAAGGCTTATCTCACACGTATTGAGGAAGCAGAGAAGCGTGATCATCGTCGCCTTGGCAAACAAATGGATCTGTTCCACTTTCAAGAAGAAGCCCCAGGTATGGTCTTTTGGCATGATCGGGGTTGGCAGCTATACCGTCTGGTCGAGGGCTATATTCGTAAGCAGTTAGAACAGCATGATTACCATGAGGTGCACACACCACAGGTGTTGGATCGTAGCCTCTGGGAACGTTCTGGCCACTGGGATAAATTTGGTGACATGATCTTCACGACTAATTCTGAAAATCGTGATTATGCCGTGAAGCCAATGAACTGCCCAGGCCATGTGCAGATCTTTAATCAAGGCCTGAAGAGTTACCGCGATCTGCCTTATCGGCTGTCCGAGTTTGGTATTGTTCACCGTAATGAACCCTCTGGCACCCTGCATGGTTTGATGCGTGCGCGTCGTTTTGTGCAAGATGATGCGCATATCTTCTGTACTGAAAATCAGTTGCAGGCAGAAGTAGCGACCTTGATTGAGCTGACCTTTGCGGTCTATGCCGAATTTGGCTTTGAAAATATTGAGCTCGCGTTATCGACTCGCCCAGAAGAGCGTGTCGGTTCAGACGAGGCTTGGGATAAGGCCGAAGAAGGCCTTAAAGTGGCCTTAGAGAATAAAGGCCTAGCCTATAAATTACAGCCGGGTGAGGGCGCCTTTTATGGCCCTAAGATCGAATTCACCCTGCGCGATAGCCTTGATCGAACCTGGCAATGTGGCACAATTCAGGTCGATTTCTCGATGCCAGGCCGTTTAGATGCTAGCTATATCAGTGAGGAAGGTAATCGCGAAGTGCCAGTGATGATTCACCGCGCTATCCTCGGATCACTGGAACGATTCATCGGTATTTTGATCGAGCATCATGGCGGTAACTTCCCGTTGTGGTTGGCGCCGATACAGGCCGTAATCCTGAATATTACCGATGCGCAGGCCGAATATGCGCAAAAAGTACAAAAATTCCTTCAAGACGAAGGTCTTCGGGTCATTATTGACTTGAGAAATGAGAAAATAGGCCGTAAGATTCGCGAGCACACAATTCAGCGGGTTCCGCTTCAACTGGTCATTGGTGATCGTGAGGTGGAGACGCAAACTGTCGCTGTACGTACGCTTAAAGGGGAAGATAAGGGTTCTGTTGATTTACAGACTCTGAGGCAGTTATTTCCTTAGTGGAAGCGGGTTACAGCGTTAATTTTTTATGGGGATAGGCTTATTAGTTCGTCGAAAAATGTTCGCTTAAATGCGGCAATCGTCAATGCTGAAGTTCGCTTGATTGATGCCGAAGGCGAAAATGTCGGAATTGTATCAACCGACGAGGCATTAAGAATATCCACTGAAGCGAATTTGGATTTGGTCGAAATCAGTCCAAATGCTGAGCCCCCAGTCTGTCGAGTGATGGACTATGGTAAATATAGGTTTGAGCAGAAGAAACAATCGCATCAGGCCAAAAAGAAGCAAAAACAGATTCAGGTCAAAGAAATTAAGTTTCGACCAACGACTGAAGACGGCGACTATAAAGTTAAAGTCAGGAAGTTGATTAATTTCTTAGAAGAAGGTGATAAGACTAAAATTACGATCCGCTATCGAGGTCGTGAGATGCAGCACCAACAATTAGGTGCCAAGCTTTTAGAACGAGTCGAGAACGACTTGAAAGAATACGGTGACGTTGAACAGCGTCCAAAGTTGGAAGGTAGGCAGCTGGTTATGGTACTGGCTCCATCGAAAAAGAAAAAATAGCAGTTTATCTATATAGGATTGGTAACTTATGCCAAAGATGAAGACAAACCGTGGTGCTGCGAAGCGCTTCAAGAAAACAGCAACCGGAAAGTACAAATGTGGTCAGTCTCATCGACGTCATATTTTGACGAAGAAGAGTACTAAGCGTAAGCGTCATCTACGTGCCAGTGAAGTAGTTGCAGACGTCGATACTCCGATGGTCCACCGTATGCTTCCGTACAGCTAATAGAGAGGAAAGCAAATGTCTAGGGTAAAACGCGGCGTAACCGCACATGCGCGCCATAAGAAAGTCTTAGCTAAAGCTAAGGGTTATTACGGTGCACGTAAAAATATTTATCGCGTAGCAACGCAAGCTGTAACCAAAGCGGGTCAGTATGCTTATCGTGACCGTCGTCAACGTAAGAGACAGTTCCGTTCGCTATGGATTGCACGTATTAATGCAGCCGCGCGTCAATTCGATATTTCGTATAGCCGTTTGATTGATGGTTTGAACAAAGCGTCAATCGAAGTGGATCGTAAAATGCTTGCTGAATTAGCAGTACATGATATCGCAGCATTTGGTCAATTAGCTGAGCGCGCAAAAGCTCAACTGTAAGATCAATCGAAGCCGATGTAGTCAATCAAGGGAAAGGTTTCGACCTTTCCCTTTTTTGTTTCTGCAGGCTTAATTTTGTTATTTATGACTGTAGGGCTTGCCAGTCGATCCAGCATCCCTTAGCTTAGGCCTGATATGAGTGAATTAGACCAGCTTTTGCAAACCGCTAGTGAGCAAATCACAGCGACCGATAATCTCAAGATCCTTGACGATATACGTGTCCATTATTTGGGCAAAAAAGGTGTCGTCACGGAGCAGTTGAAGACGCTAGGCAAACTACCCGCTGAAGAGCGCAAGTCTGCCGGTCAGCGTATCAATCAGGTTAAACATGCGATTCAAGCCCTGCTGGAAGAGCGTGGTAAGACACTGCAAGCCGAGGCGATAGCAGCCAAGCTAGCGAGGGAGGCGATTGATGTCACCTTGCCAGGTAGGCGTTCAAGCCGTGGAAGCCTGCATCCTGTTTCGATCACCCTGCAGCGAATTCAAAGCATTTTTGCTAACTATGGCTTTAGTGTTGCTGATGGTCCGGAAATTGAAGATGACTTCCATAATTTTGAAGCGCTGAACATTCCGCCTCATCATCCAGCGCGTGCAATGCACGACACCTTCTATTTTGATGATGGCCTACTGCTGCGTACGCATACCTCTTCGGTTCAAATTAGAACCATGCAAGAGCAAGCGCCGCCGATCCGTATTATTGCCCCCGGTCGCGTTTATCGCTGCGATTCCGATGTCACCCACAGCCCGATGTTTCATCAGGTTGAAGGGCTTTGTGTCGATCCTGATGTCAACTTTGCACAGTTGAAAGGGCTAGTGATTGAATTTCTGCATACCTTCTTCGATAACGATCAATTAGGTATTCGCTTTCGTCCGTCTTATTTCCCGTTTACCGAGCCCTCAGCAGAGGTCGATATTGAATGGTGCGATAAAGACGGTAATGCGACTTGGTTAGAGGTGATGGGCTGCGGCATGGTGCACCCAAATGTATTCGATAAGGTCGGCATTGATAACGATAAATTTTCTGGCTTTGCCTTTGGTTTAGGTGTTGAGCGTTTAGCGATGCTGTACTACGGTGTGCGCGATTTGAGAATGTTCTATGAAAACGATCTACGTTTTCTGCAACAGTTTAGTGAGCGAGGGTAGGGCAGATGAAATTCAGTGAACAATGGCTGAGAGAATGGGCCAACCCAAACGCGACGACTGAAGAGCTAGGCCAAGCCCTAACGATGGCAGGACTGGAGCTTGATGCTATTGAAGTGGCTGCTGCTGCGCTAGACGGCGTTGTGGTCGCACGTATCGATGCGATTGAACGTCATCCTGATGCTGATAAGTTGCAGATCTGTAGTCTGAATAAAGGGGCAGCTGAGCCGGAGCAGGTTGTCTGTGGTGCTGCCAATGCGCGCCTAGGCTTGACTGTTGCACTAGCGACTGTGGGCACGACCTTACCTAGTGGCCTGCAGATTAAGGCTGCAGAGCTGCGTGGGGTGGCCTCAAATGGCATGCTCTGTTCCCTAGCCGAGCTGGGCTTGGCGGACGAGGCTGAGGGTATCTTAGAATTGGGCAGTGATTTGACACTAGGTCAGTCATTGCATGCCGCTTTAGCGTTGAATGATCAGGTCTTTGATGTCGATCTCACCCCCAATCGTGCCGACTGCCTCAGTATCTTAGGCGTTGCACGTGAAGTCTCTGCGTTATACCAAGTCAGCTTAAGTGACATACCTGAATCAATGGTTGCTGAGCAAGCCGATGTGGCTAGTCTGAACGTCACTGTCGAGGCGCAAGACGCCTGTCCGCGTTACTGTGGCCGTGTCATTAGTGATATCGATGCCAGTGCGGAGACACCGGTTTGGATGCGTGAGCGATTACGTCGTGGCGGTATACGTAGTATCAATATCATTGTCGATGTCTGTAACTATGTCATGTTGGAGCTAGGTCAGCCGATGCATGCCTTTGATCTTGCTGCATTAACGCAAGGCATACAGGTGCGTTATGCGCAGGATGCAGAAACATTAAAGCTACTCGATGGCAATCAGATCACATTGAAATCAGATCAATTAGTGATTGCCGATGCAGACAAGGCCTTGGCTTTGGCTGGCATCATGGGTGGCCTAGATTCAGCCGTGCAAAGTAGTAGCCGTCAGATCTTTTTAGAGAGTGCCTTCTTTGATCCTATTGCGATTGCCGGTAAGGCCCGTATATTCGGTTTGCATACCGATTCTTCACATCGTTTTGAACGGGGTGTCGATCCACAACTGGCGCCGATAGCCTTAGATCGTGCGACCGTCCTAATACAACAATTAGCCGGTGGCCGTGCTGGGGTCAAGACCGAAGCGATGCATGCCGCGAGTATGCCGCAGCCGGTTGAAATTGTATTGGATGTGCAGCGAGCACAGCAGCGCTTAGGTATTGAATTAACGCTGGATCAAGTGAGGCAGATGTTTCTTGGCCTGCACTGTGAAGTGCGTGAAGGTTCAGCAACAACATTGACTGTGATACCGCCAAGCTATCGCTTTGATATGGCAATAGAAGTCGACTTAATTGAAGAGATCGCACGGTTGATTGGTTATGATCGAATGCCAGTGGCGCCACTACCAACAGATGCTAATGCCATATTAACTGCGGCAAGTAGTAGTCAGAGTGCTTATCGCTTACGCCAAGAGCTCGCCGCTATGGGGTATAACGAAGCAGTGACCTTCAGCTTTATCGAGGCCGAGTATGCGCAGGTTTTTTCCGCACAGGCGGGTAAGGCGCTAGCGAATCCTATTTCGACCGATTTATCGACCATGCGTACTAGTGTCTGGCCAGGATTATGCCTAGCCGCTAGCTATAACCTGAAACGTCAGCAAAGTAGTATTCGTTTTGTTGAATTAGGACGTAAGTACTTGCCTGAGGCTGAAGCTATTAGCCACTGTGACGTGGTTGCAGGTTTGGTCGTCGGTGAGGCTAATCCACGGCAATGGTCTCAGGCGACGCGAAATCTAGATTTCTATGATGTTAAAGGTGACCTTGAGAGTATTTTTGAGGAGCTAGGTGTTTTGTCACGAATTCGCTTTCAGTCAACTCAAGCACAGGGTCTGCACCCAGGAAAGACGGTTGCCATTTTGTTAGATGGAAATACCGTTGGTACCCTCGGTGTGCTGCATCCCGAAGTGGCCAGTCAGTTCAATATGACTGAGCGAGAAGTGATTGTTTTTGAATTTGAATGGTCACTCGATCTGCTGAAGGCGGCTCGCACCGTATTTGGGACTTGGTCAAAATACCCTTCTGTTAACAGAGATCTATCACTTCTTGTCGACGAAGAGTTGCCTGTTCAGGCCTTATTAGACGCCATTTCTGGGCTTAATATCACTAGTTTGCAGCAGTTCGAGGTGTTCTCTATCTACCAAGGTGAGGGCGTACCTTCAAGTCAAAAAAGTATCTCTTTGAGCTTGATTTTACAGGATTTTTCCTCCACTCTAACTGACAAACAAATAGAACAAAGTGTGGCGGAAATTGTTTCTGAACTACAAGACAAATGTAAGGCGCAGTTAAGAAACTAATATCATCATGGCATTGACTAAAGCAGACATGGCTGAGAGCTTATTTGAAGAGATCGGTTTAAATAAACGAGAAGCGAAAGAGCTGGTTGAGGCTTTCTTTGAAGAAGTGCGTCTTGCGCTTGAAGAAGGCGAAGAAGTAAAGTTATCTGGCTTTGGTAATTTTGTGCTGCGAGATAAGAATCAGCGTCCAGGCCGCAACCCTAAAACGGGTGAAGAAATACCAATTACAGCTCGTAGAGTCGTTACTTTTAGACCCGGGCAAAAACTAAAATCACGAGTAGAGGAATATGCTGGAAGCCAGCAATAATAAGGAACTCCCTGCAATACCGTCAAAACGGTATTTTACGATTGGTGAAGTCAGCGAACTTTGCGTCGTAAAACCGCATGTGTTGCGTTATTGGGAACAGGAATTCCCTACTCTAAGCCCGGTTAAACGACGTGGAAACCGTCGTTACTATCAGCGCCATGACGTGGTCCTGATCCGTGAGATTCGTAGTCTTCTGTATGAGCAGGGCTATACCATCGGCGGTGCCCGCCAAAAGCTCAGCGATCACAGCGACAATAGTGAAGCCAAGCAACAGGGCTTTGAAGACCTCCGTGACGAATTAGAAGATCTACTACGGTTGCTCAACCACAATCCATAATTTCATTGTGTTTTGATGGTCGTGCGACCGGCAATTATCAGTGACACCGATATAATTAAATGCAATCGGGGTGTGGCGCAGCCTGGTAGCGCACCGCAATGGGGTTGCGGTGGTCGGAGGTTCAAATCCTCTCACCCCGACCAAACCATTAGTTATCGGTAGTTATTCCCAGTCATTCACTTTCCTTAAGTCGTTCTTAGCCTACAAATCATTTCTGCATGGCATGGCCGGTTCTAAGTCTCAATCCAATAAATTTAAACAATAGCCGAAAGAAGCGCTAAGCCTCCAGCAACCAAGACTACGCCAACGATCCATAGGCTGATTATCAGTAGGACTGTAAATTTAATTATTCTCTTGAACGCGTCGAAATTTTTCTCTGGTGCTGCTTTAGTTAAGGTCATTTTTTTTCCTCGTCGTGTCGTTGAGGTATCTATTAAGCCGATGTTAATCCTAAGGATTTGGTGGGCGTAGCCTAATACCTTTTTAAGTGCTCATAGCCTATCTTGACTCTCCTCAGATGTTCGCTTGAGAGGATTCAAGGTAGGTGGCCTTTCCCTGCATGTAGCCTGCTGCATATTCCATATGATTTTTTCTTGATAGACAGCTGTAAAATTGGTTCACCATAGTGTCTACCCTATCTTTAATAACTTGCTTTATTCAGAGGAGAACATTTTTCTCCAAATTGGATTACCAGTTATTGTATGTAGGATTACTGCACCAATATGTATGCCTAAAAACAGTGGAACCAGACCCTCGCCAACTTCATGCGCCTCTTCAACTATTTCAAAAATAATGCTGCCTGTATCTTCCTGAATGATAAATAACAGGGTTCCAGTAATAGCCATCCAGATAAAGATAAATAGACCGAAGGCTTGCACTAATCCGGCTAGACCTTGATGTCGATCGTGTTCTGGTAGGGTTAATGTGAGTAGTGACTTTATGTCGGCAAATGCTATCTTCCACTGACTTAACACTAAGGGTGACCAGCCTCTAAAGGATAAGGCCTTGGAACTGGTGAAACCGAGAGCAAGCCTTAGCGTGATACAGAGGCCTAAGCCAAAGCCTAGGTATGCATGGATTAAATATCCCCAGGTGTTGATATCAGCCTCGGCTAACTCAGCTGTTAGATAAGCAGTAATGCCGAATACGGCTAGTCCAAAATGAATCGCCTTGGCATGCCTAGGGTATGAGTAAGTAGTTATTGACATGATCTTCTCCCAGTCAGTTGTGACGTGAGCGTCACGTGGCTCACTGATAGTTAAGCAGATTAACTATCAGTGGTTGGGTTATTTGCACGGTAGAGTATTATTAGTTCAGGTTACTGGCTCTGCAGGGTCTAGTTAAATCTATACTTTTACCCAATCCTCTCCTGTAGATCGGCTTTTTTTGTACCATTTCAGTCCGAAATAAGGCGAAGAGCGTAGTCCAAACCGCTATACTCAACAGCGGTAATTCGCCTTAAAATGATGGGTTTTTGATGAATTCAATCTTTCAGTACTTTGACCTTGAGCTGGTGTTGGTTTTGGCCACGCTAGTCAGTAGCATTATTGTTTTTATAGATCGCTATTGGTTGCGGCCAACTAGGTTAGAGAAAAAGCTAAGCACTGAACCTTGGTATGTAGATTACTCGCGCTCATTTTTCCCAGTATTGCTTGTTGTGCTAATTCTGCGTTCATTTGTTGCAGAGCCTTTCCGTATTCCTTCTGGCTCGATGATGCCAACGCTATTGCATGGTGACTTCATCCTAGTGAGCAAGTTTGCCTACGGTGTGCGCCTGCCAGTGACTCACCAAAAGATTCTATCTGTGGGTGATCCTGAGCGCGGCGATGTGATGGTTTTTCGTTATCCTCAAAACCCTAAACTGGATTACATCAAACGAGTCGTTGGTTTGCCGGGTGATCGTGTTGAATACTACAATAAGCAATTGACAGTGAATGGTCAGATGCTGCCGCAGCAACGTGTAGGGATTTATGTCGGCCAAGGGCGTGATGCCTCGATGAATGGTGCGGCACATAACGTAGAGTCATTGGCGACTGTCGATCACTCGATCTTGGTGGTACCGCAATACAATCCACGTGAAGGCTCATGGCTAGTGCCAGAGGGGCATTACTTCATGATGGGTGATAATCGTGATAACAGTAATGACAGTCGTGTCTGGGGCATGGTGCCTGAGGCTAATTTAGTCGGTAAGGCCTTTATGATCTGGATGAATTGGGACTTTGCCGGTGGGCAATTTGCACCCAGCCGTATCGGCAACAGTATTCGCTAGGGAGCGCCTTGTTTAATCGTGTCTGAAACTACCTTTAATCAGCTTTTCTCGTTACCTGATGAGATCACGCAATCGGATGTATTTCGAGAAGCGATGACGCATCGTAGCGCGGCTAAGAAAAATAATGAGCGCTTAGAGTTCTTGGGTGATGCCGTGCTTGGGCTGACCATGAGCCGTCTACTGTTTGAAAGATTTCCGGAGTGTAATGAGGGCGACTTAAGTCGACTGCGTGCACACTTGGTCTGCAAAAGGGCACTGGCTGAGATTGCAAAAGACCATGATCTGAGCCAGGTGATCTTGCTAGGTGCTGGTGAGCGTAAGACTGGTGGGCATAAGCGTGACTCTATTCTTGCAGATGCGGTGGAAGCAGCTATTGCTGCAGTTTACCTACTTAAGGATTTTGATTATGCCTTTGAGTTTGTCAGACGTATCTACATGCAACAACTAGAGAACCTGCCTGCCATACAAAGCCTAAAAGACCCTAAGACACGCCTACAAGAACATTTGCAAGGTCTGCAGATTGCGGTACCTGATTATGAAACTTTATCTGAAAGAGGCGATGCAAATGATAAGACTTTTCACATCGAGTGTACTATTCCAAAATTGAATTTACGTACAGAAAGTGAAGGGAAAAGTAAAAAGAAGGCTGAACAATCAGCGGCCGCTTTGATGCTAGAGCAGTTGCTATTAGAGGCCTCTAGCAAATGACCACACGTTGCGGCTACGTCGCTATTATTGGTCGACCGAATACGGGTAAGTCGACCTTATTTAACCACTTCATTCAAACCAAGGTTTCTTCTGTCAGCTATAAGCCACAAACTACGCGTCATCGTATCGTCGGTGTCCGTAGTGAAAAACAGGCGCAGTTTGTTTTTGTTGATACCCCAGGTATTCACTTAGGTGGTAAAAAGTTACTCAATCGGATACTGAACAAAAACGCACTAAATGTATTACATGATGTGAATCTGATCTTATGGATGGTGGATTGCAAATCATGGACGCGTGAAGAAGATAATATTCTGCGCTCCTTGAAAGACATCGAATGTCCGGTGATATTGGTGCTCAATAAGATCGATCAGCTGACTAAGCGTGACCAGCTCTTCTCGATTTTATCTGCCATTTCTAAGAAGTATGATTTTGCAGAGATTGTGCCGATCTCAGCCCTGAAGAAAGATAATATCTCTGCTTTACTGACGTCTAGTCAGCGCTATCTACCTGAGTCTGAATTTTTCTATCCAGAAGAATATATCACTGACAGGGATATGCGCTTCATCATGGCAGAATTAATCCGCGAATCGGTTTTTGTTCATCTCGGTGCCGAGCTGCCCTATGCAACCCATGTCGAGATTGAATCGGTTGATGAGCAACCTGGGATGGTGCATATCGAAGCGGCTGTTTGGGTAGAGAAAGATTCTCAAAAAGCGATCTTCATTGGGCATCGAGGTGAGATGCTGAAAAAGATTGGTGCCGGTGCGCGTGTTGCGATAGAACGCAGTATGGAAAGTAAAGTGAATTTAAAGCTGTGGATCAAAGTGAAAAAAGACTGGCAGAACGATCCACAAGTCATCTCTGAATACGAGAAGTAATACAACAGATAATGCGAGTAGAGCTAGAGGCCGCTTATATCCTGCATACTCGCGCTTACCGTGAGAGTAGTCTCTTAGTCTATGCCTTGACGGCAGAGCATGGGGTGGTTCATCTGATCAGTCGTGCAGCGAAGAAAAAGCATGGCAATATGATCCAGCCTTTGACCAAGTGTTATCTGACATGGTCAGGCAAGGGCAGCCTGTTGAGTCTGAATAAGGTTGAGTTAGAGCATTCCAAGTACACGCGTAATTTTCGTAGCCACGTCCAATGTTTGTATATCCACGAACTCCTATTACGGTTGGTCCCCGAACGCAGCCCTGCGCCGGAACTCTTTGATTTATATGAGCAAACGCTAGAGAAAATGCTAAAATCACCAACCGATGAAGGTTGTTTGCGTGCCTTTGAGCTTGAATTGTTAGCGATTATTGGTCACCCCCTGCAGCTAGACTTTGATTATCAAAACAATCTAGCGGTGGAGGCGGAGCAGTATTATCGCTACGTCCCTGATGCTGGCCCGGTGCTTTCTGCCGGTCTCAATCAAACCTGGGACAGCCTGACAGGACGTGCCTTACTCGATATGGCAGCAGGCGATTTTCGAACTGAAAACTTACCAGCCATGAAGCGTTTTTTACGCGGGTTACTGGAATTCTATTTACGCGGTAAACCGGTACTGACTCGACAATTGTTGAAGGTGAATTAATTGCAAAATAAGCAAGTCCGTTTAGGCGTGAATCTGGACCACGTCACTACACTGCGCCAAGTGCGAGGTACTCCCTATCCTGATTTGCAGGAGGCCATTCGTATCTCTGAAACAGCAGGCGCCCATGGCATTACCATGCACCTGCGTGAGGATCGCCGGCACATCCAAGATGCCGATGTCTATGCCTCACGACAAGTGATTCAGAGCAGTATGAATCTAGAAATGGCAGCGACAGCTGAGATGCAAAGCATTGCGATTAAGGTCAAGCCTGACTATTGCTGCATCGTGCCCGAACGACGTGAAGAACTTACTACTGAGGGTGGCTTAGATGTGCTGGGACACCTTTCTCGTATGCGCGACCTAGTGATAGCCTTGAGTGAGCATGACATTCAGGTGTCTTTATTTATCGAAGCGAACCCACTGGTGATCGATGCCGCGGCAGAAATTGGTGCGCCAATTATCGAACTGCATACTGGGCATTACGCTGACCTGCCTGAAGAGCAGCGAGGTGCTGAGCTGCAGCGTATCCAAGACGCGACTCAGCATGCACTTGAGCTAGGCCTGGTTGTTAATGCAGGGCATGGTTTGAATGTCAGCAATGTGCGTGACATCGCCGTGATCCCAGGAATGAATGAATTGAATATTGGTCATTCTATTATTGCTGACGCGTTATTCATGGGGCTTGAAGGCGCCATTTTACGAATGCGTGCAGCAATGGATGGAGTGGCTGAGTGAGACCACTAGGCTCAGGCATTGATATTGTTGAGATCTCACGTATTGATGATCTGCTTGCAAAGCAAGGTGATCGATTTGCAGAAAAGATATTGCATACTGATGAATTGAGTGCATTCTATGAGCAGAAGAATAAAGCGGCATTTCTGGCTAAACGGTTTGCCGTGAAAGAGGCGGCATCCAAGGCATTAGGTGTTGGCATCGGTCGCTCGATTGGTTGGCAAGATATCTATGTTAGCCATACTGAACTAGGGCAACCTATATTAAATTTCAGTGAGGCATGCCAACAGCGACTGCCAGCAACACGTGGCACAAGTTTATTAAGCATCTCTGACGAACGTGCATATGCAGTTGCACATGTCCTATTATTTGCCGAAGAGAAGACATCATGAAAACTAAAACCTTAGCGGATTTTGTCGGTAATACACCACTGGTGCGTCTACAGTTTCTAAACCCTAATCCCTCGAATACGATCCTACTCAAGCTGGAAGGTAATAATCCTGCGGGTTCAGTCAAGGATCGGCCTGCCTTATATATGATTCAAGCGGCAGCGGCGCGTGGTGAGATTTCTCCTGGAGATACCTTGATTGAAGCCACTAGTGGTAACACTGGTATTGCATTGGCGATGGCAGCAGCAGCACAGGGTTATCGTATGATCTTAGTGATGCCTGCGAATATGACGATGGAGCGACGTGCGGCAATGGCTGCGTTTGGTGCCGAGTTGATCATAGTCAGCGAGACAGAAGGCATGGAGGGCGCGCGTGATGTAGCCCTGAGGATGCAGGCCGAAGGTAAGGGGCGAGTATTAGATCAATTTGCTAATCCCGATAACTCGGAAGCGCACTACCGCACTATGGGTCCAGAGATATGGAACGATACCGAAGGTAAGGTGACGCATTTTGTCAGCTCCATGGGTACTACGGGTACCGTCATGGGAACCGGTCGTTATCTGCATGAGAAAAATCCAGACATACAGATTGTCGGTGTATATCCAGAAAAAGGCTCACAGATACCGGGTATTCGAAAATGGGAGAAGGCCTATGAGCCGGCCATCTTTGATGAATCCAAAGTCGATCAAATCATGACAGTCTCGCGTGCAGATGCGGATGAGATGACCGTCAAGTTGGGTCAAAAAGAGGGTATCTTTTGTGGTATTTCAGCTGGCGGTGCCTTGCATGCTGCCTTGCGTCTATCAGAACAGGTCGAGAATGCAGTGATTGTCAGCATCATCTGTGACCGTGGTGATCGGTATATTTCAACCGGCCTATTTAATCCTAACTAGATCGCTATTTAAGGTATTAGTTTGGGCTAGTTGAGTTCCTGTTGCAGGGCTCGCATGAGAAACCGACTAGGATGTACTGCGAGCCTTAAGCTACGGTTCAAAGGATTGGGTTCGGCATTAATCTCACTCGCCAAGGCCTCGCTGCATAAAGGAATCCAAGCCAGACCGCGTGAGCCAAAAGCGGTATTTAAATAAAGCCCATCGTAATATTGAGCTGGCGCATAAGACCTGTGATTGTCGCCTAACGCGGCACGCTCAAACAGTTGTCTAAAGCGTGCTTGATTGGCAACTGGACCGACGATAGGCAACCGGTCAGGGCTGACTGCACGAATAGCGGCGCGGCCATCCAGATTGCTTTTATCCTGCCTGCTTAATGGCCCTAACATCCTCTCTAGTTTGATGAAATTATCGGCATGTTCACTATCGCGAATATCGGTAGTGGTATCATTGCTAATGAAGCTAGCACCTAAGACATATCTATTATCGATCTCAGGGGTCAGGTAGACATCCGAACATAGAATACAGCGGGGTTGTTGGCTAAAGTCCTGACTTGGGATAAGGCTGATTTGTCCTCGCTTCGGACTCAAGGGGCACCATTCACTCTGTACGAAGTGATTGGCATGGTTTGCGTTGGCGAGGATGACGACGTCAGCGGATAAAGCAGCTTGGTTGCCACTAGGCTTTGCCAGCCAATGCTTAGCGTCAGGGTCAGCGTTATATTCTAGCGACACAATTTCAGTGTTCGGAATAAAGTCGATCGCATATTGCTGCTGCAATAAGGCACAGACCTGTGCTGGGATAGTCCAACCTGCCTGTGGAATCCACCAGGCAGATTCAGTTATGGCGCAGTTACTGTAGCTACTGGCTTGTTCTTTAGACACGGTCATAAGTAAGGATTCGGGGATGGCCTCCTGCTCACATAAGCGTTGCATGCGCTGCCATTGTTTGGCATCACGTGCGACCTGGATAACACCACAGGCATCCCACTTTAATTCAGGGAACTGGGCCTTCAGCTGATCTAGAAAACGCAGACTATATTGAAAGCCTAATAGCGTCAGCTGTGACTGCGCATCATGGTCGACACTCAAACGTGGCATCAATATGGCGTTCTGGTTGCCAGAGCCGGCCATTGCAGGGGCTTGATTGCGATCGACGATGCGCACCTGCCAGCCGCGCTTTATTAATGCGGCTGCAGTGCAAAAGCCACTCAAGCCAGCACCAATAATTAAGGCAGTCTTCGGCTGACCTGAATGTTTATGGTATGGCTGGCTTTGTAACCAACTCTTTTCTTTCAACTTAAAATTCTGGTTCACGTCTTGCGCGTGTTTAACACCCGTGAGTAGCTGCTTTCGAGAGCATGGGCTTGTCTGCCTTTCAATCTCAAAGCCTGCCTGTTGTAGGTTCATTTGTGTCTGTTGGCTGGCACTATTATCGGTTTGATTAGCGCTGACTAAACAGCCACCGATACGTGTTAGACGAAAGAGTTCATGGCTAAGCTTTGGGCTATAGACTGGGAGTGTTTCAGCATTAGCATAGGCACCTAAAAACCAAGTATCAGCATTGAATTCCAGCTCGCTTATTATTTCTTCGGCATCACCCCAATATAGATCTAGTTGGATATTAGCGTCATCAAAATGGATTCGCTGTTGACCTTTTAATCGATCAGGGTACTGGGCTAACAGTTGTTCGGCTAATGCTGATGATAAGTCTAGATCTTGATACAACTGACGTAACTGGTCGATAGCGATAGGACGTGCTTCGATGCTACTGAAGATCAATTGTTTATTGTTGTTTTCTTGTTGCCATAGTTTGGCTGTGGTGAGGAAATTGATGCCAGTGGCAAAACCGATTTCAGCAATATGAAAGCTATCTGCTTGTTGCCAGCGTTGGCTTATTTGGTTGCCCGCTAACAGTTGATGGCAATCCGCCTCGGCTTGTTGTAGCGAGAAGTGGGGGCTTATAGATGGCGTTGAAGAGGACAGACCATCGCTATTGAATTGCAGTTCTGCTGCTTTAACTGTTAGCATGCGTAGCTAATTTCCCCATCGCAGTAGTGCCGTAAAAGCCGGGTTTTGAATCTGGTTGAATGATTGTTTTGCGCTGCGCATGGTGTATGTTTTGGACTCTGTTGTTACTAAAGGTCGCAGTGATTAAATGAGTATACTCGTATTTGATATTGAAACCGTTCCTGACGTTGTGTCGGGTCGAAAAATTCACAAGCTGAGTGCTGATTTAGCAGATAAAGATGTCGTTAAAGCGATGCAGCATCTGCAGTTTCAGAAATCAGGTAGTGAATTCCTACCACTACATTTACAACGGATCGTTGCGATTTCGGTAGTCTTTCGTAAGAACGAACAGTTAAAAGTTTGGTCTTTGGGCGAAGAAGAATCATCAGAGAAAGAATTGATTGAGCGCTTCTTTGAGGGGATCGAGCAACACAATCCCACGCTAGTCAGCTGGAATGGTGGTGGCTTTGATTTGCCGGTACTGAATTATCGTTCTCTGTTACATGGAGTGCAGGCTGCACGTTACTGGGAAACAGGTAACGAGGATAACTCTTTCCGCTACAACAACTACCTCAGCCGTTTTCATTGGCGACATACCGACATTATGGATGTGCTTGCTGGTTTTCAACCGCGTGCTAGTGCGAAACTGGATGAGGTCGCAAGCATGCTTGGTTTCCCCGGTAAGTTCGGCATGAGTGGGGGCGATGTTTGGCAGACCTATCAAGACGGTGGACTAGCAGATATTCGTAATTACTGTGAGACCGATGTACTCAATACCTACCTAGTGTATTTACGCTTTGAGATGATCAGTGGCCGTATGATGCCGGCACAGTACGATAAGGCGATTACTCAGGCGAAGGACTTGCTACAGGCTTCAGATAAGCCACATCTGCACGATTTCTTAGCCGTTTGGCAACAGGATCAGGCGTAAGGTTTGATGTCTCGAGGATGCACAGATCTCAAGTAGGTCTGTGCGACTAAGCTGGCTTAGGTCAATAGCTGGCGCAATACGGCGCCATAGATCTCGGTTAGCTGGTCCAGCTCTGCAATATCCGTATGCTCATCAATCTGGTGGATACTGGCGTTAATGACACCCAGTTCTACCACTTCAGCGCCTGTTGGTGCGATGAATCGGCCGTCAGAGGTGCCTCCACCTGTTGATAGCTCAGTATCACGTCCTGTGACCGTCTGAATCGCCTGTTGGCAGGCCTCAACTAAGCGACCTTCAGCAGTTAGGAATGGGTTGCCCGATAAACGCCATAGCAATTCAGTTTCAACCTCATATTTAGCGATTACCGCTTCTATTTTTTGCTTAATCTCCGCGGCCGTAATCTCGGTTGAGAAACGCAGATTAAAGGAAGCCTCAGCCTTTCCTGGAATGACATTTTCTGCACCCGTGCCTGAATTAATATTCGAGACTTGGAAGGTGGTTGCAGGAAAATGATCATTACCTTGATCCCATTCAATCGCAGACAGTTCAGCCAAGATTTCAGTCAGTGGATGGATTGGGTTGGTTGCTAGATGAGGGTAAGCAACATGGCCTTGTTTGCCTTTGATCATGAGTTGGGCACATAGCGAACCGCGACGACCATTCTTAATGGTATCACCGACATGTGAAGTACTTGAAGGCTCGCCAACTAGGCAGTAGTCAATTGCAATATCTTGCTGTTGTAAGTACTCAACCACCTTTACCGTGCCATTAACAGCAGGGCCTTCCTCGTCGCTGGTTAGCAAGAATGCGATCGAACCTTTGTGGTCAGGGTGTTCATCAATGAATGTTTCACAGGCAATCGCCATGGCTGCGATAGCAGTCTTCATATCGGCTGCACCACGACCATGCAGCTGACCCTCCGCTACGGTTGCGCCAAAGGGTGGATAAGTCCAATTTTCTTCTGGGCCGGTAGGGACAACATCAGTATGTCCAGCAAAGACGAATAAAGGGGCTTCTGTGCCTTTGCGTATCCAGGCATTACTGACTTCAGCAAAGGGTAGGGGCTGATGTTCAAAGCCGCTATTCGCCAGACGTTCAGCCAGTAGGTCCAGACAGCCTTCGTCCTTGGGAGTCACTGAGGGCCGTTGGATTAATTGCTGACTGAGTTCTAGAGTTTTGTTCACGATTATTTCCGTATTTTCTGAGACCAAGGTTTCTATGCTAATCGATAAGCCTCAAATTAGGCATTGATTAGGTGTTCATAGTGTTCGCTATTAAAGCCGACCATAAGCTGTTTTTGTGCGCCTTGCCATTGCAGTACTGGACGTTTGATCAAGGTCGGCTGGCTGTGCATAAGATTAATTGCACAAGCTTCATCAATATCTAGCTTGGTAGCGGGGTCGAGTTGTTTGAATGTAGTACTACGGCGGTTGAGCAATAGCTCCCAATTAACTTCGCTGCACCAGCTTTTGAGTAGCTGTTGGCTGATGCCGTCGGCACGTAAATCATAGAAGTCATAAGCGATGTTATGTGCGTCTAAAAATTTACGTGCCTTACCCACGCTATCGCAGTTTTTAATACCGTACAGCGTAGGCCTAGACATTAGTCGATGGCGCGTAGCAATTCGTTGATGCCAACCTTGCTGCGTGTCTTCTCATCTACTTGCTTCACGATGACTGCACAATAAAGGCTGTAGCTACCATCTTTTGAAGGCAGGTTGCCTGAAACAACAACTGATCCTGCTGGGATGCGACCGTAAGTGACTTCACCTGTTTCACGGTTGAAGATCTTGGTGCTCTTACCGATGTAAACACCCATAGAGATCACAGCACCCTGTTCGACGATAACGCCTTCAACGACTTCTGAGCGTGCGCCAATAAAGCAGTTATCTTCAATGATAGTCGGTGCGGCTTGTAGTGGCTCTAAAACACCACCGATACCAACGCCACCAGAAAGATGTACGTTTTTACCGATTTGTGCACAGGAGCCGACAGTCGCCCAAGTGTCGACCATAGTGCCTGAATCTACACGTGCGCCAATATTGACAAAGCTAGGCATAAGAACCACATCAGGGGCGATATACGCGCCACGACGTGCGGTTGCTGGTGGTACGACACGTACACCCATGGCAGCCATTTCAGCTTCAGATTGGCCGGAAAACTTAACCGGTACCTTGTCGTAGTACTGGCCAAAGCCAGAAGACATGATGGCATTTTCTTCGATGCGGAATGAAAGTAGAACAGCCTTCTTAAGCCATTCATTCACTCGCCACTCGCCGTCTATTTTTTCTGCAACACGAGCACTACCCGAGTCCAACTGGTGGATTGCATCCATGATAGCGACCTTAATCTCATTGCTTACATTGGCCGGTGAGATATTGGCGCGCTCTTCGAAAGCACCTTCGATAATGTCTTGTATAGAGCTCATAATTTTTCCTTACACTGATAGACTTTGAATAAATTGATTAATTCTAATGGCCGCAGCTTGGCATTCTTCCGGTGACGCGACTAAGGCAATGCGTACATGGCCAGCCCCTGGATTGTGCCCTGCAACCTCACGACCCAGATATTTTCCGGGTAGCACGATAACGTTGTGTTGAGAGTATAGCGCATGTGCAAATTCTTCATCATCTATTAGCGTCGGTAACCAGAGATAAAATCCAGCGCTGGGGATGGAAATATCGGTCGTTGGACGCAGTGCGGCTTGCACCTGCTGAAAACTTTGGCCATAGCGCTGACGATTAGCGATGACATGCGCTTCATCCTGCCAAGCTGCGATGCTGGCCAGTTGTACCGTGTTGGACATCGAGCAGCCATGATAGGTGCGATAGCGTAAATAGGTCTTGATGATTTCGGCGTCACCGGCAACAAAGCCAGAGCGTAAGCCGGGCGCATTGGAACGCTTGGATAGACTATAAAAGGCCAGACAACGTTGGTATCGATCATCGCCATAGGTGCGCGCGGCGGCTAAAAGGCCTGCGGGTGGTTGATCGTCCTGACGATAGATCTCGGAATAACATTCATCCGAGACAATGACAAAGTCATAGCGATGGGCATAGTCTAAAAGTTTTAGCAGAACAGATTGCGGTAGTACTTCGCCAGTGGGATTGCCTGGAGTACAAAGATAGAGCAGTTGCGTGTTACGCCAGCTGTCTTCGCTAACGTTATCTAATGTTGGAACCTCTCCATTTACGACGCTGAAATCAAGGTAGCAGGGTTTAGCACCAGCTAATATCGCAGCACCTTCATAGATTTGATAGAAGGGGTTAGGCAGCATTACCTGTGCATCGGCCTTTGAATTATCGACCAGGCTTTGTGCGATCGCAAAGAGGGCTTCACGGGTGCCATTTACCGGTAAGACATTATGTTCTGGATTGATGCTTTCAGGGCTTAAATCAAAGCGCCGAGATAACCACTGGGCAATGCTTTGACGTAGCTCAAGCATACCCTGTGTTTTTGGGTAGTAGGCAAGCTCGGCAGTATGCAGGGCTAAGGCCTCCTGAATAACTGCTGGTGTAGGGCTTTTTGGTTCACCAATCGATAGGTTAATGAGTGACTCATCACCACTATAATTAATATCGGAAAATAGCTTGCGTAGCTTTTCAAAAGGATAGGGCTGCAGCTTGTTTAAATAGGGGTTCATGAGTTAATGCTTTTTATAGTGTGGGCTTTTGTATAGCCATGAGTTGTTAACAACATTAGATATCGACCGCAAAGGTGTTTTCTTCGTCAGCTAGGGTAACGTGTTTTTGAATGGCCTCACATAAGTTTTTGATCTCAGCGGGATCTGAGATTTTTTGCTTATTTTTACTGATCTGAAAAATATCATAAGCGCGTTCGCCTAGTGTACTAATGCGTGCATCATGTATGGTGATATGTAGGTTTAGTAGAGCCTCTGCAATTCTTTCTAGCAAACCTGGGTAGTCTGTAACATGAAGATGTAAATCCGAAAATTCAGAGTTGTCACTGTTCTTAATGTGTACATTAGGACGCGAGTCAAAATGGCGCAAGCGGCGTGATACCAGTTGTTTTGATGACTCAGGCAAAGCTTTACTGCAAGTCAGCTCCTCACTCAGTGCCTGTTCAACTTGCTGGCAGACCTGTTCATCTTTAAGGATTTCGCCATTATTACCAAAGACAACAAAGGTATCTAATGCGATACCTTTTTTCGATGTGATGATGCGTGCATCAACCACAGATAGATGTAATCGATTGAGACAAATACTGATGCGTGCAAACAGATCCTCACGGTCAGAACAGTAGATAAAGATCTCTGTGAAGCCGCGTGATGCGATATGACGTACGCGAACTAAAGGCTTTATTCCTTGGCTGTCGATAATGCTTTTGGTATGCCAACTAATCTCGAAATCAGTGTGACGCTGAAAATAATCATCCTGTAGATCTTGCCATAGAGGCTCAAAATCTTCTGTCTTATAGCCCTGTTCTGTTAGCTGTTTTAGGGCAGATTTTTTTACATTGGCAATAGCATCAGCATCGGGCTGATTGTGATCTTGTGAGCGAAGTTGGGTGGCTGAAGACTTATAAAGTTCTTCTAGTAAGGTAGCCCGCCAGTTATTCCATAACTTTGGATTAGTGCCTTTGATGTCAGCAATGGTGAGGAGGAAAAGATAATTTAGACGAATTAAATTCCCTGTTGTCTGGGCGAAGTTATTGACAGTCTCAGGATCGCTAATATCTTTATGTTGTGCTACTACAGACATTTCTAAATGGTTCTCTACTAACCAGGCCACTAGCTCAGCATCATATGAACTCAAGCCATGGGCTAGGCAAAATTCTCTTGCTTCACTAGAACCTTCGGTTGAGTGATCACCTTGGCGGCCTTTGGCTACATCATGAAATAGTGCTGCCAGTAAGAGTAATTCAGGCTTGGGTAGTCGCGCGTAGATATCTGCAAGTAGTGAGTTGTTCTTGTCTTTATGTTGTAATCTAAAGGCTTCTTTTAATACGGTTAAAATATGATGGTCTACTGTGTAGACATGATACAAGTCATATTGCATGCGACCTATGATGCGTGCAAATGAGGGCCAATAGGCACCGAGTATGCCGAGATGGTTCATGCGCTTTAATTCGCGTGAGACAAACAGTGGTTGACGCAGAATCTCAATAAAAAGTGCTTTATTTTTGGATTCTTGGCGGAAATTTTCATCGATTAGATGTAGGTTCTCTCGTACCGCCCGAATTGTGCTGCTACTCAGTCCAATGATGCTGGGGTTGAGCTGCATCAATAAGAAGATCTCAAGTAAGGCATTCGGTCTTTTTCGAAAGACAGCGGCATCGGTGACATAGAGTCGATCGGCCTGCACGTAGAAGCGTGCATTGAGTTCCCGCTTTGTTTGGTTGTTGCTATGACTTAAGTAGTTTTCTTCAAAGTGCCCCATTAATACTTTAATCAATTGTGCACAGGTACCAATCTGGCGGTAATGGTTCTGCATGAACTGTTCGATTGCAGCATTGGGTTCGTCGCTAGTGGTTTCGATATCTTTAGCTAGCATGATCTGTTGATCAAACAGTAAGCGCTCTTCTTTGCGCGTATTATTTTGATGCAATAAAAAGCGAACCTCCCAGAGATGTTCGCGTACCTGCTGCAACTGTTGGTACTCTTCGGAACTGATGAAGCCAGCGCCTACTAAGTCATTGAGTGATTTTGTATTGAAATGACGTTTGCTGATCCAATCAATAAATTGAATATCACGTAAGCCACCGGGACCTTCTTTGATATTGGGTTCTAACTGGTAAACGGTGTCACCATACTTCGCATGGCGCGCAAGGAATTCTTCTTTTTTCGCAAAATAAAATTCGGCACTACTCCAGATTTGATCGCTTGCAGTAGCTGTTAGTAGTGCATCAAACAGAGTTTGGTTGCCGCTGAGTATGCGGGTCTCGAGTAGGCTGGTGATGACGGTGATGTCATTTGTGGCCTCGATGACGGTTTCACCGAGCGTGCGAACTGAATAGCCGATATCTAAGCCGGTGTCCCAGAGCGCGGTGAGGAACTCGCCAATTTGCTGCTTGCCATCTTCATCACAGTTGTCGGCTAATAAGATCATTAGATCGACATCTGAATGCAAATGTAGCTCACCTCGACCATAGCCGCCTACTGCCAGCAGACTAGCGCCTATTTTATCTAGGCCATGATTCAACCAAGCATGGCATAACAGATGGTCAACCACGGTTGCGTAAGCGCCAATCAGCTTGTCGACAGGCATACCCTCGGTATGGGCTTGTTGGTTTGCTTGATGCGTGAACTGCAGCAGACGTTTTTGTTCAGTAGCCTGCTGACTTAGCGCTGACCACTGTTCATTATCTTTAGGCCACCAAGGTTGGCTGGCAATAAAATCAGGGGCTGGTTTTATAATAATCATAGTGTAGGAATAGATTCTTCTGGTCTTAGGGTGAGGACTTCAAAGCCATCTGACGTGACTAGAATGGTGTGTTCCCACTGCGCCGATAGGCTGTGATCTTTAGTGACTACGGTCCATTGATCTGGCAGTAGGCGCACATTACGCTTACCGGCATTGACCATAGGTTCAATGGTAAAGGTCATACCTTCCTCTAAGATCTCTCCAGTATTGGGTTTGCCGTAGTGCAATACCTGTGGGTCTTCATGAAACACACGACCAATGCCGTGGCCACAGTATTCACGCACCACAGAGTAGCGATTCTTCTCGACAAAGGTTTGAATGCTATGGCCGATATCACCCAAGGTAATGCCTGGCTTGACTTGTTGTATACCGATGACCATGGCTTGGTAGGTGATGTCGATCAGTCGTTGCGATTTTACGTTAGGCCCACCAACCGTAAACATCTTACTGGTATCACCATGAAAGCCGTCTTTGATGATGGTGATATCGATATTCACCATGTCGCCATTCTTTAGAATGCGATCTCCCGGTATGCCATGACAGACCTGATGATTGATCGAGGTGCAGATCGAACGAGGAAAACCACGATAATTAAGTGGTGCAGGGATAGCACCCTGTGTGTTCACGATGTAATCGTGGCAGATATCATTCAGTTGCTGCGTACTGACGCCAGCTTGTACATGGGGTCCAACCATTAGCAGTACTTCGGAGGCAAGTTTGCCGGCGATACGCATAAGTTCGATTTCTTCGGCCGATTTGATACTGATAGGCATAACAATTTCCAAAGTGTAATTTCAGCACGCTGCGAGGTAGTCAGATCACTCTGTCAGCCAGATGAAATAATTTTTATTAGTAAAATCAGAGACTTAATGTCTCTTTTTAGGCTTGCCCAAGGGCTGGTTTAGGACGTTTCTGTACGCTGTAGACCACCAACACTGATTATTTTTGCACAAAGCAAATTGTTGATCAGCTGGGTTTATGGTATAAATCGCGCGCGCTTAGCGCAAATTTAAAATTCGCACACAGCTCAACACCATCCAGTGGGGTGCCAAAGTCGATATTCGACGCGGTTACTGGGCGGGGGCTGTGGAAGAGTTAAAACCCTCATTAGGAGAATATACAAATGGCTAACGTCACTATGCGCCAGATGCTAGAAGCTGGTGTGCATTTCGGGCATCAAACCCGTTATTGGAATCCAAAAATGGCCCCTTATATCTTTGGGGCACGTAACAAGATTCATATCATTAATCTTGAGAAGTCATTGCCAATGTTTGGTGATGCACTGAACTATATCGGTAAGTTAACAGCCAATGGTGGCAAGGTGCTCTTTGTTGGCACTAAGCGTTCAGCGCGTGAAACAGTGAAAGCTGAAGCCCAGCGTTGTGGCATGCCATTCGTCAACCAACGTTGGTTAGGCGGCATGTTGACTAACTTCCATACCGTAAAGAAATCAATCAGCCGTTTAACTGAACTTGAGACAATGCTGGAAGGCGAAGGCCCTGAGCGTTTAGGTAAGCGTGAATTGCTCCAGATTAGTCGTGAAGTTGAAAAACTCGAGCGTAGCTTGGGTGGTATCAAAGACATGAACGTTCTGCCTGATGCGCTGTTCGTTGTCGATGTTGGCTATGAAACTATTGCTGTTAAAGAAGCAAACAAGCTGGGTATCCCGGTAGTTGCAGTAGTTGATACGAATAACCCTCTAACAGGTATTGATTACATTATCCCTGGTAATGATGACGCGATTCGTGCGATCAAGTTATATACCTCTGTTACCGCTGATGCAGTTATTGAAGCCAAGGCTAGCGTGCAGGTTATGACTGGTCAAGAAGGTGATTTTGTCGAAGTAAAAGAAGATGCATCGACGAAGAAGGCTAAAACAACTAAGCGTAAACCAGCAGAAAAGAAGGCAAAAGAAGCCAGCCCAGAAGAGGCTAGTGAAGTAGTTGCTGAGAAAGAAGCGGTTGAAGCAAAACCAGATGAAACTGCAGCTGAATAAAGCGAGTTTTTCTTTAACCACTAAATATAGGGGTGATTGCAGATGCAAATAACAGCTGGAATGGTAAAACAACTGCGCGAACGTACTGGCGCAGGAATGATGGAATGTAAGAAAGCCTTAGGCGAGACCGATGGTGATATGGATGCTGCGATTGAACTGATGCGTAAATCAGGTCAAGCCAAGGCTGACAAGAAAGCGGGTCGTGTAGCAGCTGAAGGAATCGTTATTACTCTCGTGAGTGATGATGCTAAGCAAGGTGTAATTTTAGAAGTGAACTGTGAAACCGACTTTGTTGGTAAAGATAGTAACTTCCAGGATTTCTCGCAGGCTGTTGCAGCGCTGATTTTAAGTCAGCAACCGGCTTCAGTTGAAGCCTTGATGGCAACAGTAATGAACGGTGATGAGACAGTTGAAGTTGCCCGCCAGAACTTAGTCAGTAAGATTGGTGAAAATATCCAAGTGCGTCGTTTTGAATGCATGCAGTCAGAAAAGGGCATGCTAGGCAAATACATGCACGGTGCACGCATCGGTGTGATGGTTGAGCTAGAAGGCGCTGATGACGAGCTTTGCAAAGACGTCGCTATGCACATCGCGGCAAGTAAGCCGGTGTGTGTTGATGAGTCAGGTGTCGCTCCTGAACTGATTCAGAAAGAAAAGGATATCTTTGTTGCGCAAGCAGAGGCTAGTGGTAAGCCAGAAGCCATTATTGAAAAAATGGTTGAAGGTCGTCTACGCAAGTTCCTTGGTGAGATTACTTTATTGGGTCAGCCGTATGTTAAGGACCCAGATAAGACCGTTGCCAAATTGCTGTCTGAGAAATCTAGTACAGCAGTCAGTTTCCATCGCTATGAAGTAGGCGAGGGGATTGAGAAGAAAGTTGAAAACTTCGCCGAAGAAGTTATGGCGCAAGCCAGCAAAACGGCATAAGTTAAACAAAACGGGGGCTTAGCCCCCGTTTTTGTATCTGCAGTCGCGAGTTCAAGAATAGGATTATAGGTATGAGTGAAAAAACCGTTTACAAGCGTATTCTTTTAAAACTAAGTGGCGAAGCCCTGATGGGTGAGTGTGACTATGGGATTGACCCGCAAGTGATTTCTCGCGTAGCGACAGAGATCGTTGAGTTGCTTGAAATGAATGTGCAGGTTGCTGTCGTGATTGGCGGCGGTAATATATTCCGTGGCGCAGGTCTAGCAGAAGGTGGTATTGATCGAGTAACCGGCGATCAGATGGGCATGTTAGCGACTGTGATTAACAGTCTGGCGTTACAAGATGCCTTGGAAAGCCAAGGTGCTAATAGCCGAGTCATGTCGGCAATTCAAATTAATGAAGTATGTGAAGACTATATTCGTCGGCGCGCTGTCCGTCATCTAGAAAGAGGACGGGTTGTAGTTTTTGCTGCGGGCACAGGTAATCCATTCTTTACTACCGATTCAGCAGCGAGTTTACGTGCTACCGAAATTGATGCTGAATTGATGCTGAAAGCAACCAAGGTCGATGGTGTTTACGACGCTGATCCGATGAAAAATTCAGATGCTAAGATGTATAAGCAACTGAGTTATGATCAGGTTTTACGCGATGATTTACAGGTGATGGATGCGACCGCTATTGTAATGTGTCGTGATAATGACATCCCATTACGTGTATTTAATATGTTTCATGCTGGCGACCTTAAGCGTATTGCCTTAGGTGAAGATGTCGGCACTTTAGTTTCAGGTAATAAGTCATGATTGAAGAGATTAAAAAAGACGCGAATACGCGTATGCATAAAAGTGTAGAAGCTCTAAGAGTAGAGTTGACTAAGATTCGTACTGGCCGCGCTAACGTTAGCCTGCTTGATCACGTCATGGTTGATTATTACGGTTCAGAAGTGCCTCTTAATCAAGCCGCTAATATCAGTGTCGATGATGCTCGTACCCTAGCAGTTTCTCCTTGGGAGAAAACTATGGTGCCTGCAATCGAGAAGGCTATTATGAATTCAGATATGGGTCTGAATCCAGTCACTACAGGTGAGCTTATTCGTGTGCCTTTGCCTGCATTGACCGAAGAAAGACGTCGTGATTTCGTCAAGTTGGTGCGTGCAGAAGCTGAGCAAGCACGGGTTGCTATTCGCAATATCCGTCGTGATGCAAATGGTGATCTTAAAGAGCTGACCAAGGAAAAAGAAATCTCTGAAGATGATGAGCGTGGTTCTTTAGAAGCAGTACAAAAGCTGACGGATAGTATTATTAAGAATATAGATGAAATACTGGCGGCTAAAGAAAAAGAGCTGATGGAGATTTAATTCCTTTGAAGTCCTTAACCTTGTTAGTGCAGTCTTATTGAATATGGCGAAAGCTCAAACACTACCGACACATGTGGCCGTGGTGATGGATGGGAATGGACGGTGGGCGAGTAAACGGTTACTGCCACGCTCTATCGGACATCGGCGGGGGACAAAGGCCTGCCGCAAGATTATCGAAGCCTGTCTTAAGCAAAACATAAAATACCTGACCCTGTTCGCCTTCAGTAGTGAAAACTGGCAACGTCCGCGAGAAGAAGTGCGGGCTATTATGGAATTATTCGTTTCATCATTGAAGAATGATGCTGAGACCTTGCATGAGCAGGGTATCCAAGTACGTTTTATTGGTGGTCGTGCACAGTTTAGTTCGCAATTGCGTGAGCTTATTGATCAGACTGAAGCCCTGACAAAAGTGAATGATAAAATGTTGCTGAGCATTGCCATCGACTACAGTGGTCGCTGGGATTTAATGCAAGCAAGTAAACAACTTTGTAAACAAGTGCAGCTGCAAGGCTTAAATAGCGATGAGCTGGGTGAAGATGCATTTGAAAAATATCTCTCGACCTATCCTCTGCCTGACCCTGACCTATTTATTCGTACCGGTGGGGAACAGCGCATTAGTAACTTTCTTATATGGCAGTTGGCTTACACTGAGCTCTATTTTAGTGACACCCTTTGGCCCGATTTTGACGCCAAGGAGTTAGAACTTGCCTTTGCTAGTTACGCCAAACGCAAACGTCGCTATGGTTTAGTGCCGGAACAAATTGAGTCTTAGTATGCTACGTCAACGAATTATCACTGGTCTTATTCTTGCACCCTTGGTGCTGTCTGCACTGCTGTGGATGCCGAGTCAGCCTCTAGCGTTATTGTTGGCAGTATTTGCCATGATTGGGGCTTGGGAGTGGGCGAGTATGGTGCTGCATAAAACTAGCGCTAAGATGGCCTTTGTCGCGCTATGTGCCGGTTTTATGGCATTTGCATATTACTGGCTGACGGCTGAGCACTATCGGTTGTTGATGCTTCTAATGAGTATCTACTGGGTCTTTGCATTGGTGTTACTCAGCTTCTATGAGACAAGTTGGTTGGGTAGTCCAATCCTGCGTTCTTTCCTTAAGCAAAGTGGTTACTTTGTTATCGTCAGTGGTTGGTTAGCGCTGATCATGCTGCATAGGGTCGAGGCCAGTCTATTATTGTATTTCTTCCTGTTGATTTGGGTGGCCGATATTGCCGCCTATTTTTCAGGCAAACGCTTTGGCCGTAGCAAGTTGGCTGCCGAGCTCAGCCCCGGTAAAACCAGAGAGGGTGTGTTGGGTGCCTTGGTCGGTACGTCCGTATTTGCGGCATTGGCCGCACAATGGTTTGAATACAATGCAGTCACGAGTGTTTATTTCGTGCTGCTATCAGTCTTTAGTGCGTTGATATCAGTAGTGGGTGACTTATTTGAGAGCCTGTTGAAACGCAATGCTGGGGTGAAAGATAGTGGCTCGATATTTCCAGGACATGGTGGTGTGTTAGATCGCATTGACAGTTTATTAGCAGCGGCTCCAGGCTTTGTCTTGGGCCTCACTTGGCTCTAATCATGGCGCAGGACAAAAACACAACTGGGGTCGCTATTCTGGGTTCAACCGGTAGCATTGGTCGTAGCACCTTAGATGTGATTGCGCGTAACCCAGATCGTTTTAACGTGGTTGCTTTAAGTGCACATCAATCGATCGACCTGCTGCTGCAACAGGTCATTCAATTCAAGCCACAGTATGTAGTTGTGACCGATACTGCTGCGGCAGCGATATTTAAAGCACAGCTAAAAGATATAACCCATGCCCCCCAGCTACTCTCTGCTGAAACTGGCTTGGTCGAGGTGGTGCAACTAGATGCCGTCGATAGTGTCATGGCTGCAATCGTTGGTGGTGCTGGCTTGCCCTCGACACTAGCTGCAGCACATGCGGGTAAGAATGTACTGCTAGCGAATAAAGAGGCCTTAGTCATGGCTGGTGAGTTGCTACTGACAGCAGCGGCTGAAAGTGGTGCTAGGTTATTACCGATTGATAGCGAACATAATGCAGTACTACAGTGTCTAGCTAATCAGTCTGTCAGTCAGCCTATGCTTGGGGTCGAGCATATTACGCTGACCGCTTCTGGTGGGCCGTTCCTCAAGACGCCATTGGAACAACTAGCTGGTGTTACACCAGAGCAGGCCTGCGCCCATCCGAATTGGGAGATGGGGCGAAAGATTTCAGTGGATTCAGCCACCATGATGAACAAGGGTCTAGAAGTTATTGAAGCCTGTTTCTTATTTAAGCTGTCACCTAATCAAGTCAAAGTGCTGATCCATCCGCAATCATTAGTCCATGCCATGGTGAGTTACTGTGATGGTTCTGTGCTAGCGCACTTAGGTCATCCTGATATGTGTGTGCCGATTGCGCATGCCCTGGGTTGGCCGGAGCGCATTGCTTCAGGTGTTGCACCGTTATCATTGGCTGACTGTGCCAATCTTGAATTTTATGAGCCAGATGCTGAACGTTTTCCCTGCCTTACTCTGGCCTTGGATGCGCAGCAAGCAGGACAGGCGGCAATGATTGCCTTGAATGCAGCGAATGAGGTCGCAGTAGCTGCTTTCCTCCAGTCTGCGATTGTTTATCAGGATATTTATAAAGCGGTTGCGATCATAGTGGAGCAAGAGGAAGCTATTAAAATCCAGACTATTGAAGATGTATTTCGGGTTGATGCGAGTGCGCGTCGCGAGGCCAAACGTCTGGTCGCCAGTTGGACTTAAATTTAGATAATAATGTTAGCTAGGATAGTTAGAGTATGAATACGGTTCTGATCAGTATTGCTTCTTTTATAGTCGCTATCAGTGTGATCGTCACAATTCACGAGCTTGGCCACTATTTGGCAGCACGCCTCTTGGGCGTCCGTGTGCTGCGTTTTTCGGTTGGCTTTGGCAAACCACTACTGCGTTATGTGTCACGCCGTAGTGGTATTGAATACGTGCTTGCCGCCTTGCCTTTGGGTGGTTACGTCAAGATGTTGGATGAGCGTGAAGCCCCAGTCGAAGAAAAAGAGTTGGCGTTTGCGTTTAACCGTAAGCCGGTGGCCTCGCGTTTCGCAATTGTAGCAGCGGGACCCTTGTTTAATTTCCTACTGGCCATAATCGCTTACCTGATGATGTATGTCGTCGGTGTGCAAGGATTTAAACCAGAGATTGGAGCAACCATTGCAGGCAGCCCGGCCTATGTTGCCGGCTTACGTGCCGGTGATGAGATCATGCGTGTCAACAACGTAGAGACACAGACTTGGGAAGATGCGGGTATTGCCTTTATTGATCAAGCCTTAAGCCATGGTGTGGTTGCCGTCACTAAGCGTGATGCACAGGGCTATGAGACAGAGCTCATGCTGGATTTAAGTGATACCAGGGCCTTATTAGACGAAGGGATGGCCTTAGATAAGATCGGTATTCAGCCTTGGCGTGCAAGCTTACCAGCGGTGTTAGGAGAGCTGACTGAAGAGGGCGCGGCACAGCGTGCAGGTTTACAGCCGAAAGATCGTATTGTTGCAGTGGATGATCAGTTGATTAACGATTGGAGTGACTGGGTTCGTGTTATTCGTGCGCATCCAGGGCAAAAACTGACAGTTAAACTACAGCGTGCAGGGCAAGAACAGTCTTTGGTGCTAACCCCCGATTTTGCAGCGGATAGCAAACAGGCTCAGGGGCGTATTGGTGCTTACCCCTGGTTAGGTGAAAATGACGCGGAACGGAGACGGATTCAGGAAGAAATCACCGCCCATCAGGTGACGGTGATTTACAGTCCTTTAGAGGCATTGCAAAAAGGGGTGTCAAAAACGCTTGATATGAGCGTGTTGACCATTAAACTACTGGCTAAGCTTGTGATTGGTGAGGCGTCGTTAAAAAACATTAGCGGACCCATATCAATAGCAGAATATGCAGGTTTGTCGGCGCAGTTAGGCTTGGCAACATTCTTGGGTACTTTAGCGATTATCAGTATCAGTATTGGGATTTTGAATCTATTACCGATACCGATGTTGGATGGTGGTCATTTAATGTACTATTGCGTTGAGATAGTGAAGGGTAGTCCAGTCTCTGAAGGTATTCAGATATATGCTCAGCAACTTGGCGTTTTTCTGCTCGCTAGCCTGATGCTGGTGGCTTTCTATAATGATTTTCAACGGTTACTTGGCTAACAGTTGTGATAACGACTAACTAGTCTAACAAAGCGATTAAAATTAACGTGATCAAAACCATTATCAAAGCCAGTTTGGCCTGTCTGCTCTTATTTGGAGTAGCGCAAGCTGAGTCTTTTAAGGTTCGTGACATCGTTCTACAGGGTCTTGAAAGAATTTCTCCAGGAACCGTTTTCACATATTTGCCGGTCAAAGTCGGTGATACATTCTCCAGTGCTGATTCGGCACAAGTAATTAAAGAGCTATATAAAACTGAACTGTTTAATGACATCAGTTTAGGTCAGGACGGTGATGTCTTGATCGTGGTGCTACAAGAGCGCCCAGGTATTGCTAGTCTGAATATCATTGGCAATAAAGATATTCCTGATGATCAATTAATAGAAAGTCTGTCTGATATTGGTATTGCACCAGGCCGTGTACTGAATCGCTCGGTACTGGGGCGCTTAGAAAATGAGCTATTGCAGCAATACTTTTCACGTGGCAAATACAGTGTTCAGATCAAGACGGAAATGACCGAGTTAAGTCGTAATCGGGTTGATATTGAGATCCAGATTGCAGAAGGTGATGCGGCTGAAATTCGCGGTGTAAACATTGTTGGCAACCAGGTCTATAAAGATAAAGAGCTGAAAAAATCTTTTGAGTCTGGCAGTAAGCCTTGGTGGAAACCACTCTCAGACAATGAGAAATATTCTAAGCAACGATTACAAGCAGATCTTGAAAAGCTGCGCTCTAAATACCTAAATTCAGGTTATCTTAACTTCAATGTAGCATCGACACAGGTCTCTATTTCACAGGATAAAAAAGATATCTTTATCACCGTTAATGTCGATGAAGGTAATCAATACACGATTAAAGAGATTAAACTCGCCGGCACTTTTGTTGTGGCGAAAGAAGACCTTGAAGCCCAGTTGTTAATTGCTACAGATCAGTTTTTCTCGCGATCTGAAGTGGTTGCATCGGCAGAAGGAATTAAAAATCGGTTGAGTGAAGATGGTTATGCCTTTGCCCGAGTAAACCCAGTGCCTGATGTAAATGAAGAAGATAAGTCAGTTGTATTAACTTTCTTCATCGATCCGGGTAAGCGTGTCTATGTGCGTAGAATAAATATTACGGGTAACGACTACAGTCGTGATGAGGTTTATCGTCGAGAATTTCGTCAGATGGAAGGCGGCTGGTTTTCACAAACAGCTATTGAAATCTCTAGACGTAGAGTCCAGCGTTTAGCCTTTGTCGAGTCAGTCGAGTTTGAGACAATACGTATCCCTGGTGCCGATGATATGGTCGACATCGAAGTGGTGGTTTCTGAACGATTAGCCGGTAGTTTTACCATCGGTGCGGGTCTGTCTGATAGCCAGGGTGCAGTGATTACCACCAGTCTTAGCCAAGATAACTTTTTGGGCAGTGGTAAGTCGGTCTCTTTCAGTATTAACACCAGTAAGGTTAATACCGTGTATGACCTGAATTATAATGATCCGTATTACACCATTGATGGTGTTAACCGCGGTTATGGCTTTAGTTACATATCTGTAGACGCTGAAGAAGCCGATATCTCAGACTTTAATACGGATGAACTTAGTTTTCGGACAAATTACGGTATTCCGCTAACGGAAGATGATCGTGTTGGTGCTACGGCTGAGATAAGTCATACGAAGGTTACGACAGGTACCGATACTTCGGAAGAAATCTATGATTTCCTACAAGACAACGGTAGTAAATTTACAAATATCAACGTGTCCGGCAATATTACGCATGATACGCGTAATAGACGCATTTTTGGTACTGAGGGCTTCTATCAGCGAGCACGTGTAGAATTGGCAGTACCAATGAGCGGTCTTGAGTACTATAAGGTCGATTATAAGAATATCTTTCTTTACCCATTAACCGATATATTTACCCTATCAACGCGTTCTCAGGTCGGATATGGTGATTCATACGGTGATACTACTGATCTGCCATTCTTTGAGAAGTACCGGGCTGGTGGTTCTTCCTCGGTGCGTGGTTATCGGGCTAATAGTCTAGGTCCAAGAGACTCTAAAGACCGTGCTTATGGTGGCAATCTATTAACAACAGCCGGGGTTGAATTATTCTTCCCAGTACCAGCCTTAGCTGATTCCAAAAACTTCCGGTTGGGGTTGTTCTCAGATATTGGTAATGTATACGCAGATGTGGATGAGTGGGAGGCTAGCGAATTGCGCGGTAGTTATGGCCTCGAGCTTAATATGATTACAGGATTGGGAGGTATTTCTCTTTCCTTTGCAGGTACATATAACGATGAACCAGATGATAAAACAGAGTCATTTCAATTTGAATTTGGCACAAGCTTTTAAAGTAGGAGCATTAACTTGAATACGAAGAAAATCGTCAGTACTTTCCTTGCCGCAACACTAATGGTTGCGGGCGCCGCATTGGCAGAGCCAAAACTTGGTTTTGTTAATATTGGTGAGATCATGGAAAAATCCCCGCAGGCTGGCGCTGCACGCTCGTCGCTTGAGAAGGAATTTGCAACTCGCGACAAAGGACTCACTGCGGCACGTGATGTGGTGCTAAAGCTAGAAGAAAAGCTTAATAATGATGGCAGCATCATGAGTGAAAGTAATCGCGTTAAATTAGAGCGTGAAGTTCTAAGCCAAAAGCGTGACTACAATCGTATGCGTGATGAGATGCGAGAAGACTTCAACATCCGTCGTAACGAAGAGTTAGGCGTATTACAAAAGAAAGTATATGAAGTGATTCAGCAGATTGCGACTAAAGAAGCTTATGACCTAGTGCTTACACAGCCAGTGTTATATGCAAGTCCAAGCATCGACATCACTGCAAAAGTGCTCGAGAAGTTAAGCTCACAGTAAGCGACTTTTTAACACTGAAGATGAGCGGCTGAACGGGTTACCGTTGAGTCGCTTTTTTGTAAGTACAGATGAGTTTGATTATGAATAATAAAAGTAAACGGATCGTACTTACTTGGAGTAGAAAATGAGTGTTATGTCAGTTCAAGAAATAATGGAATGTTTACCGCATCGGTATCCATTTCTTTTATTGGATGGCGTTATTGAGTGTAATCATGGTGATTCGATTATTGCTAAGAAGAATGTCAGCATTAATGAACCCTTTTTCACTGGACACTTTCCTGGGACTCCAGTCTTCCCAGGTGTACTCATTCTTGAAGCCTTAGCCCAGGCCTCAGGTGTCTTAGTCTTGAGTGACCCGGCTTTGCGACCTGAAAAAAAGAGCTTATTCCTGTTTGTTGGCGTCGATGACGTTCGCTTTAAGCGTCCAGTGGTCCCAGGTGATCAACTTATCCTGAAGTCTCGTATTTCACGGATGAAGCGTAATCTAGGGCTATTTGAATGTGCGGCTTATGTCGATGATGAATTGGCGGCCAGTGGTCAGTTAAAATGTATGTTTAAAGAACTAGACGATTAATAGAGTCGTCTAATTTAAAATTAACAGCAGGATCAGCCTGTTAATATTTAGAAAATTCCTTGGCTGCAATCGCACTGCCAAGCCGGCTCTCTCCATAACACTCGGTCATAGTCGATGGCTATGATTTGGGGTGCCGTTGATTTGCTGTCATAACGATGGTCAATCTATGTTATAAAAAAGCTATTCCAATCTGACAAGAACAGCATCAAACCGCAGCCCATATTAGTGACGCAACGACATAACAAGCAGATTGACCCTGAAGACCTTAAAGTCTCCTTACTGGCCTGTGCCGGCATAGATGAAGCGGGGCGTGGTCCGCTTGCGGGCCCTGTTATTGCAGCAGCAGTCATTTTAGGTGATGGCCCTGACTGGTCTGAAGTGAATGATTCAAAAAAGCTCAGTGAGAGTAAACGTGAGAGTTTATCAGCTTATATTAAAAGTCATGCGCAAGCGTGGGCCTTAGGTCGTGCTGAAGTTGCTGAGATCGATGATTTGAATATCCTAAATGCCAGTTTGCTTGCTATGCAACGGGCTTTTTCTGGGCTCAGTCAGTCGGCCGAATTAGTCTTGGTTGATGGCAATTTCAGTCCTGATTTTGGTGTTCTCTCCTATGCCGTAGTGAAAGGCGATCAGCGTGTGAAAGCGATCGCAGCGGCCTCTATTCTAGCTAAGGTCGCACGCGATCAAGAAATGCGTGATCTACATCAAGATTTCCCTGAATATGGTTTTGCACAACATAAGGGCTATCCCAGCGCTAAGCACTTGAGTGCCTTACAGCAGCATGGTCCTTGCAGTCATCATCGGACTAGTTTTCGTCCAGTGCGTGAGTATTTGCACGGCAATAGGGTCGAGGGCGTCTAATGGCGACCAATTTTATTCATCTGCGAGTGCATAGCGAATATTCCATCGTCGATGGCATCGTACGTATTCCTTCCTTACTAGATAAGGTGGTAGCCGATGCCATGCCGGCAGTCGCCTTAACCGATCAAACCAATCTATTTGCATTGGTGAAGTTTTATCGAGCAGCAATGGCACGCGGCGTAAAACCGATCATCGGTGCTGACTTCTACGTGCGCCATACGCAGCAGCGTGAAACTTCACGCCTGACCCTGCTGTGTATGAACAATGTTGGCTATCGGAATATTACTGAACTGATCACCAAGGCCTACACTCACGGTCAACAAAGTGGCTTGGCCTGTGTCGATCAGGAATGGGTTGAAGAGCATGCGGAAGGCTTGATTGCTTTATCAGGTGGTCAGGCTGGCGAGCTTGGGCAGCTGCTGCTTAAAGATAAGCAAGAGCTTACAGATATCTGCCTCAATAACTGGGCCAAGGTTTTTGATGGTCGATTTTATATTGAATTACAACGTACGGGTCGAGAAAACGAAGAGACGTATAACCAGCGAGCCTTAGCCTTAGCTAAGGCTCGTAATATGCCAGTGGTTGCAACTAATGATGTACGGTTTATTAGCACAGAAGAATTTGATGCGCATGAAGTGCGCGTATGTATTAACCAAAGTCGCGTCTTATCTGACCCTAGACGCACGCATGCCTATAGTGAGCAACAATATTTGCGTTCTGCCGAGGAGATGTCGCAGCTGTTTAGTGATGTGCCGTCAGCATTACAAAATACGGTCGAGATAGCCAAGCGCTGCAACGTCACACTTGAGTTTGGAAACAATGTCTTACCGGAGTTTCCAATCCCTGATGCAGTGTCTACGGATGAATATCTCCGTCTGCAATCGGATGCAGGTCTGCAGGAGCGGCTAGGTGCCGGTGGTATCGCAACCGAGATCTTACCGTTATCTGATTACCATGAGCGACTAGAGATTGAGTTGGATGTTATTCAACGCATGGGCTATGCCGGCTACTTTCTTATCGTATCTGACTTTACTCGTTGGGCACGTGAGAATGATGTACCTGTAGGGCCAGGGCGAGGTTCAGGTGCTGGATCCTTAGTCGCTTACGTGTTGGGCATCACAGATATTGATCCTCTGCGCTATGACTTACTGTTCGAACGTTTCTTGAACCCTGAGCGGGTCTCCATGCCAGATTTCGATATCGACTTCTGTATGGCTGGGCGTGATCGTGTGATCGAGTATGTAGCTAAACGCTACGGTCGTGAAAAGGTTAGTCAGATTATTACTTACGGCACCATGGCTGCAAAGGCGGTGGTACGTGATGTTGGTCGTGTCTTGGGGCACTCCTATGGTTTTGTCGATCGAATAGCAAAGATGGTGCCATTTGAAATTGGCATGACGCTAAAAAAAGCCTTAGGACAAGAGAAAGATTTTCAAGCCTTATACGATGAAGAAGAGGAAGTACGTAGTCTGATTGATATGGCCTTGCAGTTGGAAGGTATCGCCAGAAATGCCGGTAAACATGCTGGTGGTGTGGTGATTGCGCCTTCTAAGCTGACCGACTTTACACCGTTATACTGTGAGGCGAGTGGCGCCAATATTGTTACCCAGCTTGATAAGGATGACGTCGAAGCTATTGGCTTAGTGAAGTTTGATTTCTTGGGTCTTAGGACCTTAACGATTATCGATGGCACAGTGAAATCCATTAATCGTTGGCGGAAGAAAGAAAAGGAAGAGCCGCTAGAACTTAACCAGATTCCGTTGGATGACGATGCCAGCTATCAGTTATTACAAGACCAACAGACAACCGCCGTATTCCAGTTAGAGTCTTCAGGTATCAAAGATATTCTAGGCCGTTTAAAGCCGGATAAATTTGATGACGTGGTTGCAATGGTCGCACTTTATCGGCCAGGACCGCTGCAGTCTGGCATGGTCGATGACTTTATCGATCGTAAGCATGGCGCCGCGATTGAATATCCGCACCCTGATTTGGAGCCGATCCTAAATCAAACCTACGGCGTTATCCTGTATCAAGAGCAAGTGATGCAGATTGCGCAGGTATTGGCTGGCTACACACTAGGTGGTGCCGATCTGTTACGGCGTGCCATGGGTAAGAAAAAGGCCTCCGAAATGGCCAAGCAACGCAGCATCTTTGTTGAGGGCTCAACTGAGCGTGGGGTGGATGAGGCCAAGGCCAACTATATCTTCGATTTGATGGAGAAGTTTGCTGGCTATGGTTTTAATAAGTCGCACTCTGTCGCCTATGCCTTACTGGCCTACCAAACAGCCTGGTTAAAGGCGCACTACCCAGCAGATTTTATGGCCTCGGTATTATCCGCCGATATGGATAACACCGATAAGGTAGTTAACCTGATCGATGAATGCCGCACGATGGGGCTGGAGGTCATGCCGCCGAATCTCAATAGCTCATACTATGCCTTTACCGTGACTGAAGAACATCAAGTGGTCTATGGTCTCGGTGCAATTAAAGGTGTCGGTGAGGCCGCGGTAGAATCACTGGTGCAAGAGCGTGCTGCTGGGCCTTATAAAACCCTCAGCGATATGTGCATACGCTTAGATCTACAAAAGTTTAATCGTCGTAGCCTAGAGGCGATGATTCGATCGGGTGCTGCGGATGTCTTTATGCAGAACCGCGCAACCCTGATGCATGCCTTACCAAAGGCAGTGCAGTTGGCCGATCAACAACAAAAAAATAACGACACCGGGCAAAACGATTTGTTTGGTGGCGGCCAAGTCATGGCTAAAGAAGCCCTGTTAGAGCAGAAGCCTGAATGGGACATGGATGCCAAATTGGCGGCTGAGCGTGAGACCTTAGGGCTGTATCTGACCGGTCATCCAGTCGACCAATACCGCCAAGAATTAAACAGCATTGTTGGTAAAAATTTGCGTCAGCGCCTCGCTATGCCAGTACCTGAAGTGGATTACCGTAATCGCAATAAAAACACGATTAAGGTTGCTGGTCTGTTGATGCATATGCGCTTGCGTAACAGTCCTTCTGGACGCATTGCGTTTTTGACGATCGATGACAACACGGCACGTTTAGATGTTGCTGTGTTCACTGATGCCTATAGTCGATTTAAGCATCTCTTAGTGAAAGACCGTATTCTGATCATTGAAGGGGGCTTGAGTATCGATGAGTTCAATAGTCAGCCACGATTACGCGCAAATGAGATCGTTGCCCTGGAAGAGGTGCGAGTGGAGAAAGCCCGTGGCCTTATCGTAGAGGTAGATGGTACGGTCACGGCAGAGCGTAAAAGTGCTCTGGCCAAGGAGCTAATGGCGACATTGCAACAATACCGTGGCGGCCAATGTCATATGGAAATCCAGTATCAGACCGACAGTGAGCAGGGCAATTTACGTCTTGGAGAGCAGTGGAAGGTGATCCCAGAGCAAGAATTATTGCGACGCTTAAATAACCTAGAAGGTGTAACCGGTATAAAAGTCCGTTATTAAACCGCCTCCTATTGTTTTAACATGCGTTATACTATGTATTTACACCCCTAAGGCCATGATTGGCCAAGAAAATAGACCGAACAAGATATGATAACTGATCATTTAGAATTTGAGCAGCCGATCTTTGAAATTGAAGCGAAGATCGATGAATTGCGTCGTGTAGAACAAGACAGTGATGTTGAACTCAGTAGTGAGATTGCGAAATTAAGCGCTCGACGTAAAGTCCTGAGTGACTCTATTTACGGCAAACTTACGCCATGGCAAGTGGCACAGATCGCACGCCATCCACGTCGCCCTTACACCCTCGATTATGTCGAGCATCTGTTCACCGACTTTGAAGAGCTGCATGGCGATCGCGCCTATGCTGATGACTCCGCTATTATTACAGGATTGGCCCGTTTTGAAGGGCGCTCAGTGGTGGTTATCGGGCATCAAAAAGGGCGTAATACAAAAGAAAATCTAGCGCGCAATTTTGGCATGCCAAGACCTGAAGGTTACCGCAAGGCCTTGCGTGTGATGAAGATGGCAGAAAAGTTTCAGCTACCGGTGATTACTTTTATTGATACCCCGGGTGCCTACCCAGGTGTCGGTGCCGAAGAGCGTGGTCAAGCACAGGCGATTGCACAGAATTTATATGAGATGGCACGATTAAGAACGCCGATTATATGTCACGTTATTGGTGAAGGCGGTTCTGGTGGTGCATTGGCTATTGGTGTTGGTGATCATCTCGCTATGCTTAATTACAGTACCTATTCAGTGATCTCACCAGAAGGCTGTGCCTCTATTCTGTGGAAGAGTGCAGATAAGGCAGAAGAAGCGGCAACCACTTTGGGTATTACTGCCGAGCGGTTGATGGAGCTAGGTTTGATCGATGAAATTATTGCAGAGCCACAGACTGGCGCACATCGCAATCTAGAGCAGACCTGTGAAGCTATGCGTATTTCGATCAGTGCAAATCTCGAGCGGATGGCAAAGTTAGAGGTCAATCAAATGTTAGCGAAGCGCTATGAGCGATTGACAAGCTACGGTGCCTTCAAGAAGTAAGCGAATGATTCTGCTGTGGCCTCTGGCCGCAGCAGTGTTGCGTATGTCAGTTCGGATGCCAATATGAGTGATCTGCAAAGTAAGATCGCTCAGTACTTGGAAACCATGCTAAGTACTGATCAACAATCTCCCCTATGTGTTGCCTTTAGTGGTGGCCTAGATTCCACCGTATTACTCCATGCCCTGGTGCAACAGGTAGTCGATCGGCCATTACGTGCCTTGCATATCAACCATCAATTACAAGGTAGTGCCGATGACTGGCAGGCGCATTGTCGTCAGTTTTGTCAAGATCATGCCGTCGCCTTTCAATCGATTCGTGTTGTTACTGAGGCATTTCAAGGTCTCGGGCTCGAGGGTGCCGCGCGCGCTGCGCGCTATCAGGCCTTTAGTGAAAACTTAGGGCAGGGTGAATCGTTACTGACAGCACATCATGCTGACGATCAAGTAGAAACTATGTTGCTCGCCTTAATGCGTGGCAGTGGGGCCTTGGGTCTAGCCGCCTGTGCGCCACAACGGCCATTGGGGCAGGGTCAGTTGATTCGGCCTTTATTGGATATCTCGCGGCAACAATTACAGCAGTATGCAGAACAGCATCATCTGAGCTGGATCGATGATCCAAGTAACCAAAGCCTAGCGTTTGATCGTAACTACCTACGGCATGAAGTAATTCCACGGCTGGCCATGCGCTGGCCGCAATTAAATACCACAGTATCGCGTTCCATCACATGGCAGTCGGAACAAAGCCAGCTACTGTCTGATTTGGCTGCTAGTGATTTAACGCAGCTAGAGTTGGATGTAGCGCCGACTTATGACGGCTTGGGCTCACCGGTCAGTACCGTAGACTGTAAGCAGCTACTGGCATTGAGCCCGGCACGGCAACGCAATGTGTTGCGTCATTGGATGAGTAGCAAGGGCTTTGTCTTGCCCTCGGCAGCGGTACTTGAGCAGATTCGCACAGCGGCACTAACCAGTGGCAGTGAGACCAGTCCCCGCGTGCAATGGGGCGAGGCTGAAATCCGGCGTTATCGAGAACAATTATATCTACAGACGCCTTTAGCCGAGCATGATGCCAGTCAATGCCTGAGCTGGGATCTGCAGCAGACTTTAGATTTACCATCATTGGGGATAGTGCTGACGCAGGCTGATTTATTGCAACAGGGGCTGAAACTTCCTCAGATCACGCAGGTGCAGGTGCGTTTTCGCTCCGGCGGTGAATCTATCAGAGTGAGTAAAAGAGCCTGCAGCAAAGACTTGAAGGGCGTATTCCAAGAGTTTGGGCTGCCCCCTTGGCTGCGAGATCGCGTCCCTTTGATTTTTTATCAGGACGAGCTGATTTGTGTCTGGAATATAGCGATTAGCGACGGATATTAATTGAGCCTTGGGGCCTGCTTTGGTACCCTATGAACCCATCCTGCATTTAGGAATTTTAACCTATGACACGCTACGTATTTATCACTGGCGGGGTGGTCTCATCTCTCGGTAAGGGCATCGCCAGCGCATCTTTGGGTGCAATTTTAGAAGCACGTGGCCTGTCCGTCACGATGATCAAACTCGACCCGTACATCAATGTTGACCCCGGCACTATGAGCCCGTTTCAACATGGTGAGGTCTATGTCACCGAAGACGGTGCAGAAACTGATTTAGATTTAGGGCATTACGAACGCTTTGTGCGTTTCCGTGCCAAGCGCTCGAACAACTTTACTGCAGGCCAAATTTACGAGAGCGTAATCCGTAAAGAGCGTCGTGGTGACTACCTCGGTGGTACCGTGCAGGTTATCCCACATATTACCGATGAGATTAAAGCCTCTGTGCGTCGTGGTGCTGAAGGTGCAGATGTCGCCTTAGTCGAGATTGGTGGCACGGTAGGTGACATTGAATCGCTACCTTTCTTGGAAGCGATCCGTCAGATGGGTGTAGAGATGGGGCGTAAGCACACGCTTTATATGCATCTAACCTTAGTGCCTTACATGAAGGCCTCAGGCGAAGTCAAAACCAAGCCAACACAACACTCGGTGAAAGAACTGCGTTCGATTGGTATTCAGCCAGATATTCTAGTCTGTCGTAGCGATCGGCCAGTACCCGATAATGAGCGCAAGAAGATTGCCTTGTTTACCAATGTTGAAGAGAAGGCGGTAATTTCATCGGTAGATGTCAGCAGTATCTACAAGATTCCGTTGTGGCTGCATTCGCAAAGCTTAGATAATATTGTATTAGAGAAATTCCAATTGGATCTGCCACAGGCCGATTTAACCGATTGGAAAGATGTCATGCATGCGATTGAATTTCCTGAAGTGGAAGTTAATATCTTCATGGTTGGTAAGTATGTTGACCTGACCGAATCATATAAGTCATTGAATGAGTCTTTGATCCATGCCGGCATACAGGCCAAGACCAAAGTTAATATTCACTACGTAGACTCTGAAAATATCGAGGTCAGTGGCACCAATATGCTGGCCGATGCCGATGCTATTTTGGTTCCTGGTGGCTTTGGGTCACGAGGGATTGAAGGCAAGATTATGGCGGCGCAATATGCGCGTGAGCATAAGGTACCGTATTTGGGTATTTGTCTCGGCATGCAAGTCGCAGTGATTGAATACGCACGCAATGTAGCCGGTCTAGAGGGTGCTCACAGTACTGAGATCATGATAGACACACCACATCCAGTGATTGCCTTGATTGAAGAATGGCAGGATCGTGATGGGCAGGTCGAGAAGCGTGATGCCGATTCTGATCTCGGTGGCACCATGCGTCTCGGTGCACAGGAATGCAAATTGGAAGAGGGTTCCTTGGTGCATGAGTTATACCAAGAAGAAGTTATTCGAGAGCGTCATCGCCATCGCTATGAATTTAATAGTTTCTTCCTCCAGCAATTGAATGATGCAGGTTTAAGCTTTACCGGTAAATCAATCGATGATCACTTGGTTGAAGTGGTCGAAATTGCCGAACATCCTTGGTATCTGGGTTGTCAGTTCCACCCAGAATTTACATCGACACCACGTGATGGCCATCCTTTATTCACTGGTTTTGTTAAGGCTGCAAGAAAGAAGCGTTTTCCTGATGGGGAAACAGCAGAATACAGCGATGCCGATACCAGTAATGTGATTAGTCTGACGGACAAAATATGAAACTATGTGGTTTTGACGTCGGGCTAGATCAGCCCCTATTCTTGATTGCTGGGCCCTGTGTTATCGAGAGCATGGAGCTTGCGCGTGAGACAGCGGGTCAGCTGAAGGAGATTAGCGAGAGATTAAATATCCCGTTTATCTATAAATCCTCTTTCGATAAGGCCAATCGCACCTCGAATGACAGTTTTCGTGGACCTGGCATCGAAAAAGGCCTGATGATCCTCGAAAACATCAAAAAAGAGTTTGATCTGCCGGTATTGACCGATGTGCACGAAGACACGCCGATGGACGAGGTCGCGGCAGTGGTCGATGTGCTACAAACCCCTGCATTCTTATGCCGTCAAACCAATTTTATCCAGCGTGTAGCCGCTACCGGTAGAGCGGTCAACATCAAGAAAGGTCAGTTTTTGGCCCCTTGGGACATGACGCATGTAGTCGAAAAGGCCCGATCGGTCGGAAATGAGCAGATTATGGTCTGTGAACGAGGTGCTTCCTTCGGATATGGTAACTTAGTCTCCGATATGCGCTCATTAGCGATCATGCGCGATACTAATTGTCCAGTAGTCTTTGATGCCACACATTCGGTACAATTGCCCGGCGGCCAAGGTGCCAGTTCGGGTGGTCAACGAGAATTTGTCCCAGTACTAGCACGCGCTGCGGTAGCAGTGGGTGTTGCCGGTGTCTTCATGGAAACACATCCAGATCCAAGTGTAGCTAAGAGCGATGGGCCGAATGCCTGGCCATTAGATAAAATGGAAGCCTTGTTAAGTGGCATGATCGAACTCGATCGGGTAGTGAAGGCTGGCCAACTACTAGAACAAGAGATGACCTAAAAAGGTCACGCGAATTAAATTTCAGGAAACCAGTATATGTCACAGATTAAAAAAATTAACGCACGCGAAGTCATTGATTCTCGTGGTAACCCAACTGTAGAGGCTGATGTTTATTTAGCCTCCGGTGCTATGGGTCGTGCCGCAGTGCCATCTGGTGCGTCAACCGGTGCCTTAGAAGCACTTGAGATGCGCGATGGTGATGATGCTCGTTATCTGGGTAAGGGCGTTCAAAAAGCCGTAAAGAATATTATCGAGCAGATTCAACCTGCCTTGATCGGTGCCGATGCACTGCGCCAAGAGTATGTCGATGAAGTGATGCTACAGGTCGATGGCACTAAGAATAAATCAAAGCTAGGTGCGAATGCCTTGCTTGCCGTGTCTTTGGCAAATGCCAAGGCAGCTGCAGCACATCAACAAATGCCTTTGTATCGCTCACTCAATAACGGGTCTCCGTTATGCCTGCCGGTACCTATGATGAATATCATCAATGGTGGTGCGCATGCGCATAAAGGCACTGATATTCAAGAGTTTATGGTTATCGCGCATGGTGTTGATTCATTAAGCGAAGCAGTCCGTGCTGGCTGTGAGATCTTCCATGCCTTGAAGTCGATCTTGAAAAAGATGGGTCATAACACAGCAGTCGGTGACGAAGGTGGTTTTGCACCGAGCTTGGCAGCTAATGAGCAAGCGATCGAAGTCATCCTTGAAGCGATTACAGCGGCCGGTTATAAGCCGGGCGAACAGGTCAGTATCGGTTTGGATTGTGCCAGTTCTGAATTCTATAAAGACGGGCTGTACCACCTGACCTCAGAGGGTAAGACTTATGAGTCAGATGCCTTTGTTGATTATCTGGTCGCATTAGTAGACAAGTACCCTATCATCACGATCGAAGACGGTCTGGATGAAGGTGATTGGGACGGCTGGAAGACCTTGACTGAAAAATTAGGTCAGCGTGTGCAGCTGGTTGGTGACGATCTATTTGTAACCAACACTGAAATTTTAGCGAAAGGTATTGAGCTAGGTGTAGCCAACTCTATCTTGATTAAGCTTAATCAGATCGGCACCTTGACCGAGACCATGGCGGCTATCGAGATGGCACGCCAAGCGAATTATAGTTCTGTTATCTCACATCGTTCTGGTGAAACTGAAGATGTCTTTATTGCTGACTTAGCAGTGGCTACTGGTGCAGGTCAGATCAAGACCGGTTCCTTGTCACGTTCTGATCGTGTTGCGAAGTACAATCAATTGATTCGTATCGAAGAAGAATTAGGCAGCGAAGCAGTTTACCCAGGTAAGTCGGTCTTCAAACAGTGATCGCAAGCGAACGGCCGGACTGATGCGAATCTTCCTGCTGTTCTTGTTGATTGTATTGGTACTCCTACAGTATCAACTATGGATCGCCCCTGATGGTATGCGCGCAGTCATGCAATTGAAGCAGGATATGCAGGTGCAGCAGGAAAAAAATAATGTTCTGGCAGTACGCAATCAAGTGCTAGCGGCCGAAGTGCAAGACCTGAAGTCAGGTAATGATGCGATCGAAGAGCGTGCCCGCTCTGAGCTGGGCATGATCCGTAAAGGTGAGACCTTCTTTCAAGTTATAGAAAAAGAACAAGAATGAATACAGCAGCGCGTTATTGGGTAATAGTCCCCGCGGCCGGTAGCGGTACGCGCTTTGCTTCTGAAATCCCCAAGCAATATGCATCTCTGGCTGGTGCAACTGTGTTGCAACACGCCTTACGACCTTTATTCCTACACCCTAAATTACATGCCGTGGTTATCGCACTAGCGCCTAACGATAGCTATTTTGCAGGGCTTGAAATGGTCAGGCATGGCACCCAATTAGAGCAGGTGGAGGGTGGCAACAGTCGTGCTCAATCAGTCCTTAATGCCTTACAGTTTTTGCAGGGCAAGGCTAAGCAAAATGACTTTGTCCTAGTGCATGATGCTGCCAGACCCTGTCTACGAGCATCAGAAATTGATGACCTAATAGCGGCCTGTGAAGACGAGGCCATAGGCGCTATTTTAGCGCTGCCAATGAATGACACAGTCAAGCGGGTGACAGATCATACGATTGTTGAGACTGTCGATCGTACTACGCTATGGCGTGCAGTCACCCCACAGATGTTTCGCTTTGGTGTTCTGTTCGATGCCTTAACTGAAGCACTAAAGGCCAATTATGAAATTACTGATGAAGCCAGTGCTGTAGAACGAGCCGGCCTGTCGGTGAATATCGTTGAAGCCGATGCCAGTAACATTAAGATTACGCGGCAGCAGGATGTTAGCATTGCTGAATCTTTGCTGTCTTTGGAGTGATGGGAATGCGAATAGGACAAGGGTTAGATGCCCACCGTTTTTGTGCTGGTGATCAGGTCGTCCTAGGTGGCGTGAGCATCCCACATGATCAAGCCTTAGAAGCACACTCTGATGGTGATGTGCTGTTGCATGCGATCTGTGATGCCCTGTTAGGTGCTGCTGCATTAGGTGATATCGGTCGTCATTTCTCTGATCAAGATGCAGCCCATAAGAATCGTGATTCTAGAGAGTTCCTACGTGAAGTCGCTACTATGCTAGCTGCTGCTGGCTATGGCATCGGTAATGTCGACGCGACCATTGTTGCGCAAAGACCCAAAATGAGCCCGCATACAGATTTAATGCGACAGAATATTAGTGCCGATCTCGGCATCGAAGTAGAGGCAGTCAATATTAAAGCGACCACCACTGAGCAGATGGGTTTCACCGGTCGTGAAGAAGGCATAGCCGCACTAGCTATCGCTTGTTTACAGTCCATCTAACGCGATGTCAGTAGAAGAGTATTTTTCCCCAGAAGGGCGTCTGGCCGGGTCTGTTAATGGCTTTAAGCAAAGGCCACAGCAATTGGAGATGGCACGCGCTGTAGAAGAGGCAATCGACCATAATGGCACCCTAGTGGTTGAAGCCGGCACCGGTGTTGGCAAGACCTTTGCGTATCTTATTCCCGCGATACTGTCGGCCCTCAAAGTTGTGGTCTCTACAGGCACTCGACACTTACAAGATCAATTGTTCTATACCGATCTGCCGGCCTTACAAAAAGCCTTACCAGTCCCTGTCGATGCTGCCATTTTGAAAGGCCGTGCTAACTATCTCTGCCTTTACCGATTGAAACAGGTACAGCAAACGACCGAAGAATCGGCGCGAGATTATCGCGATCTATTAGAGATTGGTGAGTGGTCCAAGCTCACACAAACCGGTGATATCGCAGAAGTAAATAAGGTCACCGAGCGCTCAATGCTCTGGTCTCAAGTGACCTCAACGCGGGACAATTGCCTGGGTGGTGATTGCCCAGACTTCAAGCAATGCCATGTCTTGAAGGCACGTAAACGCGCACAAGATGCCAATCTAGTGGTGATTAATCATCACCTCTTATGTGCTGACCTGGTGTTGAAGGATGAAGGTTTTGGTGAGTTATTACCGACCGCCGATGTCTTTGTGCTGGATGAAGCGCACCAACTTACAGATGTCTTACCGAACTTTTTTGGTAATGGCATGAGTAGTCGCCAAGTGCATGATTTGGTGACTGATTTAAGTAAAGAGAGTAAAGCCCTAACCGCAGATAATGGTGCGGTGGCGAAAACGTATTACGCTTTACTCGAACGTATGGAGCAGTTTTATGCCACCGTGGCAAAGTTTGCAGGTGAGCCCAAAGTACTATGGTCTAAGGTCTTAGATCAATCCAAGGTCACCGATAGTTTTCAAGCCTTGCAAGAAAAGAGCCTCGAACTTGAAGAGCTGCTAATGAGTTATGCAGGCGATAGTCCGGGTCTGACGCAGTGCTACAAGCGACTAATGACGATCAATGGCAACCTAGATGAATTCTCACAGATTAGTCGAAAATCAGTGCAATGGTTAGAGATTGGTCGTCGCGGCTTTCGTTTAGGCAGTGTGCCACTGGATGTCTCTGTGCCGTTCCAACGGGCGATCCAAGATTATGATTGCACTTGGATCTATACCTCGGCGACCTTGACTGCAAACAAAAGCTTCCAGCACTTCACACGTCAACTAGGCTTAGAAGATGCAGAATGTGTGTTTTGTGATAGTCCCTTTGATTACCCAAAGCAGGCGCGCTTATTTTTGCCACAGTTACCGATGCAACCTAATGATGAAGGCTATACCGATGCAGTGATTGCACTGAGTCGCCCTTTATTACAGGCCAGTGAAGGCAATGCTTTTATTCTGTTCACCAGTCATCGTGCCTTAAACCGTGCCGCCAGCCTGTTAAAAAATGACACTGAATTTGATGTCTTAGTGCAGGGTACAGCCGCTAAACGTGAATTACTGAAAGAGTTTCAATCACGCAAACGCAGTGTGCTGCTGGGCACGCAAAGCTTTTGGGAAGGTGTTGATGTGAAAGGCGATGGTCTGTGTTTAGTGATTATTGATAAGTTACCCTTTATGTCGCCATCAGACCCTTTAATACAAGCACGATCACGCGCCTTAGAAGAGGCGGGCGAGAACCCATTCACTAGTTTTCAAATTCCTCAAGCAATCTTGAATCTAAAGCAGGGCGTCGGTCGGTTGATTCGTGGTGAACGTGATCGCGGGGTTGTGGTATTAATGGACCCTCGGATTAAAACTAAAGGCTATGGTAAATCTTTTGTCAGTAGCCTGCCGGCGATGACGGTCTGTGATCAACCTGGGCCTGTGATCGAATTTCTTGAGACCATCCAACGTGAGCGGACACGATGAAACTATTAGCCATCGAGACCTGTAGTGAAGCCTGCTCAGCGGCCGTCTATGTCGACGGTGAGGTGGTGGAACGCTATCAAATTGCTGCTAGGCAACATAATGAATTGATCTTGCCAATGGCCGAGCAGGTCCTGGCTGAAGCGCAAATCAACCTATCACAATTAGATGGCCTAGCCTTTGGCTGTGGCCCCGGTGCCTTTACCGGCGTGCGTATCTGTGTCGCCGTTAGCCAAGGCATTGCCTTTGCCCATGATTTACCGCTGTTGGGTATTTCGAGTTTGGCTAATCTGGCTGCTCAAGCACCAGCTACTGGCCAGGGTGAACAGAAGCAGGTGTTTGCTGCCATTGATGCGCGTATGGGTGAGATTTATTATGCTCATTACTTAGTGGCGCCGAATAGCGTACCGGTATTATCTGGCACAGAGCAGGTCGTTACTGCCGAGGCGCTCAATCTAGAGCGGGCTAACTTTGATTATGGTATGGGGACTGGCTGGCAGAGCTATGCTGAGCCATTGATGTCAAAAACAGGCATCATGCCAGAGGCGATCGATGCTGACGCCCTACCACGCGCCTCTGTCACTGCACGCCTAGCTGTCATGCAATGGCAGGAAGCTACTTTATTACAGCCTGAGCAGGCGCAGCCAGTCTATCTACGCAATAATGTTGTGCATCAAAAGAAGACCACACCTAAATCATAATGCAGCCATTTCACCTAGCCTTTCCAGTCAAGGATATCGCTGCTACGAGAACGTTTTATACTCAGATGCTGCGCTGTAAAGTAGGTCGTGAAGACCTGCGTTGGATAGATTTTGATTTCTTTGGCCACCAGATTAGTGCGCATCTGGATGAATCCTTAGAAAACCCATGTGCACGTAATGCAGTCGACGAAAAGGCCGTGCCATCACGTCACTTTGGGATGGTCCTGCTGTGGGATCAATGGGATGAACTGCTGGCACATCTTAAGCAACAGGGGATGACATTCAGCATCCAGCCCTATACTCGTTTTGCTGGGGAAGTCGGCGAACAGCGCACCTTCTTTATTCAAGACCCTAGCGATAATTTTTTAGAGTTTAAATGCTTCCGTGAAGAGCAAAGGGTCTTTGCTAATAAATAAAGTAGGCAAAATCTAAGCTACTTTTAAAAGCCCTTATAATTTCGCCATCTTCTCTCGTTGCTGTAACAGATCATGCAGGGTCTGTTCTTGTTCCTGCATACGTTGTTGCTCTTTTTCAACGACTGCAGCAGGTGCCTTATCTGTGAAGCCCGGGTTAGCCAACTTCGCGCGTGTCTTGCCGATATTGATTTCAAGCTTGCTGATGTCTTTGCTCAGACGTTCTATCTCAGCATCTTTATCGATCAGTCCGGCTAAAGGAATTAACACCTTCATTTCACCCACTAGTGCGAGTGCTGCCTCGGGTGCTTCCTCATTTCCCAGTATGTCGATGCCTTCAATCTTCGCTAGTTTCTTTAGCGCCGCTTGATGTATTTTGATCTGTTTTAGATCACTTTCACTGGCCTGTTGGCAGAGTACGTTTAGGCCTTGCTTTGGCGCGATATCCATCTCTGAGCGAATCTTACGCACGCCCATAATAAATTCTTTTAGCCAATCAATACTGTGGGCACTGTCCACATCGACCCAAGCATTATCACTGCGTGGATAGTCTTGCAGCATGATAGTGGTCGCTTCTTTACCTAGCTTCGGTGCGATGGTCTGCCAAATCTCTTCCGTGATAAATGGAATGATTGGATGCATTAAGCGTAATAAGGTTTCTAAGACCTCTAGTAACACACGGCGTGTCTGTCGCTTGGCGGCCTCATCATCAGAAAACATAACGGGCTTGATCAACTCGAGATACCAATCACAGAACTCATTCCAAGTGAATTCATACAACGCCTTAGCTGCTAGATCAAAACGATAGTTCTGGAAATCGTGATGCACGATGTCGATGAGTTCTTGTTGCCGACTGAGGATCCAACGATCGGTAATGCTCAGTGCCTTAAAGTCGATACTGTCTGCAATCTCTGCGTCTTCACAGTTCATTAAGACAAAGCGCGATGCATTCCATAGTTTATTACAGAAGTTGCGGTAGCCTTCGATACGATTCAGATCAAACTTAACGTCACGCCCAGTCGAGGCCAATGCCGCGAAGGTAAAGCGCAAAGCATCAGTGCCGTAGGCGGAGATGCCGTCTGGATACTGCTTGCGGGTAGAGGCTTCAATTTTTGCCGCCATCTGTGGCTGCATCAAACCCTTGGTGCGCTTGCTAATCAGCTGGTCTAAGGTGATGCCGTCGATCAAGTCGATTGGGTCTAGCACATTACCTTTTGATTTTGACATCTTCTGACCATCAGAATCACGCACTAGCCCGTGAATATAGATGTCATGGAATGGTACGTCGTCGACGAATTTCATCCCCATCATGATCATGCGTGCGACCCAGAAGAAGATGATGTCAAAGCCAGTAACTAGGACCGAGGTCGGGTAGAAGGCTTTTAATTCAGGGGTCTTTTGTGGCCAGCCTAGGGTGGAAAAAGGCCAGAGTGCAGATGAGAACCAAGTGTCTAAAACATCTTCGTCCTGACGCAGGGCAAAATCATCGCTTAATTTATATTTGCTGCGTACTTCAGCTTCATCACGACCGACATAGACCTTGCCCTGATCGTCATACCAAGCTGGGACGCGATGTCCCCACCAGAGTTGACGGCTGATGCACCAGTCTTGAATATCATTCATCCAAGAGTAGTAGGTGTTTTTCCAATTATCCGGTACGAAGCGAATCTTGCCGCTTTCTACGGCTTCAATCGCAGGCGCTGCCAGGCTCTCGGTTTTGACATACCACTGATCGGTCAAGAACGGTTCGATCACGGCACCTGAACGGTCACCACGTGGCACCATCAGTTTATGATCAACAATCTTTTCTAGCAGGTCTAGGCGCTCTAGTTCAACAATGATGGCTTTACGAGCAGCATAACGATCTAGGCCTTGATAGGCCGCAGGTGCTTCGGTATTAATCTTGGCGTCGATAGTAAAGATATTGAGCATCGGCAAATCGTGACGCTGACCCATCTCATAGTCATTGAAATCATGTGCGGGTGTGATCTTGACACAACCGGTACCAAATTCAGGGTCGACATAATCATCGGCAATAATCGGTATCTCGCGCTCACTCAAAGGGAGGGCGATGGTTTTACCAATCAGGTGTTGATAGCGTTCATCTTCTGGGTGTACCGCAACGGCACTATCACCAAGCATGGTTTCAGGGCGAGTAGTGGCAACAACTAAGTGTCCACTGCCATCGGCTAGTGGATAACGCATATGCCAGAGATGGCCTTGTTCTTCTTCTGATACTACTTCGAGATCAGATACGGCGGTATGCAGCACAGGGTCCCAATTGACCAAGCGCGTACCACGATAGATTAGGTCTTCTTCATACAGACGGACAAAGACTTCGCGTACGGCCTCAGACAGGCCTTCGTCCATAGTGAAACGCTCACGTGACCAGTCGACTGATGAACCAAGTCTTTCTAATTGTTTTGAAATGCTACTGCCAGATTCTTCTTTCCAATCCCAAACCTTTTCTAGGAAGGCCTCACGACCCAACTCGGCGCGAGATTGGCCTGCTGCATTTAGCTGTCGTTCAACCACCATCTGGGTGGCAATGCCGGCATGGTCTGTGCCTGGTTGCCATAGCGTGTTATCGCCACACATGCGGTGATAGCGAGTCAGGCTGTCCATAATAGTATTATTGAAGGCATGACCCATGTGTAATGTGCCAGTGACATTCGGCGGTGGGATCATGATGCAAAAGGCTTGCTCTGATTGATTACTTGGCTGGAAGTAACCCTTTGCTTTCCATTCTTGGTACCAACGATCTTCGATGGTATTTGGTTGATAGACTTTGTCCACAGTGTTTTTGTAATCCTAAACGCTTGTTTTGATTGTGTGGCTGCGGCCAGAGGCCGATATATTGCTTATTTTATAGAGAATTTTTCTGTATTACAGATCGCCAGGAAATCCTCTATAACCAGTCTGCTTAGTTTAGCATTGTTGCGCAGTTTGTAGGGCATGAGTTGAGCCCAGGCCTGCTCATTTAACTGACGGCGTGATGCTTAGGTTGGTGCCCTTGTTGGTTGTAGTGACGAAAACGCTCACGACCCGCGTGCTTAATCTCACTGACGGCGCTGACCACTTCGATCAGACGATCATAATCTGCATAATCAGGACTGGCGTCTAAGCCCAGATTAATCATGATTTCACGATGCTTAGGTGGTGCCGTGTGATTGACGATAACGGCACAGGGTTGTGCCGTATCTTCTTCCCGTTGATGTGGGATAAAACTTTGGTCGCGAAACACCCAGAGCAACTCATCTAATCGATCCGTCATGGCTTCATCTGCACTGCGAATATAGACCTGCATACCCAAGGTATAGGCCTTTTCTACTAATCTACAGGCGTAGCGTAGATGGCTATCTGCGGCATTATCCTGCAGCACATAAAAGTCGATCTGTGGCATTTCGTTTTTATCGGTAGTGCTTAGTTAGGCTTAGGCCTGTTTGGCTCGACGTAAGAGGTACTCGGTGAGCAGAGGCACTGGTCTTGCAGTAGCACCTTTGTTTTTACCCATATTCCAAGCAACGCCAGCGATATCTAAATGCGCCCATTGGTAATCTTTAGCAAAGCGTTCGAGGAAGCAGCCAGCCGTAATCGATCCAGCCCAACGACCACCAATATTTGCCATATCGGCAAAATTACTGTCTAGGCTAGATTGGTACTCATCCCAAATTGGTAGACGCCAAGCACGGTCAGCACTGGCCTGTCCTGAGGCGAGTAGATCTTCACTCAGCTGGTCTGAGTTTGACATCAGGCCACAGGCTTCAAAGCCAAGTGCGACGATGCAAGCACCGGTTAGAGTGGCCATATCGATAACCACATCGGGCTTATAACGTGCGGCATAGGTGAGGGCATCACAGAGGACTAAACGGCCTTCTGCATCGGTGTTTAGGATCTCAATCGTCTGTCCAGACATCGAGGTAACGACATCCCCCGGCTTAGTGGCTTTACTACCCGGCATGTTTTCTGCGGCGGCAACAATGCCGACAACATTGATAGGTAGATCAAGTTCAGCCAGTGTTTGCATCAAGCCTAATACGGTAGCAGCACCACACATATCAAACTTCATCTCGTCCATACCGGCACCCGGCTTTAACGAGATACCACCGGTGTCAAAGGTAATGCCTTTACCAATGAGTACGATTGGTTTCTTGCTGGCTGCCGCACCTTTATATTGCATGGCGATTAGCTTTGCTTCTTCGGCACTGCCGGCAGAAACAGAGAGTAGTGAACCCATGCCTAGCTTTTTCATTTCGGCTTCGCCTAAGACCTGCACAGATAGACGTTTATTGCCTTTTTTAATGGCTTTTGCTTCATTTGCAAGATGTGTTGGTGTGCAAATATTGGCTGGTAGATCACTCAGATTCTTGGTTATCGCCATACCTGAAGCGATGGCCTTACCCTGTGCGCAACCGGTTTGTATTTGGCGCGAAGTTGCACTATCGGAGCAATGTAAGGTGATGCGATTTAACTTATGTGCTGGCTTTTCCTTGGAAAAGGTTTCGCTGTACTGATACAGGCTATCGTTGAAGGTCATGCTCTGTAGTCGTGCTATGGTACGTGGGCTACTGTCGTCAACGTTCAAGCTCATCAACAGACTGAGTGCATTGTTGGCACTAGTGGCATGTACTGCCTTAGCAACCGATTGCATTAGGCTTCTGAAAGCGATGATGGAGAGAGTTTTTTCCTTGCCTACTTGCACCAACAACACGCGTTTATGATTGCTCGCCTTAGGCATGAATAGACTCAGTGTGGCGCCTCGTTTACTCGCCAGATCGCCAGCCTTAACCGCTTGGCTTAAATGACCTTGGTAGAGCTCATCTAAGATCTTTGCCTCTGCACTGAGACGGGTGGCATGGACGGCAACGATTGCACAGGCGGTTTTTTCCTGGGCTATTGGACTGCGGCTTACACTGAATTGCATCTCTATACTCCTAATTTTTAAGGGTCACTTTAGTTGAAAATATAGCATGACCGGCAAGCTAGTAGCGGTGTGCTACAGCCTATATTGATTCTATGTTGTTATTCTAATGATTGGGATTTAATCACGCCGAATGTAAGTGTTTGATAATAGGTCATTCCACGCCAAACGCTCTTTATTGGTATAACACCAAAGAAAGCCGATGCCAGCGCTAAGCCAGCAGAGACAGGAGCCGATGAAACGTAAGCCAGACTGTTTCCAATTGACCGCTTGACCCTCGCTGGTAACTAGACGTAAACGCCAGGTCTTTAGGCCTAATGTTTGGCCACCATGTGTCCAACACCAAGCAAAGAAGACAAAACTAATCGCATAGACATAAGCGATAAATAGCGCGTAGTAAGGGTGTTCAGAGTTCATGCTAGTCGGTACAACGACCAAGACGGCAGCAAAGAATAAAACAGGGATAAGCAGGATGCCGTCATAAAACATGCAGGCAAAGCGCTTGGTGAGGCCTACGGGTTTCATTTGAAGGTCTTGATCGGTCATGGCTTTCTCGTCATTTTTGTTATGCGATGGCTGAAAATTCAATTCATGCTGAGCTTACTCTACAATGTGGCATTGCTAGAGCAAAACTAATTGGGCGCTAGTATAGCGCGCTGTTACCCAATCTGGGGATGCTAAAATGGCAGCGTGTACAGATGGAACCCTTATGGCAGAAAACGAAGAACATAGAGAGAGTGAAAATGGGCAGGTCTTAGAGGCCTTCATTGATCATCTATGGATTGAGTATGGGCTGAGTAAAAACACCCTACAGGCCTATCGTGCCGATCTAGTCCAGCTTGATGTCTGGCTCAGTCACTCGGGCAGCCACCTGCTTAAGGCGCAGCGGCATGATCTATTGGGTTTTCTTTCACACAAGGTATCACAAGGCATTAAGGCCAGTTCTGCGGCCAGGCTGTTAAGTAGTATTCGACGTTTTTATCGGTTTCAAGTGCGTCTTCATAGTCTCAAGGTAGATCCTAGTGCTGAAATTGAATTCCCTAAAAGTGCACGACATCTACCCGAGGTACTCACGGAGGAGGATGTTGAGCAGCTATTGCTAGCCCCTGATCTTGAGACCGCTGCTGGTTTGCGTGATCGTGCAATGTTAGAGCTGTTATATGCCTGTGGTCTAAGGGTGTCTGAATTAGTCGGACTATTGCTGCAGCAGGTTAACTTACGTACCGGTGTAATTCGTGTCTTGGGTAAGGGCAGTAAAGAACGTTTAATCCCCTTTGGAGAAGAGGCGGGTGATTGGATCGAGCGCTATCTGCAAGAAGCACGGCCAGAACTATTAAAAGGTAGTACAGAGAGCCCCGCTCTGTTTGTCAGCAATCGAAAAACTGCGATGACACGACAGACTTTTTGGCATTTGATTAAACGCCATGCTGCCGGTGCCGGTATCGAGAAATCGCTAAGCCCACATACCCTGCGTCACGCCTTTGCTACACATCTATTGAACCATGGTGCCGATCTGCGTGTCGTACAGCTATTATTGGGGCATAGCGATCTTTCGACAACGCAGGTGTACACTCATATCGCCAGAGCGCGATTGCAAGCACTGCATAAACAGCATCATCCGCGTGGCTGAATACAGTATGCTTCGACTGATTTTTTGATTTCACACTAAGACGAGTATTGATATGTTTCGACGTTTATCCCTAGTGCTGTGTTTAGCAGCGTTGTCATTCAGCACGCTTGCCGATCCTGCAAGCGATATTCAGCGTCTGCGCGCTAAGCTACTTGAAGGCTTTCCAGCCTATAGCCCAGATTCTATTACACCAGCGCCTATGACCGGCTGGTATCAGGCGTTGTATGGCACGCAAGTGATCTATATATCGGTTGATGGCCGTTATCTGATACAGGGCGTGGTAATGGATATGCATGATGGCAAGCGTAACTTGACTGCGCTGGCGACTAATCAGGCCAGACAAAATTACATGCAAGAAGTAAATGCACAGATGCCGCTGCGTTTTGGCGCTGAAAAACCACGACATACAGTGACTGTCTTTACCGATATTAACTGCACCTATTGCCGTAAATTACACAATCAGATGGATGGCTATGCGAGTTACGGTATTGCTATCAATTATTTGATGTTTCCGCGTAAAGGTTTAGATAGCGACGGTTATCGAAAGGCGGTCGCCGTTTGGTGTAGTGCAGATCGCGAACAGGCACTGACTGAAGCCAAGCTAGGCAAAGAGATAGAGGCCAAGGATTGTGCTAATCCAGTGGCTGAGCATTATGCATTGGGTCAGAAGATGGGGGTTAGTGGAACCCCTGCAATCCTGCTTGAAGACGGCACCTTGATTCCTGGCTTTGTCCCGCCAGCAGAGTTGGCGCAGCAACTAGACGCTGTGCGTTAAGCCTAGATCCTTGGCTTTATATGCCTGTTCTTAATCTTTAAGTGTTAAGGCTAAGGTCGACTAAGAACGGGCCATGCGTGAACAAGATGCTACCGCGGATACGTCGCTGTGGATAAATTGGTGCCAATGCCTGCGCATATTGCTGCAGCTGTGCAAGGTGTTTCAGAGCCTCTGATTGTGCTGTTTGCTGGTCTTTAAGTGGCTCTGTTTTATAGTCGATAATATGGATTTCATCGTGGTCGACAATGAGGCGGTCAATAATAAATACCCCTTGTCGTTGGCTATGTGCAGAGGCAATTGATAGCTCATTAAAAGCCTGTTGCGTTGATTTCAGTTGAAAAACCTCTGCGTTTGCTGGGTCTTGAATACAGTTTTGCGCCTCGGTCAGGATAGCAGCGTAATCTAAAGTTTGTGCGCCGTAGCGGGTCTCTAGGCGAAGCAGGCAATCTGCCGGTGATAAGCTGGGTACTTGGCTCATCCACTCCAAACATTGATGCAAGACGATGCCGCGTAGGCGTGCTATTTCATCACCTACACGCTTAGTCGTTGCAGTTTGTTGACTGAGCTTTGGTGTTAACTTCTGTGTGATTATCTTATCCAGTTTCGATGTCGTTATCACAGGCGCAGTTGCGGTATTCACTGGCAGTGGACTCAGTTCAGGTTTGCGCTCACTTTGTTTCTGCCACAGTGATTGATGATCATCGTCTTCAGTAAGCCAGGCAGCCTGCATCAGGCTATGCCAGCTTTCACCCTTATTACTAGGCGTAATGCATCCGGTAACAATCAATGCTTGGCAGCTGCGAGTGATCGCGACATAGAGCAAATTCAATTCTTCCGCTTGTTTTAATTGGCTAGCATTTTTTAAATCACTGATGCTTGCTGTTCTCTTACTTTTAGGCCCAGCCAACAAGAAATGGCTAGGTCGATCTGCTTCTACCGGCCAATCACAGAGTGCAGTGTAGTGATCACTTTCGGTCTTGCGCGGCCCTGTATTGGCTAAAAAGACGATTGGTGACTCTAATCCCTTGGCCGAATGTATAGTCATGATATTCACACAGTTTTGTGCCTGTGCACTGAGCTCAGCGATTGGCTGGGTTTCCTCGAAGTAACGCAGGAAACTTTGAATGCTAGGGTAGCGACCACTATTCGCTTCTAAGCTGATATTTAGGAATTGCTGTAACCGTGCGATGACTTGCTCGTTATCATGCCGGGGTACAGCTTGGCGATAACGGGTAATCAGCTCGCGTTGTTCAAAGATCGTATTTAATAAATCGTGTACCGGTATATGATCAGCCAGCGCCTGCCACTCAACTAAAGTGCTATGAGCCTGTTTCAAACTATCTTGCTCATTACCTTCATTACTTGCGCTGTATGCCGCCAGTTTGTGGGCCCAATGTTTGGCTTCATACGCCTGCAGTTGTAATAGCTGGCTGTCTTCGATATTGAATATTGGACTCTTGAGGACATGGCCTAAGGCAATATCATTCAGCGGATTCTTTAAAATCTGCAATAGGGCTAGCAGGTCTTTGATCTCTAAATAATCGGCGAGCCTAGTCTTACTGTCGGCTAGGAAGGGGATGCCAATCTCGTTCATGCCTAGTTTAAGTTCATTCAGCTTACTTCGATTGCGTAGCAGAATGAGGGCATCGCTATAACGTGCGGCACGATAGTGACCATCGTCAAATATCGGGGTTTCTTCATCGATTAATGCCTGAATACGCTTGGCAATCAGACGGCCTTCTTCAAGATAGACTGACTCCTCAATCTCAATCTTGGCCTCTAGTAAGGGATTGCGAAAAGTGATCTCACTCGTCGGCTGCGCCTGTTTTGGCAGCTTTTCCTGCTCAATAAGAGGATGGATTTCGAGCATGCCCCAGCGATCGCTATGCTGGCATTGGTGCGTGCTAAAGGCTGGGAAACGGCTAGCAAGGCGAGTGAATAGGCTGTTGACGGCATCGATGATGATCGCTGCCGAGCGCCAAGAGTGGTCGTTATTGAAATGCTGGCTGCCATATTCTCGTTGCGACCACTCGTTTGCATATTGTTGGATGCTGGAGTTGGCACCACGGAAACCATAAATCGACTGTTTTACATCACCGACTAAAAATAGGCTTGCCGGGTCCAGTGTCTCGCTCAACTGCTCCTTAGAGGAGAGCAGTAGCGGCTGTAGGAACTGCCACTGGATCGGGTTGGTATCTTGAAATTCATCGACTAAATAATGTCGAATACGCATACCTAACTTGTATTGCACCCACAGTGCTTGCCCTTGATCACGTAATAATCGAAAGGTCTCCCATTCTAAGTCGGAAAAATCGACCACGCCCTGTTCGCGCTTAAGTGATTGGAAGATTTCGATCAGGCGTTGGCCAGAGTAAAACCAAGCGGCACTGACACGGCGATAAATCTTGCGTTGTTGTGTCTCAATCGCTAGGTCTAAATTGACCTTGAGTAGGGCGATATCGTCTAAGCACTGCTCGGCGATCTCTGTGCCAACCTTCTTGATTAAGGGTTTAGACAGCTTATGAGGACTGCGTTCTTTGTCGTCCTTGGTGTAGAAAACATTAGATAGCCTGAGAAGACGCTGATCTAGCGTTAGGTCAGCATCAATGAAACGTTCAATCTCTAGTGCAAAGCCCTGTTGGGTGGCGCTACTGTGCCGAAAAACCTCAGCAACTTGCTTGCCGGCCCTGATCAATTCGTGTTCTGAGGCGAATGGCTCTAGTTTTTCATGCTGCTGGTCTAGACAGTGCATGGCGTGGTCTAAATTGCGCCCATCGATGAAGCTGCGCCATTCGTTCTGCTTGTCTAAAAACAGCTTAAGCACGTCGCCTAATGTGGCATAACTGGTGCACCACTGGGCTAAACAGGTGATTTCTTCAGATAATTTTTGTTCATTGGCCTGCTCACTGAGACGCAATAAGCGATTGAACGCCAGGCTCTGTAGTGGCGCGACCTCTTCACACAGTTCAAAGCCGGTTGCTAATGCCGATTCCAATGGGAAGGCGTGGACAATGTCCTCACAAAAGGCATGAAAGGTACTGATGCGTATATTTTGATCAGCAAACAGCACACGCTCGTAGAGATCGCGAGCCAGGGCGATTTGTGCCTGATCTGCTGGTTCATTAATCGCAATTAAGGCCGCACGCAGCCTGTCTTCGTCCCATTGCGCCCAGTTTTGCAGGGTGCTGTGCAAGCGTTGACGCATCTCGGCAGCCCCTTTGCGGGTGAAGGTGATGGCGAGGATGTGTTGTGGTTCAGCGCCAGCCAGTAACAGGCGGCAGATACGGGTAATCAGTAGATAGGTCTTGCCTGAACCGGCCGATGCAAAGATATTTGCATTCGTTTGTGGCTGGGTAGCATCGATTAGACTGCTCATGATTTAGAGCAAAAGATCAAGGGATGCTTTCTGCTTTCAGTTTCGTATACACTAGCCAGCGCATGCGGGACTTGCTGTGTAGTGTCCCTGCTGCTTGTGGAAGTGTGCTGTTTGATATGATCGGCTGTCCGCATTCTGCATTCTTATTTTTTTGAAAAAGCGCTGCTAACTGAGTTCCTATGGCTAAAGACTATGATGCTGCATCCATCGAGGTATTAAGTGGCCTCGACCCAGTGCGTAAACGCCCTGGGATGTACACTGATACTGCGCGACCTAACCATCTGGCGCAAGAAATTATTGATAATAGTGTCGATGAGGCACTTGCTGGCCATGCCAGTACGATCGAAGTGCAACTATTTAAGGATGGTTCCCTGCAAGTCACTGATGACGGCCGTGGTATGCCGGTCGATCTGCACCCTGAACAAAAGAAACCGGGTGTCGAGGTGATTTTAAGTACGCTGCACGCTGGCGGAAAGTTCTCGAATAAAAACTACGAATTCTCAGGCGGCCTACACGGTGTCGGTGTCTCTGTCGTAAATGCCTTATCGACACGTCTAGAGGTCTGGGTGCGTCGCGATGGCCAGGAATACATGATGGCCTTTGCCGGTGGTGAAAAGGCCGAAGACCTAAAACCAGTCGGTACGGTAGCTAAACGCATCACTGGTACGACCCTGCGGTTTTGGCCAGATCCACAATATTTCGATAGCGTTAAATACTCGACCCCGAAACTGCTGCATGTGTTGCGCGCCAAGGCAGTACTTTGCCCCGGCCTACGGATTGGTTTTACCGATGAAAATGGTGAGCGCCAAGAATGGTTTTATGAAGACGGTTTAAGAGATTATTTGTCACAGGCCCTATCGGATGGGGAATGTCAGCCGGCTGAGCCTATTTATGCGGAATATAACGCAAACAATGAGGCCGCAGCCTGGGCCCTACAATGGACTACTGAAAGCGGTGAATGGATTGCAGAGAGCTACGTTAATCTGATCCCTACGGTACAGGGTGGCACCCATGTCAATGGCTTACGTAGTGGTATCACTGATGCCATTCGTGAATTTTGTGACACGCGTAAATTAACCCCTAGAGGGGTTAAGATTGCTCCGGATGATGTGTGGCAAAATCTTGCTTACGTCTTATCGGTGAAGATGCAAGATCCACAATTTGCAGGTCAAACAAAAGAACGCCTAGGTTCGCGTGAAAGCGCCGCCTTTGTTGCTACAGCCGTGAAGGACTCCCTCACACTGTGGTTGCATCAAAACCTAGAGTCAGCCGAAGCGTTGGCCTTATTGATTATTCAAAACGCTGAGAAACGAATGCGTGCGATGAAAAAAGTCGTGCGTAAACGAGTCAGTGCAGGGCCAGCTTTACCCGGTAAATTAGCCGATTGTAGTTCACAGGATATTAATCGTAGTGAATTGTTCTTGGTCGAGGGTGACTCAGCTGGAGGCTCGGCTAAACAGGCAAGAGAACGTGATTTTCAGGCAATCATGCCGCTGCGAGGTAAGATTCTAAATAGTTGGGAAGTCCCTTCTGAGCAGGTGCTTGCCTCACAAGAAGTCCACGATATTGCAATTGCTATTGGTGTCGATCCGGGTGAAACCGATCTGAGTAAACTGCGCTATGGCAAGATCTGTGTCCTGGCCGATGCGGATTCAGATGGCCTGCATATTTCAACCCTGCTCTGTGCCTTATTCTTACGCCATTTCCCGGCCTTGATTGAAGCTGGGCATATCCATATTGCGATGCCGCCATTGTTTCGTATCGATGCCGGTAAAGAGGTGTTTTATGCCTTAGATGATGCAGAGCGACAAGTGATCTTGGATCGCTTAGCCGATGAAAAGAAGAAGGCTAAAATTAGCATTACACGCTTTAAAGGCTTGGGTGAAATGAACCCCGGACAACTGCGTGAATCGACCATGTCACCTTCGACGCGACGATTGGTTCAGCTGACAATGGAGGAGGGTGACAACACCTATCCGATGATGGACATGCTGTTAGCAAAGAAGCGCGTGCAAGACCGTAAGAAGTGGTTAGAAGAGAAAGGCAATCTTGCTGAGGTATAACGTAAGTTAGCCGTGTTAATGAATTTGAGTAAGTGATAACAGACTATGAGTGACAACCTAGAATTTGATTATGGCGATGTCGAACGTTTGCCACTGCATACGTTTACCGAAAAAGCCTATCTCGACTACTCCATGTACGTCATCTTGGATCGGGCTTTGCCGCAAATTGGCGATGGCTTGAAGCCAGTACAAAGACGTATTGTCTATGCCATGTCTGAATTAGGTTTGTCAGCGACATCAAAGCCTAAAAAATCAGCACGGACAGTGGGTGATGTGATCGGTAAATTCCATCCACATGGTGATAGCGCATGCTACGAAGCCATGGTCTTGATGGCACAGTCATTTTCTTATCGTTATCCTCTGGTGCAGGGGCAGGGTAACTGGGGCTCTACGGATGATCCCAAGTCCTTTGCTGCCATGCGATATACCGAATCACGTCTCACTGGCTATGCCAAAAATCTGCTGCAAGAGCTAGGGCAGGGCACGGTTGATTGGGCGCCTAATTTTGATGGCACATTGCAAGAGCCGGTCGTGTTGCCGGCACGTCTGCCTAATATTCTATTGAATGGTTCGATGGGTATCGCAGTCGGCATGTCGACCGATATTCCACCGCATAACTTGACTGAAGTGGTCTCTGCCTGCATCCATTTATTGGATAACCCGAAAGCGACTGTCGACGAATTATGTCAATTCGTAACGGCACCAGATTACCCATCAGATGGCGAGATCATTACCAGCGCAGAAGACATCCGCAGTATTTACACGACTGGTGGTGGTCAGATAAAGATGCGCTCGGTTTATCACAAAGAGACGCAGGGCATCATCATTACGGCGCTGCCATACCAAGTATCAGGCTCGCGTGTGCAAGAGCAGATCGCACAGCAGATGAATGCCAAGAAACTACCGATGGTAGAAGACCTGCGTGATGAATCGGATCATGAAAATCCAGTTCGCTTAGTGATTATGCCGCGTAGCAACCGAATCGATGTTGATGCCTTGATGTTGCATTTATTTGCGACCACCGATCTTGAGCGCAGTTACCGTATCAATATGAATATTATTGGCATTAACGGCCGACCGCAGGTAAAAGATCTGCGCATGATCCTGACTGAGTGGTTGCAGTTCCGTACCACTACCGTGACACGTAAGCTGCAATGGCGTTTAAACGGTGTCAACGAACGCCTACATATCTTACAAGGCTTGCTTGTCGCCTATCTCAATCTAGATGAGATCATTGCGATTATTCGTACTGAAGATAAACCTAAGCAGGAATTGATACAGCGCTTTGAGCTGTCTGATATCCAAGCCGAGGCAATTTTAGAGATCAAATTACGTCGCTTGGCCAAGCTAGAAGAAATCAAGATTCGCGGCGAAGTAGATGAGCTGAATATAGAGCGCGACTACCTAGAAAAAACCTTGGGTTCCAGTGCGCGTCTGAAGACCTTGATCAAAAAAGAACTGAACGAAGACTTAGAGACCTATGGTGATAAACGTCGCTCACAGGTGGTAAAACGTATCGCTGCACAGCCTCTAGATGAAACACAATTAATGCCAGTCGAGCCGCTGACTGCGATCCTATCTGAGCGTGGTTGGGTGCGGGCCGGTAAGGGGCATGATGTTGATGCGCGCGGCTTGAACTATAAAAATGGCGATGCCTATCAAGCGCATGTCTATGCCCGTAGTAATCAACAACTGGTGTTCCTTGATAGCAAAGGCCGGGGCTATACCCTGTTGGCTAGTAGCTTGCCTTCAGCACGTGGTCAGGGTGAATCCTTGAGTGGGCGCTTTAATCCAGCCGACGGTGCTAGCTTTATAGGTATTATGAGTGGTGTGCCAGAACAACAGTACTTCATGGCAACGACCTTCGGTTATGGTTTTGTTTGTACGCTGTCTGATCTGTATTCACGCAATAAAGCCGGTAAGAAGATTATTAATGTACCGGATGGCGCCAGTATTCTACCGCCGGTGCCGGTATCTTCGTTGAAAGAAGATCAATTACTCTCGATCTCCAGTGAAGGCTTTATGTTGCTCAGCCCCGTCTCTGATTTCCCACTATTAGCCAAGGGTAAAGGCGTCAAAGTCATGAATATCCCATCGGCAAAACTGAAGTCGGGTGAGGAATTGATGGATCATTTCTCTGTTGTTGCTAAAGGCGATATCGCCACAGTCCATTGTGGTAAGAAGCATAAGAATATGAAGACTGCTGAACTGCAAGACTATGCCGCTGAGCGTGGGCGTAGAGGCAAGAAGCTAGCGCGTGGTTACCAAGCGGTTGATAGCCTTGAGATTGAACGTAAAAAATCGAATTAAGTCCTAAACATAGATAGTTAGAATAGATAGATAAGCATTAAGGAGTAGAGATGTTTTCTCGTATTGCTTTATTTTTAGCGGCCAACTTCGGCGTGTTGACGGTGCTCAGCGTCTCATCACGAGTCTTTGGCTTAGAGCATTGGTTGGCGCAGCAGGGCATGGCTGGTCAGTTGAATGGGCTGGTGCTGATGTCTTTGTTATTTGGCTTCGGTGGCTCTTTCATCTCTCTCGCCATATCTAAATGGATGGCACGTAGAAGCATGGGTGTGCAGACCATCCAGCAGCCGAGTAATGACAGCGAGCGTTGGTTACTAGAGACCGTAGCAGCACAAGCTAAGGCCGCTAATATCGGTATGCCGGAAGTAGGTATATTTCAATCGCCACAACCGAATGCCTTTGCCACCGGCATGAATAAAAACAACGCCTTAGTTGCCGTCAGTACTGGCCTATTACAGGCGATGACTGAGAAAGAAGTCGAAGCAGTGCTGGCACATGAGGTCAGTCATGTCGCTAACGGCGATATGATCACTATGGGGCTGCTGCAGGGCGTACTGAATACCTTCGTCATCCTCTTCTCTCGTATCATTGGCATGCTCATCGATCGTGTCGTCTTTAAGATTCAACGAGGCATCGGTCCGGGATACTGGATAGGTAGCATTGTTGCTGAGATTGTCTTGGGTATAGTCGCCGCTATGATTGCCAGTTGGTTCTCTAGACGTCGTGAATTTCGTGCCGATGCTGGTGGCGCAGAGCTGGCGGGTCGCGACAATATGATCGCCGCATTGCAACGTCTGCAAGGCGACCAAGCCCCAGAAGAACTGCCCGGTCAACTCGCTGCCTTTGGTATTCGCGGTGGAATGGGTAGCGGCTTGAAAAAGCTGCTGATGTCACACCCACCACTAGATCAGCGCATCGCTGCGCTACGTAATATGGGTGACTAGATCGACTAACGCCGCCATCACGCGGCAGCTTTGTAGTTGATGTTTTGTGGTAGTCTTTTTAGCCACAAAATCAAGAAACGGAAAAGTTGCTCGCCGTGCATGGCCTTGTTAGAAGTTTTATACCGCACACTCAATAACATCATCTAATCTTGTCACGACTCTCGCTGTTGGTTTATAGTTATCACGACTCAGCATATTTGCAAAGTGCTTTTCACAAACAACGACATCACAATAACAGCTTGCAACACCAATCCCTCCCCAGTCTTCAAGGTCAGATTTTTTAGGCCTGTACTGGTCATTTTTTAATACTTGCCTATGCAGATGAACATCCAGTATTCGCGTTGGCATAGCGCTTTTACCAAAATAGGCAACAAGGGCTTTTTCAACCTCATTTTTAAAGTCTTTATAATTGTAGTCTCCATCGATATTCCCGAAATCTGTAGCTGTCATTCCCTCTGGGTAATCAGGGTAAAATGTATTGCCAGTATAAATTATGCCTATATCTACATCGCTATCCTGTTTTACATTAACGCGATTTCGATACGACCCTTGAACATAAATTTTTGAATTTATACTAAGAAGCTCATTTGCATTTAATGCATTCTTAATCGAATTGATAGTTCTATCTATCCGTTCGTTTTCAGTTTTACTTGGTGATTGAGACCAAGTAGAAAAAGTTGACTCCCATTGACGGCTCATAAATTTCCCCTGTTTTTTTGCGGCTAACAGTCCAATTAAATGGAACCCATTTTCGGTCTATTGTCATTATATATAAACAATAGTTATATTTTATTATTACACTATGACGGAAACAATGACAAGTGATAAGGGTCAATCAAATTTAATTTCTATGCCGAAATGCAGATCGATTGCTGTTCGCTTAATGGATCAAGTGCATGACGTGCTTCGCTATCATTACTATGGGTATAAAACAGGGCAGGCTTACACTGCTTGGATTAAGCGGGATATTAAGTTTAATCAGACTTGCCACCCTAGAGAAATGGGCAAGCGTGAGATCGAGGATTTTTTAACTCATTTAGCGGTTGATAGACATGTGGCTAGCTCTAACCAGAAACAAGCATTAAATACGCTGGTTTTTCTTTATAAACAAGTATTAGATTTACCGGTGCCAGACAGTTTGTCTCGAGTTCGCACAATGAAGTCGAAAAGGTTGCCTGTGGTTTTGTCTATTGATGAAGCACGGTTGTTGTTATCACAGATGAAGGGTGTACATAAACTAATGGCCCAGCTTTTTTCAACAGTCGCGCAACACGCTTACGGCCAATGTTAATTCCTTGTTTTAATAGCACTTTGAAGTTTTCCCTCACGATACTCCTTATCGCCAATGCGATAACATCATTGGATGGATGAAAGCTATTCTCTGTCATCAGCTAAGTGATTAATAAAGACAGAGCATGGGTTTGAATGATTGGAGGAAATCAAACTCGGTTAATTGTTGACATGAGTAACCAATCTAACCTAAGGCCTGTCCCACTTGGTTTCACTCAAGGCGAGTTTCTGCTCGCGCTTTAATCCCTTGATCGCATGCTCACGTTGACTCGCGGTTGCACGTGATGCGTGTTGTTCACAATAGATCAACTCAAAAGGCCCACGACCACGGGTGTACTTAGCACCAGTGCCCGCCGTATGCGCCGCCAGCCGTTGTTCTAGTCGATTGCTAATGCCGGTATATAAAGTCCCATCGGCACAGCGCAAGATATAAACAGTCCAGTCCATAGTCATCTAATACTGTTTACTGTCAGCACCAGCGATTTCTCTTGCTAGCTTGGGTACAAGATAACCTGGTAGTCGTTTTTTCATGGCCTGTATGAGTTCATCGGCACGTTCTTGACTGACTTCAAAATGGGCAGTGCCTTTGGCACGATCGAGTAGGTGCAGATAGTACGGCAAGATGCCTGCTGCAAAGAGTTGGCGTGAGAGTTTTTCTAGACAATCGATGTCATCGTTGACGCCTTGCAGTAAGACTGATTGATTCAGGCAGTGGATGCCGGCTGTTCGCATATTACTGACGGCAGTGCTTAGCTCGTTGCTAAGCTCAGCGGCATGGTTGATATGTAGCACCATGACGATATCAAAACGACTGCTGCTTAAGGTCTGGATCAGCTCAGGCGTGATGCGGCTGGGCATGATCGATGGGTATTTGGTGTGCAAGCGTAGGGTCTTGATGTGGTCTATGGCTTCTAAGGCATGGATCAACTGCGCTAGTTTTTTATCATCTAGACTTAGGGGGTCACCACCACTGAGGATGACTTCATTCAGGCTTTGGTCGGCACGGATGTAGTCTAGGGCCTCGCCCCAACGCGCTTCGATTTGCTGGCTATTGGTTTGTGGGTAAGGATAGTCACGCCGAAAACAATAGCGGCAATGGATAGGGCAGGTATCACTGGTGATGAGTAAGACACGGTGTTGGTATTTGTGGATCAGGCCCTGTGTCTTGCTGGCAGCGACGTCACCAACCGGATCTTGCAGTTCGTTTGGATCTAGCTTGAGTTCATCGGCATGCGGTAGGTATTGGCGTAAGACACGTTCACGTGTGTCCTCATCGTTATGCCCTAAGCGCTGGATCAGTTCTGAGTTGATGCGGATTGGAAAGGCGCTATTGATCGCACTTAATTCTGCCGCATCACTGTTTGGGACTAAGGTGTCTTTGCTTTCAGCACTTTTGACCAGTTCGGCTAGGTGCAGACTGCTAGCAAATTCTTTTTTCCAGGTCGGAGTATGTTCTGCTACGGCTTTGCGCGGTATCATGACGTCTCTTTTAAATATCGGTTGCAAACTCATGGCAGGTTATAACACAAACGAATTCCGTTCTGGTCTGAAGATTATGCTCGATGGTGATCCCTATACCATCGTTGAAAATATTTTAGTTAAGCCAGGTAAAGGCCAGGCCTTTAGTCGGGTCAAGATTCGTAACTTAAAGACCGGCCGTGTGGTCGATAAGACCTTTAAGTCAGGTGATAGTGTGGATGCAGCGGATGTGATGGAAGTCGATATGCAATATTTGTATGCCGATGGCGAAGACTGGCACTTTATGGATCAGACAACCTTCGAGCAGCATGCAGCGAATAAGACGGCGGTCGGTGATGCGGCCTTATGGCTCAAGGAACAGGATATCTGTGTCGTTACCCTTTATAACGGTGCGCCATTATCGATTCAGCCACCTAATTTCGTCGAATTGAAGATTGTGGAAACCGATCCAGGCCTGAAGGGTGATACGGCAACCGGCGGTATTAAGCCCGCCTACCTAGAGACCGGTGCGATGGTGCGAGTGCCCTTGTTTGTTGATCAGGGTGAGAGCATTAGAATCGATACACGCAGTGGTGAATATGTCTCTCGTGCAAAAGAGAGCTAAGTCCTTTAGTAAACTGATGACCCTATTGTGTCTCAGTCAGAGTTAATCAAAACCTTAAAGCTGCGGGCGGAGCTATTAGCTACTGCCCGTAGTTTCTTTGCGCAACGTTCGGTGCTTGAAGTCGAAACGCCTGTGCTGGGTGCTAGTGCGGTCACCGATCCCAATATCCAATCTTTTGTCGTGGCCGATGAGAATAAGCCACCGCGTTATCTACAAAGCTCGCCTGAGTTTTTTATGAAGCGGTTATTGGTCAATGGTGCGCCTGATATCTATCAGATCACAAAGGCCTTTCGTCAAGCCGAGGCGGGTGCGCGGCATAATCCTGAATTCACCCTAATTGAATGGTATCGACGGCAGTTTGATTTGGCGCAGATCTCGCAAGAGACGGCCGAGCTGGTGCAGCAGTTACTGCTGATACGAGAGATTAGCTTACCGATCCAACGCATCTCTTATCGTGCAGCATGTCAGCAGATGTTGGGCTTAGATTTGATTGAACAAAGTCTACAATCCTTGATTCAACTGGCAACAAAGCAAGGGTTGGTGGCTGCCGATAAGCTGCCTAGAGCGGCCTTGTATGATTTCATCTTTGACCAGGCAGTAGTCGCACGTTTGCCTCAGGATGTGATTCATATCGTTGAATACTACCCAGCAGAGCAGGCGAGTTTAGCGCAGCTGTCACAAACAGATGCACAGCTAGCAGAGCGTTTTGAGATCTTCGCTGGTGGCTTTGAGTTAGCAAATGGGTTTTTAGAACTGCGTGACGCAGATGAGCAGCGGCAACGGTTTCAGCAGGATCTGCAGATACGCTCAGAGCAGGGTCTGCCGATGGTGGCTATTGATGAGACATTTATTGCGGCCCTGCGGCAAGGCTTACCAGCCTGTGCCGGTGTCGCCTTAGGCCTAGATCGTGTGCATTTGATCGTGGCACAGGTGGATAGCCTAGATCAGCTGCTACCTTTCTCTTGGTCAGCGCTATAGGTGTCAGCGTAAGCCGTTATGGTTTGTTGCTGTCTGAAGTATCTGAGTCGCTATCTGGCGTGGTAACGTAATCTACCGGTGCTGAGGTCTGCTCTTCTGTCTTAACTTCGGCCTCTACTTCAGCAGTACTGGTGACTTCTTCTATCGCAGTCTCAACTTCTGCTTCAGCTTCTGTTTCAACTTCTGGCACAGCTTTAGCTGCAGCATTAGCCGCTGCCTGTTCTGAGCTGTGGCCAATGGTTTCACCCATCTTTAAGCCCTGTTCTGTTGCGAGTGTTGCCATTGGCGAGTAGCAGCCTTTGGAGAAACAAAGAACAACAGTGGAGCCCATGTTGAAGGTGCCCATCTCATCACCTTTCTTCAAGGTGATATCTTCATTCTGGTAGTCATAGCGTGCCGCTAGATTCATATGTGGTGGTGTGACCATGCCATGCCAGGCCATATCTATGGCGGCAACGTTGACGGCGCCGACCATGGTTGCAGCCATGTAGCCACCATCCACTTCAAAGATTGAGACGACACGTTCATTTTTAGCAAAGACCTTTTCAATCGCTTTCGGTGCATAAGGCGCAACACTAAACAAGCGGCCTGGCACATAGACCATCTCTAACAGACGAGCATCACAGGCCATATGTACCCTGTGGTAATCGCGTGGTGAAAGATAAATAGTCATGAACTGGCCATCGATGAATTTCTCGGCATGGCTGCAGGCCGAGGTGAAAAAGTCATTCAACGAGTAGTGCTTACCCTTGGCTTGAATCATCTGTCGATTATCGATTACGCCAAATTGACTGATGCGACCATCACAGGGTGAGCTGATGACATCGTTGTCGCGATCTATTGGACGTGTGCCGTCTTTTAGATTTCGGGTAAAGAATTGATTGAAGGTGGTATAGCCTTCGACTTGATCGATTTCGGCATCACTTAAATCAACCTTAAAAAATTTGATAAAGCTACGAATCAACGAGGCTACCCAGAACCCTCTTTGGCGTGTAATCCAGTAGGTGCAGCGGGATAGGAAGTGGTGTGGGAAGAGATGAAAGATTGCGGCTTTCACACGTTCCCATGAGCTGGCGTATTCTTTATTCATTTTGAGTAGTTTGAGTGCACTTGTTGGAAATTATAAACGATATCATCGACCGAATGGGGCGTTCTCAGCAGGGCTGCGATAGCATTATTTGGTGCGATTAGATAAATCGAGCTGCTATGCATCACGTCGTAGTTGTCATTGACATCGATGGTTTCAGGCAGTTTTGCAACTATGCCCATATTCTTGATGAAGGTAGCAAGTTCTGGACCTGCACTGCTGACACCGATCACTTCAGGACCAAAGGTCTCTAAATAGCTTTTCATGCGTTCGGGTGTGTCGCGTAGTGGGTCTACCGAGACAAAGACCGTGCGTACGTTATCGATGTCATGCTCTTGTTTTAGCGTCTGCATGACGGCGCTTAAGGTACCCATGGTAAATGGGCAAATATCAGGGCAATGGGTGAAGCCAAAGAACCAGAAGGTCCATTCGCCTTTGACCTGCTCTGGGGTGAAGGGCTGTTCGTTCTGATCGATTAAATTGAAATCGGCAATGGCGACCTGCTGGTTGAGTAAATAGCTGGCATTAATCAGCTCAGGGCTGGCCGCTGGGTCACTTTTGTTCGCAAAATAGATACCTAACACCAAGGGGATGGAAAGCACTAGTAGGGCGATGACTATGTTTTTTGAGTTTTGCATAATTTCGACTGAATTAGATCTTCGTTGACTATTAATCGGCTTGCGACAATAAAACGAAAAATTCTCACCTCTGTGGAATACGGTTACACTCTATCGACTCGCGCGCACCGGATCGAATCCACTTGGGTTGCCTATTTATTAGGGTTCCCATTTCGTTCACGCTGACGCAAAACAAAACGTATCACGCTAATGGTAAGCAGGTGCATGCATTGATCCTCAAAAGTACAACAGTCCCAGACCTGATTAATGAGATTACAACGGCCTTAGAGCAGTCTGATCTCAGCTATGGTCACGGTATGGAAACGGCACTGGATGAGGCCGCATATCTTGTCAGCTTTACCCTGCGATTGCCACCGGATTTCGATCCCTATGAGGCTGGGTTAAGCGTCACAGGTGGTCAGCGTGAAGAGATCACTAATTTGTTACAACAGCGTATCGAAGAACGTAAGCCATTGGTTTACCTATTAGGTGAAACTTGGCTAGCAGGCTATAAATTCATCGTTAATGAGCATGTGCTGGTACCGCGTTCACCGATAGCCAGCCTGATTCAAGAGCGCTTCTTTCCTTGGTGGATAGGGGCTGGAGAGGCCAATGCAGAGCCGAGTGCGATTTTGGACCTCTGTAGCGGCAGCGGTTGTCTGGGTATTCTAGCGGCCTTAGAGTTTCCTGAGGCGCAGGTAGTGCTAACCGATATCGACCCAGAGGCCTTGCAACTGGCAGGACAAAATATCCAAGCACATCAGTTGCAAAACCGCGTCAGCACAGTGTTATCTGATGTCTGGGCACAGATTCCAGTGCATCAATATGATATTATTCTGGCCAATCCGCCCTATGTTCCACAACGAGAGCAGCGCGAATTACCGACTGAGTATCAGCACGAGCCAGCACATGCCCTGTATTCGGGTAGTGATGGTTTGGATGTGACGAAAAAAATACTCGCCTCGATCAGTCGATATTTGACTGATGATGGTTTGTTAGTGCTAGAAGTTGGTGAATCGGCGCATGCCTTAGAGCAACACTTTGCCGATACCCAGTTCATGTGGTTGGCACTGGAAAATGGTGGTGAAGGCGTATGTGTACTGACGGCGGAAGAATGTAAGCAATTCGCAATGTAGGTATGCAACTAAATACGGTCATTTTGGCCTTATGTTCGATCTTTTTAATTGATGATCACTAATAAAAGAACCTTACGATATGTCTGGAAATACTTTTGGAACGCTTTTCACATTGACCTCATTTGGTGAGAGTCACGGTCCTGCTATTGGCGCTATTGTCGATGGCTGCCCTCCGGGAATTGAATTGTCTGCAGCAGATTTGCAGCCTGATCTTGATCGTCGCCGTCCAGGCCAATCCAAATTTACAACGCAAAGACGCGAGGCAGATGAAGTCGAAATCATGTCGGGTGTGTTTGAAGGGAAGACCACCGGCACCCCGATAGGTTTATTAATTCGTAACCAAGATCAGCGATCTAGTGATTACTCCAAGATCGCCGAGACCTTTCGTCCTGGTCACGCTGATTACACCTACTTCAAGAAATATGGCATCCGCGATTACCGCGGTGGCGGTCGCTCTTCTGCGCGTGAGACGGCGATGCGTGTTGCAGCTGGTGCGATTGCTAAGAAATTCTTATTTCAGCGCTATGGCACTGAGATTAAGGCCTGTGTATCGCAGATTGGTGATATCAAGGCGGAACAGATGGACTGGGCTAGCGTTAATCACAATCCGTTTTTCTTTCCGGATGTAAGTAAGCTAGATGCACTGGCTGAATTCATGGAACAACTGCGGCGTGATGGCGATTCAATTGGTGCGCGTCTGACAGTGGCAGCGACCTCTATGCAAGTCGGATGGGGTGAGCCTATCTTTGATCGCTTAGACGCCGATATTGCCAAGGGCATGATGTCGATCAATGCGGTTAAAGCAGTTGAGATTGGCGCTGGCTTTGATTCTGTCACGCAACGCGGCAGTGAACATAGGGATGCAATTGAACCTGATGGTTTTCACTCTAACCATGCCGGCGGTACCTTAGGGGGTATTAGTTCTGGCCAAGATTTATCGGTATCGATTGCACTCAAACCGACGTCTAGTATCCGTATTCCGGGACAGACGGTAGATCAAAACGGTAAGGATGCTGAAATCTCAACCACGGGTCGACACGACCCCTGTGTGGGCATTCGTGCTGTGCCTATCGCTGAGGCGATGCTAGCCCTGACATTGGCAGACCATGCCTTACGTCACCGCGGGCAAAATGCTGATGTCAGCACCGAGTGTCCTGATATCCCTGCCTCCAAGAACTAAGCAACCAAGATTAAAGAGCATGTCTGGATTATCACTGTACGACAAATTATGGAATGCACATGTAGTGCATACACAAGAAGACGCCACTAGCCTGATCTATATTGATCGTCATTTGGTACATGAGGTGACTTCACCGCAGGCCTTTGAAGGCTTGCGTCTGGCTGGCCGCCAACCATGGCGTAGGGCTTCGGTATTAGCGGTGCCGGATCATAATGTGCCGACCACAAAACGCGACCAAGAGATTGAAGATCCGGTCTCACGTAAGCAACTAGCCGCCTTAGATGAAAACTGCAGTTCTTTCGGGCTACAGAAGTTCGAGATGAACGATATCCGCCAAGGTATCGTGCATGTGATTGGCCCGGAGCAGGGCGCGAGCCTGCCGGGTATGACGATAGTCTGTGGTGATTCCCATACCTCTACCCATGGTGCTTTAGCGGCATTGGCCTTTGGTATTGGTACTTCAGAGGTCGAGCATGTGCTGGCGACGCAATGTCTACTACTGAAGAAGACTAAGTCTATGCGCATAGATCTAGAAGGTGAGCTGCAAGCAGGCGTGGGTGCTAAAGACCTTGTATTAGCGGTGATTGCTGAGATTGGTACCGCGGGCGGTACTGGCTACACGATTGAATTCGCTGGTTCTGCGATCCGAAATCTATCTATTGAAGGCCGTATGACGATTTGTAATATGGCGATTGAAGCAGGTGCACGTGCCGGCATTATTGGTGTTGATGAGCGTACATTGGACTATGTTGCTGGTCGACCGTTTTCACCTAAGGGTGCCGAATGGGAACAAGCAAAAGCCGATTGGTGTGAGCTGGTGTCAGATTCAGATGCACACTTTGATAAGGTGATTACGATTGATGTCAGTGCACTCAAACCTCAAGTCAGCTGGGGGACATCACCAGAGATGGTGGTTGCAGTTGATGCGGTCGTGCCTGATCCAGCAGAAGAAACTAGTGACAGTAAGGCAGAAGGTATGCGTAATGCCCTGCGTTATATGGGGCTAGAAGCAGGCCAAGCGGTCAAAGACATTACTATTGATAAAGTTTTTATTGGTTCTTGCACCAATTCACGCATTGAAGACTTACGTGCTGCTGCCGCTGTCGTGCAAGGCCGACAGCTAGCAGCAAACATCAAGTTGGGCTTGATTGTTCCAGGTTCAGGTTTGATTAAGCAACAGGCAGAAAAAGAAGGCTTAGATAAAATATTTAAGGCCGCAGGTTTTGAATGGCGTGAGCCAGGCTGCTCTATGTGTTTAGGCATGAATGCCGATCAACTGGAGGCCGGTGAACGTTGTGCCTCGACCTCTAACCGTAATTTTGAAGGCCGTCAGGGACAGGGTGGACGTACACACCTACTGAGCCCAGCGATGGCTGCGGCTGCCGGCATTGCTGGTCACCTAGCCGATGTGCGCGACTACTTATAAGGGATGATGATGCAAGCATTTACTACATTAAGCTCTAGATTGTTACCGATCGATCGCCCGAATGTGGATACCGATGCGATTATTCCAAAACAGTATTTGAAGTCGATTCGCCGTTCTGGTTTTGGGCCTAATCTGTTTGATGATTGGCGTTATCTAGATCCCGGTGAGCCTGATCAATCCTGTGAAGGTCGGCGTTTAAATCCGGAATTTATTCTGAACGATGAGCGTTACCACAAGGCAGAGATTATTTTAGGTCGTGAAAACTTCGGCTGTGGTTCTTCACGTGAACACGCGGTCTGGGCCTTTCAGGATTATGGTATCAGGGCTTTATTAGCCCCGAGCTTTGCCGACATATTCTTCAGTAACTGTTTTAAGAACGGCCTATTGCCAATTGTTTTAGAGCAGGCGTTGATCGATGAGTTGTTTATAGCGAGCTTGGCCAACGCAGAGACTTCAGTCAGCATTGATTTAGAAAATCAGACCATCTTGCATGATGGTAAGCCTATGGCCAATTTTGAAGTGGATGAATTTAAAAAACACTGCTTGTTAAATGGCTTGGATGAGATTGGTATTACGCTGAAGTATGCAGACAAAATTAAGGCCTTTGAGGCAGCGCAGAAGAACAGCGCGCCTTGGCTATACAGTAACGATTAAAGGTATAGAAGTAACATGTCTAAAATTTTGGTATTAGCGGGTGATGGTATCGGCCCAGAGATCATAGAACAGGCCATTAAGGTACTGGATCAACTTAAAGCGCAGGGTTGTCAGCTTGAATTAGAGCCGGCCAATCTAGGTGGAGTTGCTTATGATCAAGAAGGGTCTCCTTTCCCTGAGAGCACACGCAAACTAGCAGAGCAAGCCGATGCAATTTTACTCGGTGCAGTGGGTGGGCCTCAGTATGATGGTGTTGAACGTCACCTGCGTCCTGAGCAAGGCCTGCTAGATATTCGTGGGCACCTGAATCTATTCGCTAACCTACGTCCGGCACTGCTGTATAAAGACTTGGCCGAAGCCTCATCGCTGAAACCAGAATTGGTTGCGGGTTTGGATCTGCTGATTGTGCGTGAATTGGTTGGCGGTATTTATTTTGGTCAGCCACGCGCAAAAGAAATCAAAGATGGTCGTCGCTGGGGTTATAACACTATGGTGTATAACGAAGACGAGATCAGACGTATCGCGCATGTCGCCTTTGCTGCCGCAGCCAAACGTGATGGCCGCTTATGCTCAGTGGATAAGGCGAACGTATTAGAAGTCTCTTTGCTTTGGCGCGAAGTGATGGAAGAGGTTAAGGCCGATTACCCAAGCGTAGAGCTGAGCCACATGTATGTCGATAATGCTGCCATGCAGTTGATTCGGGCACCTAAGCAGTTTGACGTCATGGTGACCTCAAATCTGTTCGGCGATATTTTATCTGATGCGGCGGCCATGCTAACGGGTTCGATTGGTATGTTGCCATCGGCATCATTGAATCAAGATAATCTGGGTATGTATGAACCTATTCATGGTTCAGCACCTGATATTGCCGGCAAAGGAATCGCCAACCCATTAGCGACCATTCTGTCGGTGGCGATGATGCTACGTTATAGCTTGAGCCTAGAGGCAGAAGCAAAGCAGGTTGAAGATGCTGTGATGCAAGCCTTAACGGCTGGTGCGCGGACAGCGGATATTGCCAAGGCAGGCGAGACGGTAATGTCTACAAATGAGATGGGTGATGCGGTAGTGCAAGCGATGCAAGCGGCAAGCTAGGCGCGCTGCATAGACTAAGAATGATAGAGATGACGTGTGAGTGACTCGCAATGACAAAAACATATGATGTAGCAGTAGTTGGTGCCACAGGTGCAGTGGGTGAGGTTATGCTCTCCATTTTGGCGGAAAGAAAGTTTCCAGTTGGCAAGGTGTACGCGCTAGCGAGTGCACGCTCTGTTGGTAAAAAAGTTCGTTTTGGTGAGCAAGAACTAACGGTGGAAGATCTTGCTGACTTTGATTTTTCTAAAGCACAGATTGGTTTATTTTCGGCTGGTGCATCGATCTCTGAGAAGTTTGCCCCAAAGGCAGCTGAGAAGGGGTGCGTGGTGATTGATAACACCTCTCGCTATCGCTATGAAGATGATATTCCATTAGTCGTGCCTGAGGTTAATCCGGCGGCTATCGCTGATTATAAAAACCGCGGCATTATTGCAAACCCAAACTGCTCGACCATCCAAATGCTGGTTGCGCTAAAGCCTATCCATGATGCAGTCGGTATCGAACGGATTAATGTGGCTACTTACCAAGCCGTATCTGGCACCGGTAAAGAAGCGATTGACGAGTTGGATATGCAGACACAGGCTTTATTTGACGGCAAGCCAGTAGTATCTGAGGTCTACCCAAAACAGATCGCGTTTAATGCTCTGCCGCATATTGATGTCTTTTTAGATAACGGCTACACCAAAGAAGAAATGAAAATGGTCTGGGAAACACAGAAGATCATGGGTGACGAAAGCATCTTGGTGAATCCTACTGCAGTGCGTATCCCCGTAAAATATGGGCATTCTGAAGCGCTGCATCTGGAACTGAAAGCACCGCTGGATGCACAGGCAGCACGTGCGCTACTGGCTGCAGCGCCAGGTATTACCGTAATGGATGATCGTTGCGATGGCGGTTACCCAACCGCAGCCACCGATTCAGATGGCACAGATCCAGTGTATGTCGGACGTATTCGTCAGGATATCTCACATCCTCGTGGCTTAAATCTTTGGGTTGTGAGCGATAATCTACGTAAAGGTGCTGCCTTAAATAGCGTGCAGATTGCGGAGTGTTTGATTCAGGATTATTTGGCCTAATGCCTTAATCATTAACTCTCACAGTGGGGAGAGCTATGCAGCGTAAAGCAAAATCGATTCTGATCTATAGTTTGTTAGCCGTGCTCTGGCCCGGGTTAGCGAGTGCTTTGGGCTTGGGTCAATTGGTCGTGCAGTCGGCTTTAAATGAGCCCTTACGTGCTGAGATTGAGCTTGTCACGGTCACCAGCGAAGAGTTTAAAACGCTTAAAGTTGGGTTGGCAGAGAATATCTTATTTCAGACCAATCGCTTGCCAGTGACAGACGAATTAAAGTCGCTACAGTTCAAGCCGATACGTACGGGCAGTAACAGCTATATCCGCATCCACTCGTCTGAGCCATTTAGACAAGCCAACACGGCCTTCTTTATGAAGCTGGAATCCAGTAGTGGTGTGTTGGTGCGTAAATATAAAATAGCACTAGCGGCTGCTGCCAAGTCTCCGGTTACAGTTGCCGAGAAGAAACCAGAACAAGTGCAGAAAGATCAATCTCCTCGTGTCGTCGTCGCAGATGGTGAGACGCTGTGGAGTATAGCGAGTCGTTATACTGCCGGTACTCGCATCAGTGGTAGCCAGATGATGTTGGCGATTCAAGCGATGAATCCCAATGCCTTCAATGCGCAAAATATCAATGAGCTGAAAAAAGGCTCGGTATTGGTTATACCCACATTAGAGCAGGCACGCTCAATCAAACCAGGACAGGCGCTTAATCAGGTTAGGCAACAAGTCCAGCAGTGGGAGCAACACCGTGCTGCACAAACAGTAGTGCCGAGCACACGTCTGCCGACAGTGCTTAGTGATAACAAACAGAAGTTATCCATTCTTGCAAAGACACCCAATGCTGGTAGTGATGCCAATCCACAGTCAGTAGAGCTGGCTGATATGCGGCAACAGAATCAGTTGCTGCAAGAGCAGGTAGGCTCCAAGGTGCAAGAGAATCTAGAACTACGCAGTCGCATCGATAATTTAGAGTTGGTGCTGAAGAAGCAAGAGGCGATTATCGAGGTGCAAAATCAGCAGCTGGCACGCCTACAAGAGATCTTAGAGCGCCTTGAAAACCTACCGCCAATCAGCCAGCAAGCCAGCCCACTAGCTGGTCCAAAATCTAGCCCACAAGCTAGTGCAACACTTGCTGATTCAGAGTTAAACGCAGACCTTAAGATGATCTCTGACAAGACCTTTAATTCAAGCCAACAAGCTTGGCTGGAATTAAAGGCTTGGTCTCAGAAACAGATGCAAGAGGGCTTAGAGCAGTTTCAAAATCTACCACCAATCAGTTCGCAATCCAGCCCAAAATCTAGTCCGCAAGCTAGTGCAGCACTTGCCGATTCAGAGTTAAACGCAGACCTTAAGATGTTTTTTGATAAGGCTTCACATGGCAGTCAACAGACTTGGTTGGAACTTAAGGCGTGGTCTCAGCAGCGGAGCATAGTCTTCCTGTTAAGTGTTTCGAGCTTATCTTTATGGCTATTAGTCATGTTTGTGGTGTTCTTTTTGCGCCGACGTAAGTCAGCCTCAGAGCCTGCTTCCTCTGCTGATGAACCTCACTTCGATCCGCAAGCGATAGAGCAGATGGATGAGAGTACTGGAAAAGTGTCGCCGCAAGCCCTCTCTACCGCTGCTGCGCAAGAGCCACAGCCGGTGATTCTGGATGAGCAGGTCTTAAAAGATTTGGTTGATGGTGTCGTGGTTACTAATGAACCTGAACCGATGGCGAAGGTGGAGCCTGAGGATGATCTTGAGGAGCTGCCAGAAGATGCTGCGACTAAACTCGATCTGGTCGCTATTTTATTAGAAATGGGCGATGTTGACTCGGCCAGAGAAAGTCTACGTCAAGTGATTGCTGACGGTGATGCAGAGCAGGTTAAGCGTGCGCAACAGATATTAGCGACCATTGATTAATTTAGATTGATATTAGGATGATAGACCGTAGGTGAGATACGCTGCTGTAGTTGAATATGATGGTAGGCCATTCTGTGGTTGGCAGCGTCAACCACATGCACCTTCGGTGCAGGCCTGTGTGGAACAAGCCCTAAGTCATGTGGCGGCTGAACCGATTAAGGTGCAGTGTGCTGGGCGTACCGATACGGGTGTGCATGCCTTGGGACAGGTCATTCACTTCGATACGCAGGTTGAACGTAGTCTGCGGTCTTGGCTGTTAGGGGCAAATTCAAATCTGCCAGAAAGTATTGCGATACAACGTGTACAGCCGATGAGTGAGGATTTCCATGCCCGCTTCTCGGCGCGTGCACGGTCCTATCGCTATGTGATTTCAAATCAAGTCTCGCGTCCAGCCTTACTCGTTGGCAAGGCGACTTGGTGTGTTAAGCCGCTGGATGTCGAGCGTATGCAGCAGGCGGCTAATAGCCTGTTAGGCAAGCATGACTTCACGAGCTTTAGGGCATTGGCCTGTCAGGCGAATACGCCAATACGGACACTGCATGAATTGCGTCTGCGACGGGAAGGGTCGTTAGTCATATTGGATGTCACTGCGAATGCCTTTTTACATCATATGGTGCGCAATCTTGCGGGTGTCTTAATGGCAATCGGTAGTGGCGAACGTGAGGTGTCATGGGCTGCTGAATTATTACAGCAACGAGATCGCTCACAGGCTGGTGTGACGGCAAAGCCGGATGGATTATATTTTTTAGCTGTACAATACGATTCACAGTTTGAGATTTGATGTTTGTAGTCACTACTGTGTTTAATGAAGGATTACTGAGACCAATCTATGTCCAGGACTAAGATAAAATTTTGTGGCTTAACACGGGTTGAAGATGTGCAGCATGCAGCTGCTTTAGGCGTTGATGCTCTAGGCTTCGTGTTTTGTCAGCAGAGTCCGCGTTGTATCGATATTGAACAGGCCGAAAAGTTACTTGCGGTCTGCCCGCCATTTATTACTCGTGTGGGGTTATTCATGAATGACCAAGCGAGTACAATCGAACGGATAATCAAGACGTTAGATTTAGATGTGCTGCAATTCCATGGGGATGAGTCAGCAGAATTTTGTGCCTCCTTTGGCCATAGATATATGAAAAGTATCGCCATGGGTGGTACTACGGATCTCGCTAGACTAGATGAATATGCACAGGCATCGGCCTTATTGTTAGATGGTAATGAGCCTGGGCAGCCGGGTGGTAGTGGTGATGCCTTTGATTGGCAATCGACTCCACAGGCGTTGGATCAAGCGATTATCTTAGCCGGTGGTTTAGATAGTCATAGCGTTGGCCATGCGATTAAACAGGCGAGACCTTATGCGGTCGATGTTAGTAGCGGCATAGAGTCTGCGAAAGGGATTAAAGATAAAACTAAGATGATAGATTTTGTAAACGCAGTGCGACTAGCCGATGGGTACTAATGTGAAAGATAAAGAGCAAGGGCATTTTAATGCTGTACCAGATAATAGAGGACACTTTGGGCCATACGGTGGACGCTTTGTAGCTGAAACATTGATGACGCCTCTAGCCGAGTTAGAAGCAGCCTATGAAGAATGTAAAGTCGATCCTGCCTTCCAAGCAGAATTTTATAATGACTTAGCACACTATGTTGGTCGTCCCAGCCCACTCTATTTTGCCGAGCGTTTAACCGAGCTTTGGGGTGGTGCACGCATCTTCCTAAAGCGTGAAGATTTAAACCATACCGGTGCACATAAAATTAATAACACCATCGGTCAGGCCTTATTGGCTAAACGGATGGGTAAGACACGTATTATCGCCGAGACCGGTGCCGGCCAGCATGGTGTTGCCAGTGCTACGATTGCAGCGCGTCTAGGTCTGGAATGCGTGGTCTATATGGGTGCCGAAGATATTCAACGGCAATCACCTAATGTCTATCGCATGCGTCTATTGGGTGCCACGGTGGTGCCGGTCACTTCAGGCTCGCGCACACTGAAAGATGCCTTAAATGAAGCATTGCGTGATTGGGTAACCAATGTTGATGACACCTTCTACATTATCGGCACGGTTGCAGGGCCTCATCCGTATCCGCAAATAGTGCGTGATTTCCAAACCGTGATCGGTAAAGAAGCGCGTGAACAAATGCTAGAGCAATACAATACCTTGCCTGATGCCTTGGTCGCCTGTGTTGGTGGTGGCTCTAATGCGATAGGTTTGTTTCATCCCTTCTTAGGTGATGAAGGTGTCGCTATCTATGGCGTCGAGGCCGGTGGTCACGGTGTTGATACCGGTATGCACTCAGCACCGCTAAGTGCCGGTAAGCCGGGTGTGTTGCACGGTAACCGTACCTACCTGATGGAAAGTGAGGCCGGTCAGATCATCGAAACGCATTCGATTTCTGCTGGTTTGGATTATCCTGGTGTAGGTCCAGAACATGCTTGGTTGAAAGATGAAGGTCGAGTGCAATATGTCTCGGTGACTGATGATGAAGCCTTGGCTGCTTTTCATCTGACGACGCGCAAAGAAGGGATTATTCCTGCACTAGAAACTAGTCATGCGATGGCCTTTGCTGAGAAATTAGCACCGACTATGGCAAAGGAACAGTCGATCATAATTAATTTATCTGGTCGTGGTGACAAAGACATTAATACCATTGCGCGTATAGAAGGAATTGAATTGTGAGTCGAATTAAGACGCGCTTTGATGCGCTAAAAGTAAAGAACGAAAAGGCCTTAATTAGCTATGTCACTGCTGGTGATCCGCATCCAAAACATACGGTGTCTATCATGCATGCATTGGTGGAAGCAGGGACTGATTTGATCGAGGTTGGGGTGCCCTTCTCTGACCCTATGGCTGACGGCCCGGTGATTCAAAAGGCCTGTGAGCGTGCGTTGAAATATGACACCTCGCTGGCTGATATTCTGCAAATGGTGAAAGATTTCCGTAAAAATGATCAAGATACGCCGATTATTTTGATGGGTTATCAAAATCCGATCGAAATTTATGGTGTTGAACGGTTTGCTGAAGATGCCAAAGGTTTGGTCGATGGCGTGATTACTGTCGATTTGCCACCAGAAGAATGCGCAGAAATTAATCAGTTTTACCGTGAAGTTGATATCGATTCGATCTTTTTAATGGCGCCAACTACCGATATCTCACGTATTCGCCGCATTTCTGAGATGGCCTCTGGTTTCCTTTATTACGTCTCATTTAAGGGCATTACAGGGGCTAATAGCCTCGATATCGACAGTGTTTCTAGTAAATTAAGTGAGATCCGTGGCGTCACAGAACTACCATTAGCGGTCGGTTTTGGCATTAAAGACGCAGAGACCGCAGCTGCTGTAGCAGCCGTTGCTGACGCCGTTGTCGTCGGTAGTGCCATCGTTTCCCTGGTAGCAGCAAATCAAGAAGATATGCCAACTGCGCTGAAAGAAGTGAAATCCCTATTGCAAGGCATCAAGTCCGCGTTGGATAATGCTGGTTCGATTTGACATTAAGTAGATAAAATATTGCCATGAGCTGGCTTGGAAAATTGATGCCTTCGAGCATCCGCACTGATAGCACGAGTAGTCGCAAAGTACCGGAAGGTTTGTGGGCGAAATGTGGTCGATGTAGCGCCGTATTGTATGGGCAAGAGTTGGAGCGCAATCTCCAGGTTTGTCCTAAATGTAACCATCACATGCGTATCAGCGCACGTAGTCGTCTGGACTCTTTCTTAGATAAAGAAGGGCGCAGCGAAATCGGTGCTGAATTTGAGCCGCGTGATTTTCTTAAATTTAAAGATTCTAAGAAATATAAAGATCGTCTCATTGCAGCGAATAAGGCCACGGGTGAAACCGATGCCTTGGTCGTAATGCAGGGGACCTTGCGTTCTCTGCCGGTAGTTGTGGCGGCCTTTGAGTTTAATTTCATGGCTGGGTCTATGGGCTCAGTAGTCGGCGAGCGGTTTTTGGCTGCAGTTAATCGCTGTATTGCAGAACGCATGCCGTTTGTTTGTTTCTCCACCAGTGGTGGTGCACGCATGCAAGAGGCGCTGATGTCATTAATGCAGATGGCCAAAACCAGTGCTGCATTAACGCGCTTAGCTGAAGAGCGTTTACCCTTTGTTTCAGTATTGACTGATCCCACCATGGGTGGTGTGTCGGCAAGTTTTGCGATGCTTGGTGATGTGCATATTGCTGAGCCAAATGCGCTGATTGGTTTCGCTGGTCCACGTGTGATCGAGCAAACAGTACGTGAGACACTGCCGGAAGGATTCCAGCGCAGTGAGTTTTTGCAGGAGCATGGAGCGATTGATCTGATCATAGATCGTAAGGATCTCGCACCGCGGATTCATAATCTGCTGCAATTGCTGACTGAGCGTAATCAGTAACCTTTAGCCTTCTATCTAAACGTTATGTCGGACTCACGCGCAAATAATTCACAACAACTTAAGTTTAGGTCTCTAGACGACTGGCTCGCATGGCAGACAACTCTGCATGCGCGTGAAATCGAGCTAGGCCTAGACCGTATTACTGAAGTGGCCAAACGTATGCGGGTGCTAGATTGCCCGTTTAAAGTCATTACGGTAGCGGGCACTAATGGTAAGGGTTCAACGGTTGCCATGTTGACCTCTATCCTGCATCACGCCGGTTATCGCGTAGGCACTTATACCTCTCCTCATATCGTGCACTACAACGAGCGTATTCGTGTGGGGCAGCGCTGTGTCAGCGATGCGCAGCTTTGTGCTTCCTTCGCCAAGATCGATGCTGCGCGTAGCGAGATCAGCCTATCGTTTTTTGAATTTGCTACCCTCACTGCCTTAGATATCTTTCATAAAGAGCAGGTCGATGTTGCGATCCTTGAAGTTGGCCTAGGCGGACGCTTAGATGCGACCAATATGATCGATAGTGACCTGGGTATTGTCACCAGTATTGGTCTTGACCATACCGAATACTTAGGCCCTGACCGCGAATCTATCGGCTTTGAAAAGGCTGGTATTTTCCGTCAAAACACACCAGCTATTTGTGGCGACCCGTTGCCACCAGCCAGTGTGGCAGCGACTGCTAAAAAGGTTGGTGCCGAGTTTAAGAGTCTGAATCAGGACTACTCATATAGCGTGGAAAAAAGCTCATGGAGCGTTAAGAGCGAGCACTTTGAGCTACAAGGTCTGCCTTTACCTAATCTATCGGGTGCAGTGCAAATGCAAAATGCTTCTAGTGCCTTGATGGGGCTGCACCTGATAGCAGATAAGCTGCCAGTCAACTTTGAGGCGATTAAGACAGGGTTGCGAGAGGTTACCCTCGAAGGGCGGTTCCAACGCATAGTTAAGGATTGTGAAGTGATCCTTGATGTGGCGCATAACTATGACAGTGCCGAGGTTTTGGCGAATAATTTAGTGGCGCTACCTAAGCCAGAAAAAACCATAGCGGTATTCGCTATCCTGAGTGATAAAGATTTAAGTGGGATTGTGCAGTTACTGCATAGCCATGTTGATGAATGGTATGTCAGCAGCGTCGATTCACCACGTGCCATGCCGATAGAGCGTGTTTCAGCCGCCTTATATGAGGCTTCGGCAGATACCGTGGTACGTTCATTCGATACCGTTGAGCAGGCCTATGAGCAGGCGCAGCAGAATGCCAGTAAAGGTGATCGTATCCTTGTCTTTGGTTCGATCTTTACGGTTTCAGAAGTTATCGCCAGCGGCAAATAAGTCCCTTTATTCGCTGTTAACCGCCTGTTGTATTGGTTAGAATGTGGTCTTCCATTCTTGGACACAGGATCACATGGACCTAGCACTCAAATATAGAATTGTTGGCGCCATCGTCTTAGTTAGTCTCGCCGTGATTTTTGTCCCCATCGTGCTCGATGGCTCTGGTCATGAGTCGGCTGACGGTTCTGGTCATCGACAAAATATCCGTAGCGACTTGAATATCCCCCCTGAACCTGAATTCATTGATGAACAGCCAGCAGTTCGAGCGGGTTGGAAGCAGCAGATGGAGACCTCTATACAGACGGTCATAGATGCTGATGATCTGGCTCAAGGTATTCATCCTGAAGTGAGTTTAGCGAAAGGTGCTTCAGATAAGCTTATTAGCTGGGTAGTGCAGGTTGGTGCATTCGGTGAGCGTGAAAAAGCGCTCGCCCTGAAAAAGCAGCTGGCAGATGAGAAATTAGATCTCTTTATTGAAGTCGCTGGTGAAAAACAAAAGCGGGTTTACCGGGTCAAGGTTGGCCCCATGATTTCACATGAAAAGGCAGAGCAGATGCAACTGCGCTTAGTCGATAAGTTTAAGTTAACAGCAGCCTTTGTCAGCTCTTACCCTCGAGTTGAGCCCTAAAACTGATGCTAACGTCTATGCCTAAAAGCTCATGAATCTACTTGATCTAACTTGGATCGATATTTTTATTGTCGTTGTCTTCCTGATCTCCACTGGTATCGCCTTGATGCGTGGTTTTGTGCGAGAAGCTATCTCACTCGTGTCGTGGGGTGTCGCTATCCTCTTATCTATTCGTTACGCCGAACCGATTGCAGACTTATTGCCTGCAACTATTGTCAGTATCGATATCAGCGCTGGAACAGACTTGGGTTATGGGCTACGCATTGCGATCGCATTTATCTTAATTTTAATTGGCTCACTGTTATTGGGTTTTATTCTGAATCGCCTATTGGCTAGTGTGACAAAAATGCCAATGGTCCGTTGGCTCGATAGTACGCTGGGCATGTTATTTGGGGTACTACGTGGTTCTGCAGTCGTAGTGTTATTACTGCTCGCTTCAGCTGCCTTTACTGCATTGCCAAGTAGTGATGCCTGGCGCCAAGCGCAGTTGATTGGGCCATTCAATCAATCGGCCTTATGGATTATCGAGAAAATGCCTGGGCATTACTCCGAACGTTTTTATCTCTATAAGCAAATTCTTTTAAGTAGCTAAGGTTTATTATTCATGTGTGGGATTATAGGTATCGTTGGCAATGGCCAGTTAGTCAATCAAGAACTGTATGACGGATTAACAGTATTGCAACATCGTGGTCAAGACGCGGCAGGTATCATGACCTATGCCGATGGTCGCTTGTTCCAGCGTAAAGGTAATGGTCTGGTGCGTGATGTATTTCAAGAACGGCATATGCGTGTACTGCAAGGTGATATGGGGATTGCACATGTGCGTTACCCTACTGCTGGCACGTCATCAGAGGCCGAAGCACAGCCTTTTTATGTGAACTCTCCTTATGGTATTTGCCTTTCACACAACGGCAACTTAACCAATGCGGCTGAGTTAAAGAAAGAACTTTTCATTGATGATCGTCGGCATATTAATACGCGCTCTGATTCAGAGATCTTACTCAATGTCTTGGCGCATGAGCTGAGTGAAGTTGATCACCTCAAGCTGAGTGCAGAGGATGTCTTTGCTGCCGTGCGTGGTGTACATAAACGCTGCCGCGGCGCCTACGGTGTAGTCACTATGATCTGTGGTGTCGGCATGCTCGCATTTCGTGATCCAAATGGTATTCGACCTTTGGTCTATGGCGTTAAAGAAGGTGAGAATGGACGCCAGTATATGATTGCATCCGAGAGTGTAGCGCTGGATGTATTGGGCTATGAGTTGGTGCGTGATGTTAAGCCGGGTGAGGTTATCTTCATCGATAAGGACAATGAGCTTCATTCACAAGAGTGTTCAGAGGCAGCAGTTCTGACACCGTGTTTGTTTGAGTTTGTTTATTTTGCGCGACCAGATTCTATTATTGAAAATGTCTATGTGCAGAAGGCACGGATGCGTATGGGCAATCGCTTAGCTAAGAAAGTGCAACGTGAATGGGCTGACCACGATATTGATGTCGTTATCCCTATCCCTGATACCAGTCGGACAGCAGCCTTAGAGATGGCCCATGTGTTGGATTGTGATTATCGTGAAGGCTTTATTAAAAACCGTTACATCGGTCGTACCTTTATCATGCCTGGGCAGAAACAACGATCAAAGTCGGTACGCCAGAAATTAAACCCGATCAATCTGGAATATAAGAATAAAAATGTGATGCTGGTGGATGACTCGATTGTACGTGGCACCACGTCACGCGAGATCGTACAAATGGCACGCGACGCTGGTGCTAAGAAGGTTTACTTTGCCTCAGCTTCACCACCTGTGCGTTATCCAAATGTCTATGGCATCGATATGCCAGCCGCTGCCGAATTAATAGCTCACGATAGAAATGTAGAACAAATACGGGATGAGATTGGTGCCGATCGTTTGTTCTACCAAGACTTAGAAGATCTGGTCTGGTCGGTCGCTGAGGGAAACAAAGAAATCAGTCAGTTTGAGACTTCGGTTTTTACTGGCGAATATGTGACTGGTTTGCAGGATGACTACTTAGAATCATTAGAGAAAACTCGTAATGATTCAAGTAAGACGGCACAGGAAGACTTTACTAGTATCGATATTGTTAATGTTGATTAACAACGGCGAATAACGATGATTACGGCGCAAGATATTGCACAGTTACAGCAACAGTTTGCCGCCTTCATCACACCCTTCTGGATTCATGTCGAAGTTGCTAGCCAAAGCCTTAGGCTATTAAAACAAGATAGGGTGTTGCAGGAATACTCGATCTCGACCGCTACGCTGGGTGTGGGGTGTGAGCAGGATAGCTACAAAACACCGTATGGCGCACACAGTGTTGCGGCCTGCATTGGTGGTGATCAGCCCCTCGGTGAAATCTTTGTTGGACGCCGTGCTATCGGTGAAACTGCTAACATAGAGCAGCAAGCGATATCCACGGGTGAAGATCTGATTCTGAGTCGTATTTTGTGGCTGAAAGGCCTACAGCCTGACGTTAATCAGGGCGCTGGTGTTGATAGTTATGCACGCTATATTTACATCCATGGTACGCAAGAAGAGGGCCTCTTGGGCCGGCCAGCCTCACATGGCTGTGTACGCATGGCCAATCAGGATGTGATCGACTTGTTTGAATCAGTGATGGTCGGTACATTTGTTTATATCACCGGCTAGCAGGCGAATTTGATACTAAATTGTTGTATTCTCGCGCACTTAAATTTCCACTTAAATAATTGAATTATGAAAAATACTGAAACCGACCTAGCCCTGGCAACCGCACGTGCACAAGTCCGTGCCGTCTTTGATGCCGGTGTTTCGCGAGTCAAAGGCTTCAATGCCGTTGTCGACTATCTGCAGCAGCATACGCTTAGTGGTGATTACTATTTGTTGTCAGTGGGTAAAGCCGGTTCATCGATGGCATTAGGTGCCTTATCGGTGTTGGGTGAGCAAATCAAGACCGGTTTGGTTGTGACTAAACATCATCATGCCGAAGCCGATCTCCTTGCATGTGAACGTATGCAGGTAATCGAGTCAGACCATCCTGTACCTGGCGATGCCAGCATCAAGGCCGGTCAAGCGGTAATTGATTTCGTGCAGCAGGCACCCGCCGATGCGCGCTTTCTTGTTTTATTCTCAGGGGGTGCATCGAGCTTGATGGAGGTGCTAGCCGAAGGCATGGATCTGGCTAAATTAACCGCTATGACAAACACTCTGTTATCGATTGGCTATGACATCACACAGATGAACCAAGTACGCCGTGCCGCTTCCTGCATTAAGGGTGGTCGTCTGGCGTCTTACATTAACGGTCGTGAGACCTTAGCGTTGATGATCTCGGATGTGCCGGGTGATGACCCCGCAGTGATTGGTTCGGGCCCGTTAACACCCATCTATGACAATATTGCCGATGTCGATCTACCTGAAGAAATCAGTAGCGTACTGGCAGACGTTAAATTTATGCCGGTGCCGGATAGCAGTGCCTTTACGAATATTGAAAGCCACGTTATCGCAACACTAGATGATGCCAAACAGGCAGCGGCTAAGCAGGCACAGACCTTAGGTCTCCAGGTCACCTTGCACGAAGAGTTTATGGAAGGTGATGCCAGTGCTAAGGCAACTGAGATCAGCCAACAGATGAGCTCTGCAGCAACTGGTATTCATATCTGGGGTGGTGAGACCGCCGTGACGTTGCCCAAAAATCCAGGTCGTGGTGGACGTAATCAACACTTCGCCTTGGTCGCTGCTAAGGTGCTGGCTGGTCAGGATGATGTCGTGCTGTTGGCGGCTGGCACTGATGGTACTGATGGCCCAACTGAAGATGCCGGTGGTATCGTCGATGGCAGCAGTGCAGCACGTGGCCAGCAACTCGGTTTAGATCTTGAGCAATACCTAATGCAAGCGGATGCTGGCAACTGTCTAGAAGCACTGGGTGACTTAGTTACTACCGGCCCCACCGGCACCAATGTGATGGATTTGGTGGTGGCACTTAAACGCTAAGGTTAGTGTTTAAGCTCCTCGTCTAAATTCTATGTCTCACTCTATCCCTGCGGATAACATCTTTGAGCGTGTAAAAGACGCGATTCTCTGTCCGCAGCCGGAACAAAAAATTGAATTGCTGAGAGCAATCAAAAGCAGCTGGGCAGATCTGTCTGAGGTCCCTCAGGCTAGTGCTGAGATCCTAACGATTGCCTTGCCTGGACTACCTCCTGAACTAGAGCTAGTTCATCCTGCGCAGGTGCCACGGCGTAAACTACATAGTGTAGAAGGGCGCATCGCGCTGATTCATGCCGTATGTCATATCGAATATAACGCTATCAATCTAGCCTTAGATGCCATTTATCGTTTCCAAACCATGCCTCTGGCCTATTACATGGATTGGATGCAGGTGGCAGCGGAAGAGGCCAGCCACTTTCAAATGCTCTCTAACCGTCTGCAACAGCTGGGTAGTTACTATGGCGCACACAGCGCACATAACGGGCTTTGGGAGATGGCGGTCAAGACTGGACATAGTGTCTTGCATCGTATGGCCTTGGTGCCACGCGTGCTGGAAGCACGTGGTCTGGATGTTACGCCAGGTATGATCGAACGTTTAACATCGGTCGGGGATCACGAGACAGTTGCCTTGCTGGAAATCATTTTGGCAGAAGAGGTGGGTCACGTTGAGATTGGTACGCGTTGGTATAAACATGCCTGTGCCGAAGCTGGGGTCGAGTCACAGACGACCTTTATCGGATTACTAAAACAATATGATATGCATACCGGCAAGGGGCCGCTGCATGTCACAGCGCGTAAGCAGGCGGGTTTTAGTCAGATGGAATTAGACGCCCTAAATTAATAGACCAGCCCAGTATTGCACTGGGCTAATCAAAACAGCTTTGTATTACTCGATCATGCTCGCTTTGTTGACGATGATTGGCTCTTTCGGCACATCACCATGTGGCCCTAGAGTGGCAGTCTCTACTTCAGCGATTGCCATCACTACATCCATACCATCAACTACTTGGGCAAACACGGCATAACCCCAACCCTGTGAACTCTCGCTGGTGAAGTTTAAAAAGCCGTTGTCAGCTACATTAATAAAGAATTGTGACGAGGCTGAATGTGGCGCCGAAGTTCTCGCCATGGCGAGTGAGCCAACGACGTTTTTTAGGCCATTATTCGCTTCATTCTGAATATTTGCGTGGCCATCTTTTTGGCGCATATCGACCTTAAAGCTACCGCCTTGCACCATGAAATTTGGAATCACACGATGAAAAATAGTGTCGTCATAAAAACCTTCCTTCACATAGCGGATAAAGTTCTCCACTGTAATCGGTGCTTTCTCGGCATATAGCTCAATCGTGATGTTGCCTTGGCTCGTCTCAAAAAGAGCTTTAGGGTTGGAATCGCTCATTGCTGCACTCCCTGCAAACGTTATGAGGATTAAGCACGTAGTGAGGAGAGAAGTAATTCGCTTAGTCATTCTGTGCCTATTCGTCTGGTTGTTGTTGCGCAGTATCATAAGCGGTCAGCAGTAAGGAATAAAGCGAGTAGGGTGGTTACATTAGGCCGAGTCTATAAGCAAGACCGTGACTTTGTCATGGCTACCACATGGATTGGCTATAAATCGATCGAAAATAGGCCAAATAGACACAATAGGTAACGAGAATTAGTTGACGATAGGGCGTTAAAACACGTATTCTTGCGCGCTGTCTTAGCTTCTCTTAAAAACTAAGACTGCCAATCTAGTCGGGGCATAGCGCAGCCTGGTAGCGCATCTGCTTTGGGAGCAGAGGGTCAGAGGTTCGAATCCTCTTGCCCCGACCAATTCGCCATCTCTGGCAATCTTTATTTTAAAAACAAAACCACGCCAGACTATTATTGTCACTTAAGCATTCGTTCGTCTAACGAATCAGATTCGATTGACTCCGTATACGCAAAGTAATTAGAACAGACGACAAAACAAGCGCAGCCTCATATCAACTTAATATGTCTGTGTTGTTTGCTTAGGAATGGCTGTTCTTACTTAATCTTCTAGTCGTGAAGGCATTGGACTGAAAATCTCGTCTTGCTGTATTACTTCTTGGCTTATTTAGTGATAATATCGCGTCCTACATGGCTCATCGGGCTATGTAGTTTGCGGACTTAAGTTAGATCTCTCTGCGCCCGTAGCTCAACTGGATAGAGCATCGGCCTTCTAAGCCGGGGGTTGCAGGTTCGAGTCCTGCCGGGCGCACCAGTTTTGCCCAGGGGAGAAGTCTGTATTATTGCTTTATGGTGAGTGTAGCTCAGTTGGTAGAGCCCTGGATTGTGATTCCAGTCGTCGTGGGTTCGAGTCCCATCATTCACCCCATCTTTATTTATAAGATCATTTTCAAAGCTGTTGCTCGGAGTCTGTATGAATCTTAATGCGCGCGCTGTGATCACCTCTATTTTCTTGCTACTAGCAGCTCCTGTTATCTTGGCTAATGAGGCCATTGTGCCTTTGCCACAAGCTTGTCTATCGGCATGCATTCAGCCATTTAATAAAATACTAGGACAGTCACCTCGTGGTGTAGTCGCCTATTCCAATTGTTCCGAACGTTGTGTCCATCCACAGCCGCAGTTTAGTGAAGGTGTGTTTACTGGCATTAGCTGGCAGTGTGTTGAATACGCTAGACGTTGGCTGCTACAAAACTATGGCGTGGTTTATGGCAGTGTTGATATTGCAGCCGATATTTGGGATTTAGAGACGGTCTCGTCGGCGGATAAAAGTCAGCAATTTGCATTCCATTCCATCGTTAATGGCGAGGCCTCAGCGGCCCCCAAACGGGGTGATCTGCTGATCTATGCACAGCAATTTTTAAGTACCGGTCACGTTGCGGTAGTGCTGAAAGTGGATAATGCCAATCAAAAAATCTGGTTGGGTGAGCAAAATTTCAGCAATCAGCAGTGGCCAGGTGACTATGCACGGGTGATTACCTTTGTGAAGCAGGCAGATAAGATCTTTTTATTAGATCCTTATTTGCTCGGCTGGAAGCGCGTTGCACGTTAGCAATCGATGGTTTTTTAGCCGGAAATCCAAAATCTCGACTTTAGGCCCATTTTATTATCGTCTAGTGCTAACTATTCGCGATGGTTTTGGATATACTACGCCGCTTCCATATTGATTGGCCTATATGTGCGAGAGTGGCGGAATTGGTAGACGCGCTGGTTTTAGGTACCAGTGGGGTAACCCGTGAGAGTTCGAGTCTCTCCTTTCGCACCAGACCTAATCAATCCCAAATTCAAGAAATTTCCCTAAGTTACAGCGCATCGCTGTCTGTGAGGTTAGTACACACATGCAAGTATCGGTAGAAGAAGTAGGCCAACTAGGCCGTAAAATGACCATTGTTGTTCCCGCCGATAAGATAGAGGCTGAAGTGACTCAACGTCTTAATACGATGAAAGGCCAAGCCAAGATTGATGGCTTCCGTCCAGGTAAGGTGCCTATGAACGTTGTTAAGCAACGCTATGAGGGCTCAGTACGACAGGAAGTTTTAGCTGATCAAATGCAGGCGAACTACCGCGATGCGGTACTGCAAGAGAAGCTGCGCCCAGCTAGTGCGCCAACGATTCAACCAGAGCAGATTGAGCCTGGTCAGGATCTGACCTTTATTGCTAACTTTGATGTCTATCCTGAAATCACTGTATCTGATTTTACAAAGCTAGAAGTCACTGTGCCGGTATCGGAAGTTGAAGAGAAGCATATCGAATACACGCTTACTAATATGCGTGAGCAGCACAAAGATTATGCCGAAGAGGCAGTTGCTGCTGAAAATGGTCATCGTGTAACGATGGACTTTGTCGGTAAGTTAGACGGTGTTGAGTTTGAAGGTGGCAAGTCAGAAGACTATCGCCTGACGCTTGGCGGCGGCGGTATGATTGCTGGTTTTGAAGATAATATCGTAGGCATGAAAGCCGGCGAAGATAAGACCTTCATGATCACCTTCCCAGAAGATTATGGTAATGAGCAATTGGCCGGTCAGGAAGCAAGTTTTGATATTGCACTGAAACTTGTCGAGAGTGGTACATTACCAGAAGTCGATAGCGACTTTGTTAAAGGGTATGGTATCGAAAGTGGTGAAGAAAGTGAGCTTCGCGCTAAGATTAAAGAATCATTAGAAAACGAATTAAAGACACAGATCGGTAACAAGTCTAAGGCAGCGGTAATGGAATGCGTGATTGCTAATCATGAATTTGAATTACCTGAGTCTCTGGTAGCGCAAGAAGTCGAAGCCTTACGTAAGCAGGCGGCAGAAAACTTCCAAATGCAGCAATCAGCAGATTTGCCAGATGAGTTATTTGTAGATGAAGCCAAGCGTCGTATCAAGCTAGGTTTAGTCATCGGTGAGATCGTTAATGAGCAGAAGTTACAAGTGAACCCAGTTGAAGTTGAGCAGCGCATCGAACAGATTTCGCGGCAATATCAAGACTCTCAGCAGGTGATCGAATATTACACCAGCAATACGCAGGCGCGAGCTAGCATTGAAGCGGTAGTGATGGAAGATCAGGTGGTGAGCTGGGTCTTGTCTCATGTTAAAACAGTTGAACAAAAAGAAGAGTTTGATGAGTTAGTTAAACCTAACCAACAACAGCAGTAGTTGGTTAGTCAGACTTTAGGATTAATTAATTTTAGGTAGGTGTTGCATGGCGAATGAATACGTTGATAGCCCTTCGATGAATCTAGTTCCAATGGTGGTTGAGCAATCAGCCCGAGGTGAACGCGCTTATGACATTTACTCGCGCTTATTAAAAGAGCGTGTGATTTTTATTGTTGGTCCGATTGAAGATCATATGGCGAATCTAATTGTCGCCCAGATCCTATTTTTAGAGTCCGAAAATCCTGAGAAAGATATTTCTATCTACATTAATTCTCCAGGTGGATCGGTTACTGCGGGCATGGCGATTTACGACACCATGCAATTTGCTAAGCCTGATATTAGTACACTCTGTATTGGTCAGGCGGCAAGCATGGGTGCTTTTCTACTAGCAGGTGGTTGTAAGGGTAAGCGTTATGCATTGCCTAATTCGCGCGTGATGATTCATCAACCATTAGGCGGTTATCAAGGTCAGGCTACTGACATTGATATTCATGCGAAAGAAATACTCAGCATCCGTGAGAAGTTAAATACCTTACTCGCCCATCACACTGGTCAAAGTCTTGAAACCATCGCTAATGATACTGAGCGTGATAACTTCATGAGCAGTGCAAGGGCTATGGAATACGGTCTAATTGACAAAGTATTAACCACCCGTGGCGCAGAAAAAGACGAGACCTAATCACCTACGCAGGTTGATTGGCACTAGATGATCGGCTTAAACACCGCTCAAACAGCGCCGAATTAAGTCTGTTACAGTAGGCCGGAGTGGGTGTTTTTGGCTCTAGCGCAAGGTATTTCTTGGTATTTCCCCGATAAGCCAATGTCGCTTAGAATGTATTTATGCAAATTAAGAGCAGATATAGGATTTAACTATGAGCACCGAAGGTTCCGATAAGGACGCCGATAGCGGCAAACTTTTATACTGTTCGTTTTGCGGCAAGTCGCAACATGAAGTTCGTAAACTAATTGCAGGACCATCAGTCTTCATCTGTGATGAATGTGTCGAGCTATGCAACGATATCATTCGTGAGGAGATGCAAGAGCAGTCTCCAGCGAGCACTAACAAGTTACCAACACCGATAGAACTAAAATCTACCTTGGATGATTACGTCATCGGTCAGGTGGCGGCGAAGAAGGTTCTCTCTGTTGCTGTCTACAATCATTACAAACGGCTAGAGGCACGCAGTGCAAGCCAAGATGGTGTTGAGCTGTCAAAAAGTAATATCTTATTAGTAGGCCCTACCGGCTGTGGTAAAACGTTACTCGCAGAAACCTTAGCGCGCTTACTCGATGTGCCATTTACGATTGCCGATGCAACTACGCTGACAGAAGCGGGTTATGTTGGTGAAGATGTCGAGAACATAATTCAAAAGCTGTTGCAGAAATGTGATTACGATGTTGAGCGTGCACAGAATGGTATCGTTTACATCGATGAGATCGATAAAATCTCACGCAAGTCAGACAATCCATCGATCACACGAGACGTTTCGGGTGAGGGTGTACAACAGGCGTTGTTGAAGTTGATTGAAGGTACGGTTGCCTCAGTGCCACCACAGGGTGGTCGCAAGCATCCGCAGCAAGAGTTTTTGCAGGTCGATACCAGTAATATCCTATTTATCTGTGGTGGTGCTTTTGCTGGCCTAGATAAAGTAATTCTTGATCGTACTGAAAAGACTAGTATTGGTTTCCAGGCCGATGTGCGCAGCCAAGAGAGCGATCGTTCATTTGGTGAGCTGCTGCATAGTGTCGAGCCAGAAGATCTAATTCGTTATGGCTTAATTCCAGAATTTGTTGGCCGTCTGCCTGTAGTGGCGACGCTAGAGGAATTAGATGAAGAGGCCTTGATTCGAATCCTTACCGAGCCGAAGAACGCCATAACTAAGCAATACAGCAAGTTATTCGAGATGGAAGGGGCAGAAATCGAGTTTCGTCCCAATGCCTTATCGGCGGTAGCTAAAAAAGCGACTGAGCGTAAGACCGGAGCACGTGGTTTGCGTACGATTCTAGAAAATGTTCTGCTGAATACTATGTATGAGCTGCCTTCTGCTGAAGGTGTCTCTAAAGTCGTTTTAGATGAAGCTGTGATCAAGGGTGAGGCCGAACCTTACTTGATCTATGAATCAGCTGAATTTGAGAAAGCAGTCTCTGAGGACTAGTTGTGGTGGCTGGATTAGGCGTTGTACATCCAGTCATCCGCATGCACTTGAAATGAGTGCATAGCGCCCCCACTATATTAGCTAACACCTTGTAGCAGTAGCTTATTAGAGGAGCCCGTATGGCCGATATCGAAGTTAATACCCCCACTGATGACACGAAATTTAACGTTCCGGTACTACCGTTACGTGACGTTGTAGTCTACCCGAACATGGTTATCCCACTGTTTGTTGGTCGTGAAAAGTCGATTCAAGCGCTAGATGCCGCTATGGCAGATAACAAGCAGATTCTTTTGGTTGCGCAGAAGAGCGCTGATTTAGAAGAGCCTGTAATTGAAGATCTGTATTCAGTTGGCACCCTGTCTTCTATCCTGCAATTACTAAAACTACCCGATGGCACAATCAAGGTGCTGGTCGAAGGTAGTGAGCGCGCCAATGTGTTGCGCTGTCATGAGGATGAGGAGTACTTCACTGCCGATATAGAAATTATTGGTCGTGACGACGAAGAGGATAAGCAGAAGCTGGATATCAGCATGCGCTCTATCGTTAGTTTATTTGAACAATATGTGAAGCTAAATAATAAAGTCCCACCTGAGGTGCTGACTTCGTTATCAGGTATCGATGAAGCCGATCGGTTGGCCGATACCATCGCTGCACATCTATCGCTAAAGTTAGATCAAAAACAAGCCATTCTAGAAATCACCTCTGTGCAGGAACGCTTAGAGCACCTGATGGGTTTGATTGAAGTCGAGCTTGATGTGCTGGAAATGGAAAAGCGCATTCGCGGTCGCGTAAAGCAGCAAATGGAAAAAAGCCAGCGCGAGTATTATCTGAACGAACAGATGAAGGCGATCCAAAAAGAATTAGGTGATCTAGATGATGTGCCGAATGAATTAGATGATCTCGCTAATAAGATTGAAGACGCCGGTATGTCGGAAGAAGGCAAAGAAAAGGCAACGTCAGAGCTTAATAAGCTGAAGATGATGTCACCGATGTCAGCCGAAGCCACCGTTGTACGTAATTACATCGATTGGTTAGTCAGTATTCCATGGAAAAAGCGTACACGCATTAGCCGCAATCTAGCAAAGGCTGAGCAAGTATTAGAAGCAGATCACTATGGTCTGGATAAGGTTAAAGAACGGATTCTGGAATACCTCGCGGTACAACAACGCGCGAAAAAATTAAAAGGGCCTATCCTTTGTTTAGTTGGGCCGCCAGGAGTAGGTAAGACTTCACTGGGTAAGTCGATTGCACGAGCAACGGGACGTAAATACACGCGTATGTCACTCGGTGGTGTACGCGATGAGGCTGAGATTCGTGGTCATCGTCGTACCTATATTGGTTCGATGCCAGGCAGAATTGTGCAGAACTTAGCCAAAGTCGAAGTGCGTAATCCACTGTTTTTATTGGATGAAATTGACAAGATGGCAATGGATTTCCGAGGCGATCCATCATCCGCCATGTTGGAAGTGCTAGATCCAGAGCAAAATAATAGTTTTGCCGATCATTACTTAGAAGTTGAGTTTGATCTCTCCGATATCATGTTTGTTGCAACCTCAAACAGTATGAATATTCCGGGTCCATTGCTCGACCGAATGGAAGTGATTCGAATTCCAGGCTACACCGAAGATGAGAAGCGCAATATTGCGATTAATTATCTGGTTCCAAAACAAGTAGCTAATAATGGGCTGAAGAAAACTGAAATCAACATCAGTGAATCTGCCATTACCGATATGATTCGTTACTACACGCGTGAAGCTGGTGTGCGTAACCTGGAGCGAGAGATCTCTAAGGTCTGTCGTAAGGTAGTCAAATCAGCTGTGCTGAACGATAAGCAGTTTAGCGACAAGGTTGACTCAGATAACTTGGAAGACTATCTAGGCGTACGACGCTTCCGTTACGGCTTGGCTGAAGAGAAGGATCAAGTGGGTCAGGTGACTGGTTTGGCCTGGACTGAAGTAGGTGGTGAATTATTGACCATTGAAGCTGAAGCAGTGCCGGGTAAGGGCAAATTAATGCCAACTGGTAATCTTGAAGACGTCATGAAAGAGTCTATTCAAGTTGCACAAACAGTGATTCGTAGTCGTGCGGCTAGCTTGGGTATCAAGCCTGATTTTTATGAAAAGGTCGACATCCATATTCACGTGCCTGAGGGTGCGGTAAAGAAAGATGGGCCAAGTGCTGGTGTTGGTATGACGACTGCATTAGCCTCTGTTTTAACTCAGATTCCAGTACGTGCTGATATTGCTATGACCGGTGAAATTACTCTCCGAGGAGAGGTTTTACCTATCGGTGGATTGAAGGAAAAATTACTGGCGGCACATCGTGGTGGCATCAAAACCATCATTATTCCGCATGATAATGAAAAAGATTTGGCCGATATCCCAGATAATATCCTGCAAGAAGTGACAATTAAGCCGGTGCGATGGATAGATGAGGTCCTAGAAATAGCATTAAAAGAGCTACCTACCTGTTTGGAAGATAGCGAGAATGCAGATGATGTGGCTAAAGCAGCAGCAGACAAGAAAGGGGCCGAGGGTGAGACTAGGCGCCATTAAAAGTTCGCATTGACATAATTTGCGGCAAGCTGCTATAAAAAGATTGGCGCTGAACGGCGTTAAGCTGGGCATCGGACAAATAAGAGATAATAAAGTGTTTATGAGTTTACTCATGAATAAAATAAGTCCGATGTTTTTTCTTGAACTGATTACTTTGAGATGCGACAGAACTGTTTCATCTTGCGTAATTTAATATCACTAGGGGCTGTCTAAAAATGAATAAAACTGAACTTACTGAAGCGGTAGCAAGTGCCACTGATTTATCAAAAGCAGCAGCTGCAAAAGCTGTAGATGCAGTTATTGAAGCAATTACAAATACACTAAAGGAAAAGAACCAGGTATCAATTACTGGCTTCGGTAGCTTTCTTGTTCGTGAGCGTGGAGCTCGTATCGGACGCAACCCTCGTACCGGTGAAGAGATGCAAATTAAGGCGTCAAATGTTCCTAGCTTTAAAGCTGGCAAAGCATTGAAGGATGCCGTAAACTAGCGCGCCTTCGGTATGTGGGGTGCTTAGCTCAGCTGGTAGAGCATCGCCCTTACAAGGCGAGGGTCGGGGGTTCGATCCCCTCAGCACCCACCACATACGAAGACCAGTTAAGGAGTGGTAGTTCAGCTGGTTAGAATACCGGCCTGTCACGCCGGGGGTCGCGGGTTCGAGTCCCGTCCACTCCGCCATAAAATCAGTAAGGAGGAAGCATTCGTCTTCCTCCATGCTGTATACTTCCAAGCTTTATCAAAATAATTCTACAAGAGTCACTGTTATGTTGATGCAGATCCGTGAGCGCGCCACAGGAGTGTTCGCCTACATTATTGTTCTATTGATCTCAGTACCCTTCGCCTTATGGGGCATCCAAGAATACTTTGGTGGTCCAGGTGATGCTGCAGTAGCTGAAGTTAACGGTATCGAAATATCCAAGCAGGTATTTGATCAACGATTACAGCAACAGCGTCGATACATGCGCTCTACACTCGGTGAGTCATTCGATCAGCTCTATCCTGACGAAGTGAGTATCAAAAAAGAAGTTATCGAAAGCATGGTGCGTGAGCAACTGCTACGAGACTTCATGCAAAACAGCGGTATTGCGATCAGCGATATCTTTCTTTCGCAGCGTATCCAATCAGTACCTCAGTTGCAGGTTGATGGACGTTTTAGTGCGGAACGCTACGAGCAGGTTGTTCAATCACAGCGTATGAGTAAGGCACAGTTCGAAGACCAACTGCGTCAAGATGAAGCCAGCACGCAATATCAAAGTAGTATCGTCTTCTCTAGCTTCCTCACTAATGAAGCAGAACGTGAATATGCTGCGCTAAGAAATCAAACACGTAGCTTTGACTATTTTGTAGTCAGTGAGACGGTCAATCCGCAAGCAGTTAAGTCAGCAGCAATTGATAGTTACTATCAGAAAAACCAAGAGCGCTTTCAAGCACCGGCTCAGGTTAAGTTGGAATATATAGAGATTGATCAGCAGGCAATTGCTGATGCCATGAGTTTTAGTGAACAACAGTTGCTTGAGGCCTATCAGCAGGATCCTCAGAGTTACCGCACTGATGAGCTGCGTCAAGCCAAGCATATCTTGTTTAAGGCGCCTGAAGACGCCACAGAAGATCAACGTAAGGCTATCGCTGAACGTGCAGCAAAGGCGCTTGTGGAGCTGAATGCAGGCGTAGATTTTTCAACTGTAGCGAAACAGTACTCAGAAGATGCTATCTCTGCTAATAACGGTGGTGACTTAGGTTTTATTAGTCGTGTTGATATCGATAATCCAGTCTTTATCGATAGTCTATTCTCGATGAAGTCTGGACAGGTTAGTTCAATATTAGATACCAAGCTGGGTCTACAGATTATTCAACTGACAGCGATTAAAGCGCCTGAAATGGTGCCGTTCAAAAAGGTGCGTAATCGCATAGCGAATGAATTACGTGCAGAACGGTCAGCACAAAAATTTGCAAGCCTGGCTGATCGCCTACAAGAACTCAGCTATGAAGCAGGAGATCGCTTAGAGTCGGTTGCTGAAACGTTGAATCTGGAACTTAAGATCTCAGATTGGCAATCAGTGGAAACGGCGACTGATTTTGCAGCTAAAAATAAAGTCATGGAAACTGCGTTCTCTGAAGAAGTTTTGATTAAAGGCTTTAATAGCGAATTGATAGAAACAAATGATGGCCAGGTGGCTGTGCTACGAGTCAGCGATCACCGTCCAGCAGCCGTATTGTCTAAGGCTGAAGTAGAGTCTGATATACGCGATAACTTAAGCGTAGAACTAGCAGCAGCATTGAATGCAGAAAAAGCTGCGAGCCTGATACAGGCAATGGAAGCTAATTCAAATCAAGATTCAGTAAAATTGAAAAGCCTAGCTAAATCACATAAGGCCTCAATCGAAACGATACGAAATTTACGTCGTGATGATGCCTCTGTTCCTCTTGTCTTTGTTATGCAGGCATTTCAGATGCCACTACCTAGTGTCGATAACTTCAGTCTATCTAGTGTTGCTCTAGATGATGGTAGCCATGCCGTTGTGAGATTGCATCACAGTGAGACTAATGCCGATGCTGTGAAAGTAGATCAAGCCGAATGGATAGCACAGCAGACAGGTTACGGTCAGCGTGAATTGAATGCGATAGCGAAAGCACTTCGGGAGACCGGTGATGTGCAAATATTTAACGATAGTCTGTAAATCAGTTAACGTTATTTTCTGCCAATGAAGCTTCATTGGCAGATTCTTATTGCGCTAGTCCTTGCCGTAATTATCGGCTCGGCTAGCAGCAGTCTAGAAGCCACATTTGGCTTCTCTCTCCTTCCTAGCTTTGATTTCGTTGGCAGTCTGTTTCTTAATGCCTTGAAGATGATCATCGTGCCTTTGATCGTATCCTCGATTATTGTCGGCATCTCTAATATTGAGCGTGATGGCTCTTTCGCCCGTATGGGCGGCAAAACCCTACTGTATTACGTTTGCACCAGTGCGATTGCGATCATGATCGGTCTAGTTTTGGTGATGTTGATACAGCCAGGTGTGATTAATGGTCAGCCGGCACAGCAAGTCTTAGGGCTGCACGCTGATACTGCGGCTGTCGCTGAACGTGTTGGTAGTTCCAGTGGTAGTGATATTGTGGCTATTTTCTTGCGCCTAATCCCAAGTAATGTAATTCATGCAGCGGCGGAAGGGCAAATGTTGGGCCTGATCTTTTTCAGTCTGTTATTTGGTTACTTTATTGCGCACTGTGGAGAAAATTCACAGCGTACCTTGAAGGGATTCTTTCAGGGTGTGTTTGAAGTGATGATGAAGATCACCGATCTGGTTATGCGCTTTGCTCCCCTAGGTGTGTTTGCCTTAGTCGCGGCAGTGGTGGCACGCTCAGGTCTTGGCGTGTTTATTCCGTTGGCTAAGTTTTTCTTTACGGTCGTTGCCGCTTTATTGTTGCATCTACTTGTAGTCTTGCCGTTGTTGCTCAAATTAGTTGCTGGAGTCAGCCCGATTAAGCATTTTCGAGCGATGGCGCCCGCCTTATTAACAGCCTTTTCTACTAGCTCTTCGGCGGCAACCCTGCCTATGACCATGGACTGCATTGAAAAGCGCGCCGGTGTGTCTAATCAGAGTTCTAGTTTTGTTTTGCCACTGGGTGCAACGATTAATATGGATGGCACCGCTCTGTATGAGTGTGTCGCGGCCTTATTTATTGCGCAGGCCTACGGGCTGGAGCTCGGCATGGTGCAGCAGTTCACTGTTGTCTCATTAGCCCTGATGACTTCTATTGGTGTCGCTGGCATTCCTTCGGCGAGTTTGGTCGCAATTACGATTATTTTGGCGGCCATGGGTCTGCCCATCGAAGGTATCGGTTTGATTCTTGCGGTGGATCGGATACTCGATATGAGTCGTACCGCAGTGAATATTTTTAGCGACTCCTGCGGAGCGGTGATTATTGCCCGCTCCGAAGGTGAAGAGACTAAGTTAGTCTAATAGCTGAGTTCGGCTTAGTAGCCACTCATGCCGACGGTGCTGTAGCCAGCATCAACATAGGTAATCTCACCAGTAATACCGCTAGCAAGATCAGAGCAGAGGAATGCAGCCGCATTACCGACCTCTTCAATGCTGACATTCTTACGCAGCGGTGCATTTTCTTCGACATGATCTAACATCTTACGAAAATCACCAATGCCTGCCGCCGCTAGGGTACGAATAGGGCCAGCAGAAATACCATTCACACGCACACCACTAGGGCCCATGGCGTAAGCCATATAACGAATATTCGCCTCTAGACTCGCCTTGGCTAGGCCCATGACATTGTAGTTCGGCATCGAGCGCACGGCACCTAAGTAAGATAGTGACATGATTGAGCTGTTCTGACGCAACATAGGGCGTGCTGCCTTGGCTAAGGCGGTCAGACTATAGCTGCTGATCTCATGTGCTAGGCGTGAACCTTCACGCGTGGTGTTTTCAACAAAATCACCGGCTAGCTCTTCTTTTGGTGCAAATGCCACCGAATGCACCAGAATGTCAAAATCTGACCAGCTTTGCTTGAGACCACTAAAAAGGTCAGCAATGCTCTCATCACTTGCAACATCACAGGGTAGGACGATGTTGCTACCGGCTGCAGTCGCCAGTTTTTCAACGCGTGACTGCAGTTTCTCATTTTGATAGGTGAAGGCTAATTCAGCGCCTTGCTTATGCATCGCATCAGCAACACCCCACGCAATAGAGCGATTGCTGGCAACACCGATAATCAGTGCTCTTTTATTCTCTAAAAAACCCATGCGATCTCCTTCGTCGAATCTTTTCTCTTATCGTGGTTAATCGCTATACTGCGATTAACGAAAGATCGAATTATACATAACTAGCCCGCTTGGATGACAGTTAGAAAAATTAGTCTTGCACTCTGTTGCACCGGTTTCTTTGCCTTTTTGGTTGCTTGTAGCGATCAGGGGCTAAATAACCCGTACCGTGACAATGATAGCGCCAGTTCCATCATCTATAGTTCGTTCTCTGAGCGACCGAAAGAGTTGGACCCGGTGAAGTCGTATAACGCGGGTGAATACGAGTTTATTGCACAAATCTATGAGCCACCGCTGCAGTATCATTTCCTTAAGCGGCCTTATCAGCTGGTGCCTCTAGCTGCTACTCGGATGCCGGAAAAGCAGTTTTTTGACGCTACAGGCGCCTTATTGCCTGAAGACGTTGATCCAAAGCAGGTTGCCTACACCGAATACACGGTGACGATACAGTCAGGGATCCGTTATCAACCGCACCCTGCCTTTAGTAAAGATGCGACAGGTGAGTTTCATTATCATCAATTAACGCCAGCCGATCTGCAAAACATCAATAAGTTGGCCGATTTTGAATCGGTGGCTAGTCGCATCCTGACGGCAGAGGATTATGTCTATCAGATTAAGCGATTAGCACATCCTAATCTGCACTCTCCTTTAGCTGGCTTGCTGAGTAACTATATTCGAGGTTTTAAGGACTTTCGTAGCGATGTGTTAACGCAGTTGGATCAGCAAGAAACCTGGTTAGATCTGCGTCAGATAGCGATGTCAGGGGTTGAGGTGTTAGATCAGCAGCGCTACCAGATTCGAGTCGAAGGTGTCTATCCACAGTTTATCTATTGGCTAAGCATGCCATTTTTTGCCCCCATTCCATGGGAGGCGGATCGCTTCTATTCGCAGCAGGGTATGGCAGAACGGAATATTTCATTTGATTGGTATCCCGTCGGTACAGGCCCTTATATGTTGACTGAGAATAATCCAAACCTACGCATGGTCTTGTCTAAGAACCCTAACTTTCATGGTGAGTTATATCCGACTGAAGGCGAACCAGGTGATGCCGAACGTGGTTTATTGCAGGATGCGGGTAAGCCATTACCCTTTGTAGACCGTATTGAATTTAGTCTGGAGAAAGAGAGCATTCCTTATTGGAATAAGTTCTTACAAGGCTATTACGATACCTCGGGTATTTCCTCTGATAGTTTTGATCAATCGGTAGAGTTGAATTCACGTGGTGAGTTTGGTCTCAGCGACGAGATGATTGAGCGTGATATCAAAATGTCATCAGCGGTTGCTACCAGTCTTTACTACCTTGGCTTTAATATGCTTGACCCAGTGATTGGTGGGGATAGTGAGCGCGCACGCTTATTGCGTCGTGCGATCTCGATAGCGGTGGACTACGATGAGTTTATCTCGATCTTTCGTAATGGCCGTGGTGAGCCAGCGCAGGGGCCAATCCCCCCAGGTATCTTTGGCTTTGAAGAGGGTCAGTCAGGGATCAATCCTTACGTCTACGATTGGCAGAAGGGTGGCTTGAAGCGTAAAAGTATTCAGCAAGCAAAGCAGATTTTGACCGATGCTGGTTACGCCAATGGCATTGATCAAGAAAGCGGTAAACCATTGATCTTATACTTTGATACGGTCAGTCGTGGTGCTGATAGTAAGGCGTTGCTGAACTGGATGGTGAAACAATTTGCCAAGCTTGATATTCAATTAGTGATCCGAACTACCGATGGCAATCGCTTCATGGATAAATTGGACAAGGGTACATTCCAGATTTATCAGTTGGGTTGGAATGCAGACTATCCAGACCCTGAAAACTTTTTCTTCTTACTCTATGGCCCTAACTCTATGGCCTTGAGTAAGGGTCAGAACTACAGTAATTACCAAAACCCTAATTATGATCGACTGTTCGATAAGATGAAGGCGATGGAAAACAGTCCAGAACGCTTACGTATTATTCGAGAAATGAATGCAATTGTGCGTGCCGATGCACCATGGGTGTGGTCGTTCTATCCAAAGCAATACTCTTTGAATCATGCGTGGTATCAGAATGTGAAGCCCAATTTAATGGCGAATAATACCTTCAAATATCGTCGGGTCGATGCAGCGAAACGGGCGCAGATGCGCAAAGAATGGAATGACGCCGTACTCTGGCCAGTGTATGCATTGTTTCTACTGCTATTGCTGAGCATTGTGCCAGCCATCATTAGTTATCGTAAACGTGAACTCGCGAGGGGTTTATGAGCGCTTATATTATTCGTCGTATGTTATATGCCATTCCGATTCTTATCGGCATTAACTTGATTACCTTCGTCCTATTTTTTGTGGTCAATTCGCCTGATGATATGGCCTTGATGCAACTGGGTTCAAAACACACTACTGAACTTCAGATTGAAGATTGGAAACGTGAGCGCGGCTATCATTTGCCGCTGCTATATAACGCTGAACAGTCTGGGCTTGCTGCCGTAACAGAGACTATTTTCTATCAGAAATCAGCCAAGCTGTTTGTCTTTGATTTTGGTAGTTCTGATAGCGGCCGAGATATTGGTTATGATATTTCACAGCGCATGTGGCCTAGTTTAGCCTTGGCCATTCCAACGCTGCTGGTGGGTCTATTAGTGACGATCACGCTGGCGCTGACTATCGCCTTCTTTCGCGGTACCTATATCGACTATTGGGCGGTGATTATCTGTGTCGCTTTAATCTCAATCTCTTCGTTGTTTTATATTATTGGTGGACAATTTTTGATCGGTAAACTGCTTAAGATCGTGCCGATTTCAGGCTTTGATACCGGCCTACATGCCTTGAAGTTTATGATCCTTCCAGTATTGATTGGTATCGTTGGTGGTATTGGTTCTAATACGCGATGGTATCGCACGATCTTTCTTGAAGAGATCAATAAAGACTATGTGCGTACTGCACGGTCTAAAGGCTTATCGGAACAGATGGTGCTGTTTAAGCATGTCTTACGCAATGCCTTGATACCAATTTTGACTGGTGTGGTGGTAGTGCTACCACTGTTGTTTATGGGTAGCCTGCTCACTGAAAATTTCTTTGGTATTCCGGGTCTAGGTAGCTACACCATTGATGCAATTAATCGACAAGATTTTGCCATCGTACGTGCAATGGTCTTCTTAGGTTCGGTACTCTATATCATTGGTCTGGTGTTGACGGATATCTCTTACACCTTAGTCGATCCACGTATTCGCCTGAGTTAATCCTATGTCCATACAACCCACCTTTTTGATTACAGACCTACTGTTTTTCGCCTTAACCATCGGCTTGATCGCCTTTGTCTTTGTCGTGCGTAAGCGACCGCATTTGAGTCGCCCTTGGTCACAGGTTTTAAAGAGTACTACTGGTTCAGTCTCTTTGATGATCCTGTTATTTTACTATGCCATTGCATTAGTTGATTCAGTGCATTTTCATCCACGAGTTGCACAGGCGACAGAGAGTCAATATCAATATTCCAGTGAAGTACATAGTCTGCTGGATGTGCTAATGACACCTATGCGTAGCCGCATGGAAAAAACCTTTTCAGCACCTTTGGCAACGCATTCATTCGCCAAAGAGATGATGCAAAATGAGGCGGGCCAGCTACAACGTGATTACCCACGGCTGAATTATGGTGGTGCCCATCTGGCACAGCCGGAAGATCAAAAAGCGGCAGATATTATCAGCATTAGCCTACAGGCCAGTGCGCAGGCCTTGTTCTATTGGGCGCTGATGTGGCTCTTTATGCTTTGGCTTTATAGCCAACGTAATAATCAAGGTTTAGCGACACTGCTGGCTAATGTCCTAAAGGCTAAAACAACATACCCTCTGCGTGCGATCGCTATCACCAGTGCGGTACTCATGCTGCTGACAGTAGTGAGCATGCAGCTCGGTCAGCATTATCATTTGTTTGGTACGGATAAGGTCGGTCAAGACGTGTTCTATCAAGCGGTTAAAAGTGTACGCACCGGTATCTTGATTGGTGTGCTGACAACCCTAATTACCTTGCCTCTGGCGATCTTGCTGGGTGCCTTGGCAGGATTTTTTCGCGGTTGGGTAGATGATGTTATTCAGTATATTTACACCACCTTGAACTCGATTCCTCATGTGCTACTGATTGCGGCTGCAGTGTTATTACTGCAAGTATATATGAGTGGCCATGCAGATGATTTTGATAGCCTCACAGAGCGTGCTGATCTGCGCTTGTTATTCCTTTGTTTGATCTTGGGTATTACTAGTTGGACGGGTCTTTGCCGTTTACTGCGTGCAGAAACTTTTAAGCTGCGTGAGATGGAATATATTCAAGCAGCTGAGGCCTTTGGGGTCTCTAAATTCAAGATCTTAATGCGCCATGTGATGCCAAACTTCATGCATATTGTGATCATCAGTGTGGTGTTGGATTTTAGTGGTCTGGTGTTAGCTGAGGCAGTGCTTTCCTATATTAATATCGGTGTCGATCCATCGATGAATAGTTGGGGCAATATGATCAATCAGGCGCGTTTAGAAATGGCACGTGACCCTATTGTGTGGTGGTCCTTGTCAGCCGCGTTTGTGTTTATGTTTACCCTAGTCTTGTTCGCTAATCTATTTGCTGATGTGGTGCGTGATGCGCTGGATCCTCGTGTTGTCAGAGGAGAGCAGTAGCATGTCTTTGCTAATAGTGAATGGGCTGAGTACTGAGATTCGTGGTCGCGGTGAAAGCAACTTGGTGGTGCGTGATATTTCTTTTCAGGTAGAGCGTGGTGAGACCCTGGCCTTGGTGGGTGAGTCAGGTTCAGGTAAGTCGATGACGGCACTCTCTATTGCTCGATTACTACCACCGGCAGCACGAGTTAGTGCGGGTGAAATTAAATTGTCTGGGCGTGATCTGATGCAGATCAGTGAGCGTGAAATGCGGGATGTCCGTGGTTCGAAAATCGCGATGATTTTCCAGGAGCCGATGAATTCATTAAATCCTGTTCTAACCATAGGCGACCAAATCGCTGAGTGTGTGCGCAGACATCAAAGCGTTACACGGTCAGCGGCACGACAACAGAGTATAGAGTTATTAGCGGCTGTTGGCCTGCCTGCGCCACAACGTAATATTGATGAATACCCACATCAACTATCAGGTGGGATGCGCCAACGGGTGATGATTGCTATTGCATTGGCAGCGCAACCCGATCTGTTGATTGCAGATGAACCGACTACGGCCTTAGATGTAACGATTCAAGCACAGGTGCTGGATCTACTAAAAGACCTGCAAAGTCAGTTTAATATGGGATTATTGTTTATCACCCATGACCTGGCCGTGGTCAAGCAGACGGCCGATCAAATAGCCGTGATGCATCAAGGTGAGCTAGTTGAGCATGGCACGAATGAGGCGTTTTTTGCGTCACCGAAACACGCCTATAGCCGTGCCTTGCTGGCGGCTATTCCGACGGCACAGAAGCGCCTACAGAGAGATTTAGAGCAAGACGCTAAGCGAGTGTCTGCGGTCGCACAGCCAGAGGCTGAGGATGCAGCAGGACCTATCTTGTCGGTACGTAATCTACAGGTGCATTTCCCGATACGTGGGGGTGTGTTTAGACGTGCTGTCGATTATGTGCGGGCAGTGGATGATGTGTCTTTTGATCTCCACGCAGGCAAGACCTTAGCCTTAGTTGGTGAATCAGGTTGTGGTAAAACTACAGTCGGTAAGGCTATTTTACAGTTACTGAAAAGTAATCAAGGGTCGGTGCAGTTTCAACAACGTGACTTACAAACCTTGGGTAACGAAGATCTACGTAAAATACGCCAGGATTTGCAAATAGTATTCCAAGACCCTTATTCCTCATTGAATCCTAGAATGTTAGTGGGTGATATCTTGGAAGAGGGTATGACCGCCTTAGCCGTCCTTAAGACAACGCAAGATCGTAAACGGAAGATTAAATTGTTATTAGATCAGGTCGGGCTACCAGCCGATTCTGTTCTACGCTATCCACATGAGTTTTCGGGTGGTCAACGGCAGCGTATTAGTATTGCTAGGGCCTTAGCGGTTGAGCCCAAACTGATTGTTTGTGATGAACCTACCAGTGCCTTAGATGTATCAGTGCAGGCGCAGGTGTTAAATCTGCTCATCGACTTGCAAGAGGAGCTGGGTATGAGTTATTTGTTTATTACTCATGATATGGCAGTGGTGAGCTATTTGGCTGATGAAGTAGCGGTGATGCATCAAGGTCAGATTGTAGAGCAGGGCCCCACTGAGCAGATATTGTTGCAGCCGCAACATCACTATACACAGAAGTTGTTGGCTGCAGTGCCTAGCCTATAGTATTTTGGGCGTTTAGCTGAGTACGTAAATGAGAGCTGTAATCTAATGCAAGAACAGGCTGAAGAAATCAGACAATTTTACCAGACGCAGGTAGGCGTTAATGCAGCGCGTGAGGTAGAGAAAATAGTTTGGCAGCAATGCGCTTCTATCTTTGGTTACTATGCACTGGAGCTGGATAATGTGTTTGCCGAAGGTGGCTTGCTTAAAAATTCAACGATTACTAAAACCCTAATACTGAAGCCGACAGAACCCGCTGATGTGATAGCGCAGGCAGAAGCCTTACCGTTTGAGAACGACAGCATTGATCTCATCGTGTTGCCACATAGTCTAGATATTGCAGATGATCCTCATCAAGTGTTGCGTGAGGTAGAGCGTTGCTTAGTCCCCGGCGGTTACGTCATCATTATTGGTTTTAATCTATTCTCTTTTTATGGCCTTTGGCATCTGTTGCATAAGTGGCGAAAGCGAGACTCCATGTGGAGTAGACCTTTCTATAGTGTTGGGCGCATCCGAGATTGGTGTTCCTTGCTGGGTCTAGACAAGATCAAGGTCAGTTATGCTGCGTATTTGCCGCCAATACAGCGCTTGCAACAGCTGTTATCGATGCAACGGTTAGCTGGTTTAGTCGAGCGTCGTCTGCGTTACAGTGGTGGTGTCTATGTTATGGTTGCGCATAAGCGAATAGCGCGATTAACACCGCTACGTCGACGCTGGGTACGTCCGGAAAACCTGATCCCTGGCAAGATTGCAAAACCGAGTATAGGGATGAGAAAGAATGACTGATCGTGTTGAAATATTTACTGACGGTGCCTGCAAAGGCAACCCTGGGCCAGGGGGCTGGGGTGCCTTATTGCGTGTCAATGGACAATCTAAAGAATTAAAGGGTAGTGAGCCTGAGACAACTAATAACCGAATGGAAATGCAGGCGGTGATTAGTGCGCTAGAAAGCCTAAAACAGCCTTGCTCAGTGCAATTAACGACAGATTCAAAATATGTCCTCGATGGCGTTAAGAGTTGGATGCCTAATTGGAAAAAACGTGGTTGGAAAACAGCCAGCAAGGCACCAGTAAAAAATAAAGACCTCTGGATGAAGATTGATGTCTTGGTACAAGCGCATGATATTGAATGGGCTTGGGTTAAGGGACATAGCGGGCATGTTGAAAATGAGCGTGTTGATCAACTCGCAAATGATGCGATTGATGAGATGCAGAGAACTTAATATTTCGATTATGACTTTATTTTTAATCGCTTAAGGTGAATACATAATGCGTCAGATTGTATTAGATACTGAGACCACTGGATTGGAAGTGTCTGATGGCCATCGCATTATTGAGATTGGTGCGGTTGAGATTATTAATCGCAGTCTGACCGGTAATGTTTACCATCAATACCTGAACCCTGAACGCGCAATTGATGAAGGTGCGCAAGAGGTTCACGGCATCAGTATTGAATCGCTACAAGATAAGCCTAAATTTCATGAGATCAGTGATGACTTCATCGAGTTTATTCGTGGTGGTGAGCTGATTATTCATAATGCTGAGTTTGATATTGGTTTTTTAGAGGCCGAGCTCAAACTTATTGATGCGCCATATCAACGTTTAGAAGGGGAGGTCTGTGCCGCGGTCATAGACTCACTCAAGATGGCGCGTAAATTACATCCTGGGCAGCGTAATAACCTAGATGCCCTTTGTAAGCGTTATATGATTGATAACACGCAGCGAGAATTACACGGCGCTTTATTGGATGCGCAAATCCTATCCGATGTGTATCTGGCGATGACTGGTGGCCAAGTTAGTATGAGTTTGAGTGCTAATGCAGGGGCATCGCAGACCGATCAGGCACAGGCGGGTGGCAGTAGAGAGCAGCACGACCTACCGGTCACAGTAGTTGCCGCAGATGAGTTGCAGGCGCATGAAGAGTTCTTGAACTATATTGCTAAGCACAGCAATGACGAGACTAGTGTTTGGCAGGCGTTAGCTGAGGCTGCTGATCAGAGTGGAAAATAAGCAGTAGCTTAGGCGTCTGATTTCAAAACACGTGATTTATCACGTTGCCAATCACGATCTTTCTGTGAGGCGCGTTTGTCGTGCATTTGCTTACCCTTAGCAAGACCAACTTCTATCTTGGCGCGGCCTTTTTTCCAATACAGCTTGACCGGTACGACAGTATAGCCCTTGCGATCTACAGCGCCGACCAAGCGATCAATTTCCTTGCGATGCATCAGTAGTTTGCGTTTGCGAGTGGCATCAGGCGTGATATGAGTAGATGCTGTATTCAGCGGTGTAATATGCGCGCCCTGTAAAAAGGCCTCACCGTCTTTGATGCTGATATAGCTTTCTTTTACTTGGATGCTTTTTGCCCGTAGACTTTTGACTTCCCAGCCTTCTAAGACGAGACCGGCCTCAAAACTATCTTCAATAAAGTAGTCGAAGCGCGCCTTCTTATTGATGGCGATGGTATTATCGTCAGACAGAGGTTTTTTCTTGCTCATAGATGGTTTATAAGTAACAAATAGTCAGGGATTTACGCCTAGTTCTCAGGAATTAGGGGCGAAACCTGGATCATCCATCATACAACAGATCGCGATGCCCACCACTACTACTTCTTTCAGTCATGGACAATGGTCCTCACGCCTCGCCTTTATTTTAGCGGCTTCCGGTTCTGCAGTCGGTCTCGGTAATATATGGAAGTTTCCGTATATGGCGGGCGAAAATGGTGGTGGTGCCTTTGTTTTTATCTATCTGCTTTGTATCATCTTATTGGGCCTGCCGATCATGATGGCGGAGGTCTTGCTCGGCAGAAGAGGGCAGCAAAGTCCAATCAATACCATGCAGGCCTTAGCGCGTGAAGCCAAGGCATCGCCCTGGTGGGGTTTGCTTGGTTGGATGGGTGTGCTCACCGGCTTTTTGATACTTTCTTATTACAGTGTGATTGCAGGTTGGTCGCTATCGTACGTTATACAAAGTGCTTCGGGTAATTTTATCGGAGCGACACAGCCGCAAATTGGGCAACTGTTTAGTGACCTGGTTGCTAGTCCTCAGCGTTTGATAATCTGGCATAGCGTGTTTATGTTGATGACGATGCTGGTTGTGGCGCGTGGAGTCAGTAACGGCCTAGAGCTCGCGGTGCGTTATCTCATGCCAGGGTTGGTCTTTATTATTTTATTGCTGATTGGCTATGCCATTAGCCAAGGTCATTTCTGGGCTGGGATGAAATTTTTGTTTACCCCTGATTTTAGCAAGATTAATACGGCGGTTGTATTAGATGCTATGGGTCAGGCCTTCTTTACTTTGAGTCTAGGTATGGGGTCTATTATGGTTTATGGCGCCTACCTGCCGAAAAAGATATCGATTGCTAAAACTAGTATTGCGGTTGCGGGCACCGATACAATGATCGCTCTTTGTGCGGGTTTGGCTATCTTTCCGATTGTCTTCGCGAATCAATTGGAGCCAGCACAGGGGCCAGGGTTGATTTTTAACACTCTACCTATTGCCTTTAGTCACATGCCGGGTGGCCTGTTTTTTGGCACATTGTTCTTTGTGCTTTTAGTATTCGCAGCATGGACGTCTTCGATTTCCCTGATTGAGCCTGCAGTCGCTTATATGGTTGAACGCTTCCGGGTGACACGGCTATTTGCCTGTGCCCTGTGTGGTGGTTTCACCTGGCTGGTTGGTCTGGGGACCGTGTTTTCATTCAATATCTGGCAAGACTATCGCTTTGCCGGTAAGACGATCTTTGACTTTCTGGATTTCTTGACGGCCAATCTAATGCTGCCTTTGGGGGGCTTCTTGATCGCTATCTTTGTTGCTTGGGTAATGCAGGATGAAGATGTGCGTGATGAGATGGCGGTACATAACGCCGTACTTTATCGCTGTTGGAATATACTGTTACGCTATTTCACGCCATTAGCGTTGATCTGTATTTTCTTGCGAGTTGTTGGAGTTTTATAGTTTATGCCAAGTATTAATCGCAGTGCGCTTGTGCCTTATAGCGCCGCCCAAATGTATGCCTTAGTGAATCAGGTAGAGCATTACCCAGAATTTGTCCCCTGGTGTGTTGCTAGTGATAGCAGCATGCTGACAGAGAACGAGCAAAGAGCTAGTTTGAATTTCTCAAAAGGTGCTGTTCGTACAGCCTTTACAACGCTGAATACCTTGACGGAAGGTGCGCGCGTAGACATGCAATTGGTCGATGGCCCATTTAAGCAATTGCAGGGTTGCTGGCGATTTGAAGATATTGCCGACAGCGGTTCTAGTGTTTCGTTGGAGCTGCAGTTTGAGTTATCTAATCGGATGTTAAAATTTGCACTGGAAGGTCTATTTAAGCAGATTACGGATCGGTTGGTGATGGCTTTTGTTGCACGTGCTGGTGTGGTCTATGGCGGTGCTGAATGAAGGTAGAGCTGGTTTATATAGATACAGATGAGGAATTCATCGTGAGCCTAGATATGGCTGCTGCTGCGACTGTAGCGGATGCTGTTGAACAGTCACAGGTGTTGGATAAATTCCCATCATTGAAGGCCGTCGATTACCAGCTTGGCATCTACTCTCAGGAGGTCAGTGCAGAAACTCGTTTGCAGGCGGGTGATCGGGTGGAAGTGTATCGACCATTGGTACTAGACCCAATGGAAGTTAGACGCCAGCGGGCCAAGGTGTCGCGCACTTAGCGGCTATCTACTCAACTATCGCTGTCTGCTTCTGTCTCAAGCGTAGTCTGATCTTTTTCAGTTGTTGCGGCCATCTCTGACTTTACAATCTCAATTATCTTATTGCCATTGAAGATGATACTGACATGGCGGCGTTCTTTTTCACCGTAGCCTGGAATAAGGTAGTAGATATAGTCCCATCTTTCTGGGTGGAAGATATCTGTCAGCATAGGTGAGCCAAGTAAGAACTCTACTTGTTCTTTAGTCATTCCTACTGCGAGTTGCTCAACTTTCTCGACCTCAACTGCATTGCCCTGTTGTACATCAATCTTGTGAATAGTGAAGAGCTTTCCGCTGCAGCCACTTAGGAGAGTGAGGCAAAGTAAAAGGCTGTAGATAAAGGTTTTCGACATGATCATGTTTTCTCGGTTCTTGTAGGCTGGGTCTGTTTTATCGATTGCTAGTCTCGTTATACGCGCTAGGAATCTAACATCTCTTCAGCATGAGATAGGGTTTTTTCGGTCAGGTTGAGGCCGCCTAGCATACGCGCTAATTCAGTTACTCGATCCTGTCGTTCTAAATAATCGATCGCTGATGCGGTATCTTTATCATCCGCTAGCTTGTTCACACGATAATGATGATCGGCCTTGGCTGCAACTTGTGCGAGGTGAGTAACTGAAAACACCTGTCGGCCACTACTAATATTGTGCATTTCCTGCCCAACAATCTCGGCGACAGCGCCACCAACACCAGAATCGACTTCATCAAAGATCAGTACAGGCAGATCTAATTTATCGGCAGCGATCATTTGAATGGCCAGGCTGATACGCGACAGCTCACCACCAGAGGCAACTTGGGCTAAACCAGCCATGGCTTGCCCTGGATTGGTCTGAACATTGAAAACTATGTTATCTAGACCAAATTGACTTGGTTTGTTGCTGTCTAACCCAGACACGCTGATCTCGAGTTTAGCTTTAGACATGCCTAATTTTGTGAGCGCCTGAGTAATGCTTTTGCTTAGCTTAGCCGCGCCTTTCACACGTTTTTGGCTCAACTTTTTAGCTAGATCGCGATATTTTTGTTCACTCTCCTGAAGCATGGCAGCTAGTGTTTCAATGTCGTTTTCAGGCAGATTAAGTTGTTCATACTCTGCCTGCAGTTGGACGTGTAAGACAGGGATTTCTTCACTGCTGATGTGATGCTTGCGCGAGATCTGCTCGATATTAGTCAGTCGTTCTTCCACCATCAGTAATTCTTGTTCATCTACTTCAACACGGTCTGCATAATGCCTTAGGCTGGTAGCATTATCCTCAATCAGAATTAAGGCTTCATTTAAGGCGCTGGCGATGGTGTTGAGTGAGGGGTCATGAGTAGCTAAGGCATCAAGTTCGTTATTGATGTGACCTAGCGTGGTGCTGAGATCGTCACCTTCTTCATTTTTCAACTGATGACTAATTTGATTGCTGCCTTGCTTTAACTGCTCAGCATTAGCCAGTATCAAGTGTCTTTGCGTCAGCTCTTCACTCTCGTTCGGCTGAAGATCTAAGCTTTCTAATTCTCTTAACTGATAGCTTAAGAGTTCTAATTTAGCATTAATATCTGCTGAATTTTGGCTCAGGCTTTGGTAGTGGCGCTGGCGTTCTGACCAAACCTGATATTGTTTGGCAACACTCTCGCAGAGCTTCTCATTTTCAGTAAACTGATCTAAGAGCTGGCGTTGATGGCTTGTCTGCATTAAGCCCTGATGGGCATGTTGACCATAGATGTTAATGATTAATTCGCCGAATTCTTTTAATGTTTTTAGTGGTACGAGCACATTATTAATGTAGGCCTTGGAGGTGCCGCTGCGTTTGAGTACACGGCGTAGGATGCAGTCTTCATCGACATCAAAGTCATGCTCGGCTAACCAACGACGACTGTTTTCTAGTTGGCTTAAATCGACTAAGAGGGAAATTTCAGCACGTTCTTCACCCGTTCGGATAGCGGTTAATTCAGCGCGGTCACCCAAGACCAAGCCCATAGCATCGATGATGATTGATTTACCAGCACCTGTCTCACCAGTTAAGACCGACATGCCGGCATGAAAATCAAGTTCCAAATCGCGAATAATGGCGAAGTTATGGATATGCAGTGATTTCAACATAGTGAACTACTGACTCCAGTTTAACTTTTGGCGTAGTACGTTGAAATACGAGTAATCGTTTAGGTGCAGCAGGTGTAGTGGCTGCGCAGCATGTTCGATAATAATGCGGTCGCCGGGTAGCAGTTTGCTATTGATCTGACCATCGACTGAAAGCACGGCAGTAAATTCATTGTGCTCGGCATAGGTAATCTCGATGCGACTTTTTTCATCGATAGCGATTGGGCGATAACTCAAGGTATGCGGGCAGATTGGTACCAATAGAGTGGCAGCGACTGATGGGTGTACGATTGGGCCACCACCGGACAGGGCATAGGCCGTGGAGCCGGTAGGCGTTGCTACAATCAGTCCGTCAGCGCGTAAGGTGTTTAAATCAGCATCATTAATCTTGGTGTCGATTTCAATCATGCGCACGATATCGCGGGCATGGATAACAACATCGTTGACGGCGATGCCATAGCTCATTTGTTGTTCATTACGCATCATGCTGGCAACTAAAACCGAGCGGTCTTCCTGCAGGTATTCACCAGCTAAAATTTTGCCTAGGTCCTGTTGCAGGTGTTGTGGTGATATGTCGGCTAAAAAGCCTAGACGGCCCTGATTGATGCCGACAATAGGGATGCCGTGATCAACCATATGGTGGGCTACCTTTAATAAAGTGCCATCACCACCAACAACGATTGCTAGATCTATCTCGCTAGCCATCTTGTCTAGATCGACGGTATGTACGGAGGCCTTTGCAATGCAGTTGCTCGCCTTAACATCACAGCACACCTTGACGCCATACGCGTGTATGAAGTCATATAAAGTACGCACGGTCTCAGTGATTTGCGCGTCGTCTGATTTGGCGATAATGCCGATAGAATTAAAATGCATAATATTCACTCTCAAGGAGCTTTGAACTAAGTGAGTAGTCGCTATATAAGGTCACGGCTGTAAACTTGATTTTAAGTTATAGTAATCTTCGCACTCTAGCAATAAGCATGCAGATAACACAATTGTAATGTACCTTTATTTAACAGGTCGAGCCTATGTCTAAGTTATTAGATGCGCGTGCGCAGCACTTATTTCGTGTGTTGGTACAAAACTATATTAAAGACGGTCAACCCTTAGGTTCACGTACTTTGACGCAGCTGGCCGATTTAGATATCAGCCCAGCGACGGTGCGTAATATCATGTCAGATCTTGAGGCTATGGGTTATTTGCAGTCTCCACATACTTCGGCTGGACGCATTCCAACGGCACAGGGCTACCGTTTATTCGTCGATACCTTGATTGAGGTTAAGCCGCTGCACTCAAATTTGGTCTCTGGTCTGAAGAATCGACTACAGGATCAGGATTTAAATAAAGAAAATCTGGTGCAGACGGCGTCATCTATGTTGTCTTCACTGACCTCAATGGCTGGTTTGGTCACCATGCCACAGGTAGGCCAGGCCGCTTTCCGCCAAATTGAGTTTTTAAAGCTCTCCGAGCAGCGTGTTCTAGCGATCTTGGTGGTGGATCAAAAAGAGGTGCAAAACCGTATTATTCAGCTGGATCGTGACTATAGCGAGAGTGAGTTGCGTGAGATGGCCAATTGCTTGAATGATATTTTGGCTGGTTGCAATCTGCATCAGGTGCGTAAGGTGTTGTTACAACAATTGGATGGCCTGCGCCAAGATATGGACAGTCTGATGCGTAATGCGATCTCTTTTGGCGAACAAATCTTCCCCATTGAGCAAGAGGTGACCTCGAACTACATCGTCGAGGGGCAAACAAATTTGATGGAATTCGAAGAACTATCAAATATTGGCAAACTGCGAGGTATATTTGATGTCTTCAGCCAGAAAAAGGACATTCTGCACCTGCTAGACCGGTGTATTTGCGCTAATGGCATACAGATTTTCATTGGCAGCGAGGCTGGCTATCAGGCGTTAGATGATTGTAGTGTGATTTCTGCCCCTTATACGGTTAATGAGGATGTAAAAGGAGTACTTGCGGTGGTCGGGCCTACACGAATGGCTTACGACCGAGTGATTCCGATTGTCGACGTGACCGCACGTTTATTGAGTGAAGCCTTGAATTCAGAGTAAGCGCCCCCATCTTACTCACAGAACACTTTATTGGAGCAGCTAATGTCAGATTCAAACCAAACTGAAGAACAGCCAGAACAGCCATCTGAGGATGCCGTCGATGAAAATTCAGCGGACCAAGATACCGATAATACGGTAGATGAGGCGAGTGATGAGCTCACTGAGCTGCGTGACAAAGCAGAGGCTAATTGGCAGCTTTATGTGCGAGCGCAGGCGGAGATGGAAAACCTACGCCGTCGTTCCGAAAAAGATTTGGAAAATGCACATAAATTCGCGCTAGAAAAATTCGCTTCTGAGTTATTAGCTGTTAAAGACAGCTTGGAGCTTGGTCTGAGTGCTACCGATGTTGATGTAGATAAATTGCACGAAGGCAGTGAGCTCACCTTGAAAATGCTAGCGCAGGCCCTTGCGAAATTTAACATCGTCGATGTTGATCCTATGGGTGAGAGCTTTGATCCTAATTCACACCAGGCAATGACGATGCAGGAGACTGCAGAACATGCCCCGAATACGGTGATTGCAGTCATGCAAAAAGGCTATCTCATCAACGATCGCCTGTTACGCCCAGCCATGGTTGTGGTAGCTAAAGCACCTAAAGAATAGTCGGCGGGTCGCTTTTTCTACACCAAAAACTAAATTTTTTTAAATAGATACTTGAATATGCTGCGACTGGCCCACATATAGAAGGTAGTTAACATATTCTCAGCAGATTTTTATTGGAGACGGAAAATGGGAAGAATAATCGGTATTGACCTAGGCACAACAAACTCATGTGTCGCGGTTATGGAAGGCGGCTCAAGCAAGGTGATTGAAAATAGTGAGGGTGACCGCACGACACCTTCAGTGATTGCTTTTGCTGATGGTGAAGAGGTTTTGGTTGGACAATCAGCTAAGCGCCAATCGGTTACCAATCCAGAGCAGACATTTTATGCGGTAAAACGTTTGATCGGCCGTCGCTTTGATGAAGATGCAGTGCAAAAAGATATCAAGCTAGTGCCTTATGGCATCGTTAAAGCTGATAACGGTGATGCTTGGTTAGAGGCTGATGGCAAGAAAATGGCGCCACCAGAGATTTCTGCACGTGTCTTGATGAAGATGAAAAAGACTGCTGAGGAATACCTCGGTGAAGAAGTGACTGAAGCAGTTATTACGGTTCCAGCTTACTTTAATGATTCACAGCGACAAGCGACTAAAGATGCGGGCAGGATTGCCGGTCTAGAAGTGAAGCGAATCATTAACGAGCCTACTGCAGCGGCATTAGCCTATGGTATGGATAAGAAGCGCGGTGATCGTAAAGTCGCTGTGTATGATTTAGGTGGTGGTACTTTTGACGTATCCATTATTGAGATCGCAGTGATTGATGACGAACATCAGTTTGAAGTGTTGGCCACCAATGGTGACACCTTCTTGGGTGGTGAAGATTTTGATATGCGCCTAATCGATTATTTGGCAGATGAGTTTAAGCGCGAGCAAGGCTTTGATCTGCACAATGATCCATTAGCACTACAGCGTCTAAAAGAAGCGGCAGAGAAGGCTAAGATTGAGCTCTCTACTTCACAGCAAACCGAAGTTAATCTGCCGTACATCACGGCTGATCAAACTGGGCCGAAGCACCTTAATATTAAGGTGACACGTGCCAAGCTGGAATCGCTAGTTGATGAGCTGGTTAAGCGTACTATTGCCCCTTGTAAACTAGCGCTGAAAGACGCTGGTCTTACAGTTTCTGATATCGACGATATTATTTTGGTCGGTGGTCAGATTCGTATGCCGATGGTGCAGCAGGCAGTACAAGAGTTTTTCGGTAAAGAGCCACGTAAAGACGTCAACCCAGACGAAGCAGTTGCCATGGGTGCAGCGATCCAAGCCGGTGTGCTTGGTGGTGATGTGAAAGACGTATTGTTATTAGATGTGACGCCATTATCACTGGGTATTGAGACCATGGGCGGCGTTATGACTAAGTTGATTGAGAAGAATACAACGATCCCAACGACGGCATCGCAGGTCTTCTCTACAGCTGAAGACAATCAAACGGCAGTTACTGTGCATGTGCTACAAGGTGAGCGTGAGCAGGCGGCTGGCAATAAATCATTAGGTCGTTTTGATTTGCAAGATATCCCACCAGCAGGGCGTGGTATCCCACAGATTGAAGTGAGCTTCGATATTGATGCCAACGGTATCTTGAACGTTTCAGCGAAAGATAAGGCGACTAATAAAGAGCAGTCGATTGTTATTAAGGCTTCTTCAGGTTTATCTGATGAAGAGATCGATAACATGGTGAAAGATGCTGAAGTACATGCCGAGGAAGATCGTAAATTCCAAGAATTGGTGACTTCACGCAACCAAGCGGACAGCATGATTCATGCGACCGAAAAATCACTCTCTGAACTGGGTGATAAAGTGGAAGCAGACGAAAAGACAGCGATTGAGGCAGCAATAGCAGATTTGCGTTCGGTCATGGAACAGGATGACAAAGAAGCCATTGAAACTAAGACACAGGCATTAGCTGAAGCGTCCAGTAAGATGGCAGAGCAGATGTATGCACAATCAGGAGCTGATGCGGAAGGTGCTGAAGCGACTGAAGCAAACGCCGCTGACGATGTTGTCGATGCTGAGTTTGAAGAAGTAAAAGAAAAGAAATCCTAATATTTATTTATGTATGACTAACGAAGTCCATGGCCATTTTATGGCTGTGGACTTTGTGCTATCTGCTGTCCTAGGTTTTACTCCGCTGCAGGACAGCCTTAACTAATTTAGAAAAGTTCCCTGCTGATATGGCTAAAAGAGATTACTACGAAGTTTTATCTGTCGATCAAAGTGCCGATGAGGCCACGTTGAAGAAATCTTATCGTCGTTTGGCGATGAAATATCATCCCGATCGTAATGTGGGTGATGCTGCCGGCGAAGCCGAGGCCAAGTTTAAAGAAGCGAAAGAGGCCTATGATGTGCTTTCTGACGGTCAGAAGCGCGCACTTTATGATCAGTACGGCCATGCTGGGTTAGAGCAACAAGGTGGTGGTCGAAGTGGTGGTGCAGGTGACTTTGGCGATATCTTTGACGACATCTTTGGCGGCGGTGGTCGTGGTGGACAGAATCGTGCCTATCGGGGTGCAGATCTACAATACAAGTTAGAACTCAGTCTGGAAGAAGCCGTCTTTGGCGTAGACAAGAATATAGATGTCGCCTCAAATCAGAGTTGTGACACCTGTGACGGTTCTGGGGCTAAGCCAGGTAGTGATGTGCAGACCTGTAGTACCTGTGGTGGTGCTGGTCAGGTGCGTATGCAACAAGGCTTCTTCTCCATTCAGCAAGCCTGTCCTAGCTGTCAGGGACGTGGCCAAGTGATTATCGATGCCTGTGGTGACTGTCGTGGTGCCGGAGTTGTACGCAAGCAGCGCACTCTGGCTGTTAAGGTGCCTGCTGGAGTCGATACGGGTGACCGTATTCGTTTGTCAGGCGAGGGTGAGCCCGGAGAGAACCGAGGGCCGGCCGGAGACCTGTTTGTGCAGGTTGATGTGATGGCGCATCCAATTTTTGAGCGTGATGCAGCAGACCTGCATTGTGAAGTGCCGATTGGTTTTAGTATTGCGGCGCTGGGTGGCGAGATTGAGATTCCAAGCCTGAATGGGCGTTTGGCACTGAAGATCCCCGCAGAAGTACAGACTGGAAAAAGATTCCGTCTGCGTGGAAAAGGGGTGAAACCGGTTCGTGGTGGCCCACAGGGTGATCTCTACGTGCACTTAATGGTAGAAACACCGATTAATCTGAATAAAACTCAAAAGCAGCTGTTTGAACAATTACAGACTTCGCTAGATAATGGTGGCAGTAAACATAATCCCAAATCTGCCGGTTGGCTCGATGGCATGAAAGGATTCTTTGACGATTTGAAGTTCTGGTCTAAATAACCAGCCGATAAAGGCGTCGATAACTCACATAAGAAGCAAAGGCTTAGGTTCACACTATGTCGATAAAGATAGCCATTAATGGCGCCAGTGGTCGCATGGGATTGGCCTTGATTCAGGCCTGTGCACAACATCAGCAGACCCTGTTGCAAGCGGCGCATGTGCGAACAAGCTCAGCTAGTCTTGCGCGTGATGCAGGTGAATTGGCAGGTGTTGGATCTAATGGAGTGTTGCTCAGTGCGATGCCTAACCTTGATCAGGCCGCTAGCTCAGAGGCCATGGCTTGGATCGATTTTTCTTTGCCGGCTGGAGCGCTGGATGGCTTGGACTACTGCCTAGCGACGAAAACCCCTATGGTGATCGGTACTACTGGCTTTTCAGCAGAACAAAAACAAGCGATCTATGCTGCCGGCCAAACAATCCCTATTGTTTTTGCACCAAATATGAGTGTGGGCGTTAATCTGTGTCTGAATTTATTACAGACAGCAGCCAGTACTTTGGGCGATGAATACGATATTGAAGTGATAGAAGCGCATCACCGACATAAAGTCGATGCGCCTTCGGGTACTGCATTGCGTATGGGTGAGGTGATTGCAGATGCCTTAGGTGCCGATCTAGATAGTCGTGCCGTCTATGCGCGTGAAGGCGATATTGGTGAACGTAAAAAAGGCAGTATTGGTTTTCAGACTATTCGTGCTGGTGATATTGTCGGCGAACATACGGTGATGTTTGCTGGTATGGGCGAGCGTGTGGAAATTATTCATCGCGCAACGAGTCGTATGACTTTTGCGAATGGCGCGATGCGAGCTGCTGTTTGGCTGCAAACACAGCCGCCGGGTGTCTACGATATGCAGGATGTATTGGCCCTAAGTTAGCCAGCTGATTGAAAATCGGTCAACTTTATCTCATTAACGGAACTTGCTGCCTGATTTCGATTAAATAATCGGTCTGAATTGCAGCCCAGCTCTATCGGCTCATGCCGACTTCAAGTACAATCTCCGCTCAAATTAAACGTTGCTATTTCATTCAGTAGCAACGGCATGTTCTTCCCGTAGAGTAGGCAATAGATTCAGGAGTACGAGTTTGACAACACCCGCTTATTTGGTCCTTGAGGACGGTACCGTCTATACAGGCACCTCAGTCGGATCACACGGCAGCACTGAGGGTGAGGTCGTTTTCAATACTTCCATCACTGGCTATCAAGAAATCCTTACCGATCCGTCTTATCGCAAGCAGATCGTGACTTTGACCTATCCTCATATTGGTAATGTAGGCGTCACCACAGAAGACTGTGAATCGACGCAAGTACATGCCGCAGGCCTAGTGATTCGAGATTTACCACGACTACATTCTAGCTGGCGCGCAGAGCAGTCCTTAGAGGATTATCTTAAGGCGAACCATATTGTCGCCATTGCCGATATCGATACCCGTAGCCTGACACGTAGGTTGCGTGAGAAGGGCGCTTTAAACGGAGTGATTGCAACGGGTGATGTTGATTTAGATGCCCTGTTGCAACAGGCCAAGGGTTTTTCTGGCTTAAAAGGCATGGACCTAGCGCAGGAAGTCACTACCGATAGTAGTTATGCTTGGGATCAAGCTAGCTGGTCGCTAGAGGCATCGAATGCCGCGGTGGAGCCAAAGGCTGTAGTAGAAAAGAAATTCAAAGTGGTTGCCCTAGATTTTGGTGTGAAGCACAACATTTTACGTATCTTGGTTGACCTAGGCTGTGAGCTCCAAATTGTCCCAGCTAAAACTAGCTACGCCGAAATAGCGGCAATGGCACCAGATGGTGTGTTTTTATCAAATGGTCCGGGAGATCCCGAGCCCTGTGATTATGCCATTACGCTGATCCGTCAATTGATCGAGAACAAAGTACCCAGTTTTGGTATTTGTCTTGGGCATCAGCTTTTTGCATTAGCCGCTGGCGCAAAAACGGTAAAAATGAAATTTGGTCATCATGGCGCTAATCACCCAGTGAAAGATATTGAGACTGGGCAGGTTATGATCAGTAGTCAGAATCATGGCTTTGCTGTTGATGAAGAAAGCCTACCCGATTGTTTGGTTGCAACTCACCGATCTTTATTCGATGGCAGCTTGCAGGGTATTCGTCATCTTGATGCCCCAGCCTATGGTTTCCAGGGTCATCCAGAAGCCAGCCCCGGACCGCATGATGTACGTGGTCTGTTTGTTCCTTTCATTCAAGCGATGTCATCACGCAGCAACAGTAAAAACTAGTCATGCCTAAACGTAACGATATTAAATCGGTATTAATCCTCGGCGCTGGCCCTATCATTATTGGTCAAGCCTGTGAGTTCGATTATTCCGGGGTGCAAGCGTGTAAATCTTTACGTGATGAAGGCTATCGCGTGATCTTGGTGAACTCGAATCCAGCAACGATCATGACTGATCCGCAAACGGCCGATGTAATCTACATTGAGCCAGTGGAATGGCAGACAGTAGCCAAGATTATTGAGCGTGAAAAGCCGGATGCTTTATTACCAACCATGGGTGGCCAGACCGCTCTGAATTGCGCACTAGATTTGGATGCGCAAGGGGTTTTAGAAGAGTTTAATGTCGAGTTGATCGGTGCTTCAAAAGAAGCCATCGATATGGCTGAAGACAGACAAAAGTTTAAGATTGCGATGGATGAGATCGGTCTCGAATCCGCTCGTTCTTCAGTTGCGCACAGCATGGAAGAGGCGCTAGCGATTCAGCCGTCAATAGGTTTTCCATCAATCATCCGTCCATCTTTCACACTAGGTGGTAGTGGTGGTGGTATCGCTTACAACATCGAAGAATTTAAAGATATTGTAGCGCGTGGCTTGGATTTCTCTCCGACTACTGAGGTCTTGCTGGAAGAGTCATTACTCGGTTGGAAAGAATATGAGATGGAGGTCGTTCGTGACCAAGCAGATAACTGTATTATTATCTGTTCGATCGAGAACTTTGATCCAATGGGTGTGCATACCGGCGACTCGATTACAGTGGCGCCAGCCCAGACTTTGACTGATAAGGAATATCAGATTATGCGTAATGCTTCATTAGAAGTGCTACGTAAAATCGGTGTTGATACTGGTGGATCAAATGTGCAGTTTGCAGTTAATCCAAAAGATGGCCGTCTAGTCATTATTGAAATGAACCCTAGGGTTTCGCGTTCTTCAGCACTGGCCTCTAAAGCTACCGGTTTTCCAATCGCTAAGGTCGCGGCTAAGCTGGCTGTTGGTTACACCTTGGATGAGCTTGATAATGAAATTACAGGCGGTGCAACACCGGCATCATTTGAGCCTAGTATCGACTATGTAGTCACCAAGATCCCACGTTTTGCCTTTGAGAAATTTCCTCAGGCATCAACCGAACTCAGTACGCAGATGAAGTCGGTTGGAGAAGTGATGGCGATCGGTAGAACCTTCCAGGAATCGATGCAGAAAGCCTTGCGTGGGCTTGAGACCGATATGGATGGTCTCAATCCACTGATTGATCAAAGCAAGAGTGATTGGCGTGAGACCCTGGACGAACAGATTCGACTGCGCCAACCTGACCGTATTTGGTATGTTGCAGATGCCTTTCGAGCAGGCTATAGCATAGACAAGATTCATGAGCTCACGGCTATTGATAACTGGTTCCTGTCTCAGATTGAAGAGTTGATTGAACTAGAACAAGTAGTTACTGCCTCCTCACTACAAGATTTAAGTGCTGAGTTCTTATTCAAGTTAAAACAAAAAGGTTTTTCTGATCGTCGTCTAGCACAATTATTAGTCTGTGATGAGCAAGCCGTGCGTGAATACCGTTGGCAGCAAGCTGTGCGCCCGGTTTACAAGCGCGTCGATACCTGTGCCGCTGAATTTTCTACCAGCACTGCCTATCTCTATTCCAGCTATGAGCAAGAATGTGAGGCCGAGGTCTCAGATAAGAAAAAAATCATGGTATTGGGCGGTGGTCCAAATCGTATCGGCCAGGGCATCGAGTTTGATTATTGCTGTGTCCATGCGGCATTGGCGATGCGTGAAGATGGCTATGAAACCATCATGGTGAACTGTAATCCAGAGACTGTTTCAACGGACTATGACACTTCGGATCGCCTATATTTTGAGCCGCTAACATTAGAAGACGTGTTAGAGATTTGCCACATAGAACAACCGACCGGTGTGATTGTGCAGTTTGGTGGTCAGACGCCGCTTAAATTAGCGCGCCAGTTGGAAGCCGCAGGTGTCCCTATTATTGGTACAACACCAGATTCAATTGATCTAGCGGAAGACCGTGAGCGATTCCAAGCATTGGTTGAAAAGCTTGGCTTATTACAGCCGCCGAATGCGACTGTGCGTAAAGTTGAAGAGGCCATGCCTCTAGCGAATAAGATTGGCTACCCAGTCGTTGTCAGACCTTCCTATGTGCTTGGTGGACGTGCTATGGAAGTTGTCTTTAACGATGAAGATTTAGTGCATTACATGCACACGGCGGTGTCTGTATCGAATGACTCCCCAGTCCTGATTGACCGCTTCCTCGCAGATGCCATCGAAGTCGATGTCGATGCGATCTGTGACGGTGAAGAGGTGTTAGTTGGTGGCATCATGGAACATATTGAACAGGCGGGTATTCACTCAGGTGATTCGGCCTGCTCACTACCACCGCACACACTGTCTAAAGAAATGCAGCAGCGTTTGATTGAACAAACAAAGAAGCTGGCGCATGGCTTGAATGTAATTGGTTTGATGAATATTCAGTTTGCCGTCAAAGGTGATGCAATTTACCTGCTCGAAGTGAATCCACGTGCCTCTCGTACCGTGCCATTTGTGTCTAAAGCGATTGGTGTGCCATTGGCGAAGGTGGCCGCGCGTTGCATGGCGGGCGTTCAGTTGAAGCAACAAGATATTCAGATGAATAACCAGCCATCGTTTTATTCTGTAAAAGAAGCGGTGTTCCCATTCATTAAATTCCTAGGCGTTGATCCTATCCTTGGGCCAGAAATGAAATCGACAGGTGAGGTGATGGGTGTCGGCGAAGATTTTGGAGAGGCCTTTGCTAAAGCGCAGTTAGGTGCTGGTGTGATCCTTCCGTTAAGTGGCAAGGTCTTTATTAGTGTACGTGATAGCGATAAAGACGGTGCGGCAGATGTGGCTAAAGGGCTGGTCGACTTAGGTTTTGAAATTGTTGCAACAGCCGGTACTGCCGATTACCTTGACAGTAAAAACATTGCCTGTAAGCATGTAAACAAGGTTCGTCAAGGACGTCCTCACGTTGTTGATATGATTATTGATAAACAAATCGCATTGATCATTAACACGACCGAAGGTAAGCAAGCGATTGCAGATTCCTATGCGATTCGACGCGAGGCCTTGCAGCAGAAAATTTGCTATACCACGACTATTGCCGGTGCTAGTGCGTTAACTCAAGCGATTGCACAAGGCCAAGACCACAAGGTGTATCGTTTGCAGGAAATGCATCAAGTTGTGAAACACTAGTGACTACTGAAAACTATTGATATGAATAAAGTCCCCCTAACCGTTCGCGGTGCAGACAAATTGCGTGCTGAATTACAGCAACTGAAAACAGTAGATAGACCTCGGATTATCGCGGCTATTTCGACTGCGCGTGAGCATGGTGATTTGAAGGAAAATGCGGAATACCATGCCGCTAGGGAGCAACAGAGTTTTGCGGAAGGGCGTATCCAAGAGATTGAAGGCAAACTCTCTAACGCAGACATTATCGATATCCTTAAATTGGATACCGGTGGCCGTATCGTATTTGGTGCGACCGTTGATCTAGCTGATGAAGAAACAGGTGATGAAATTTGCTATCAAATTGTCGGTGAAGATGAGGCTGATATTAAGGCGAATATGATCTCTGTTACCTCTCCAATCGCACGTGCATTAATCGGTAAAAGCGTGGGGGATATCGCTACAGTGATGGCCCCTAGTGGCGAGAAAGAATTCGAAATCTTAAAAGTCCGATTTATCTAAAGCAACAGCTCTCTACGGGCAGTCCCCTTGGCTAAAAGCAAAAGTAGTTCGCGCTGGCTGAAACGCCAATCTAATGATCCCTTCGTAGCCCGTGCTCAGGCGGATGGTTGGCGTTCGCGTGCCGTTTATAAATTAGAAGAATTAGATCAGCGTTATGAACTTGTGGGCAACAGTAAGGTCATTGTTGACCTAGGTGCAGCCCCTGGGGCATGGACACAGTATGTACTGTCCAAGCAGCGCCCTGAGAAAAAGCTTATAATTAGTTTAGACATACTTGAAATGGAAGAGATAGACGGGGCAAAGCTTATACAAGGGGACTTCACAGAGGACGAACCTTTACAAGAGCTTGTGCAGATGCTCGATGGTGCAAAGGTAGACCTTGTATTATCGGATATGGCCCCCAATATATCAGGTAACCGCGTAGTCGATCAGCCAAAGGCAATGTACTTAGCCGAACTGGCCCTCGATTTCGCACGCAACCACCTCTGCCTTGGCGGTGGATTTGCGGTAAAACTTTTTCAGGGTGAAGGATACTCACAATACATCAGTGAGTTAAAGACTAGCTTTGATCAGGTCAATAGCGTGAAGCCTCAAGCCTCACGTAAGGAAAGCCGCGAGATGTTCGCGGTGGCCCGCCAGTATCGGGTGTAGTAGAGTCGAAATATAACCTATGGCGCCTACTTTGGAGTAGCGAATGAATGACATGGTAAAAAATCTTATTTTGTGGGCAGTCATCGTAGTTGTGTTGATGTCTGTTTTTAACAATTTCACTGGCACATCGCGTCAATCGGAGACTGTCTCTTATTCGCAATTTATTAAAGATGTGCGCGATGGTTCTGTTCGTGAGGTGACGATCGAGGCTGACAATCGCACGATTATTGGTACCACAACCTCGAATGAGAGTTTTACAACTTTCAATCCATCTGACGATAACTTGGTAGATGACCTACTTAAGTACAACGTAGAGATTAAAACAGGTCCAACGCAGCAGCGTTCATTACTGTTAGATATTCTGATCAGCTGGTTTCCAATGATTCTACTGATCGGTGTTTGGATCTTCTTCATGCGCCAGATGCAAGGCGGTGGCGGTGGTGCCGGTGGTCGTGGTGCAATGTCATTCGGTAAGAGCAAGGCACGGCTGATGGGAGAAGACCAAATCAAGGTCACTTTCGCAGACGTAGCAGGTGTAGAAGAAGCCAAAGAAGAAGTGTCCGAATTGGTTGAGTTTTTACGCGATCCAGGCAAGTTCCAAAAGTTAGGTGGCAAGATTCCACGTGGCGTTTTAATGAATGGTTCACCAGGTACTGGTAAAACACTATTAGCTAAGGCTATTGCTGGTGAGGCTAAAGTTCCTTTCTTCACTATCTCAGGTTCTGATTTTGTTGAAATGTTTGTCGGTGTCGGTGCTTCACGAGTACGTGACATGTTCGCTCAAGCAAAGAAGGCTGCACCTTGTATCATCTTTATTGATGAGATCGATGCAGTAGGTCGTCATCGTGGTGGCGGTATGGGTGGTGGTAATGATGAGCGCGAGCAAACACTAAACCAGCTCTTAGTTGAGATGGATGGTTTTGAAGGTAATGAAGGCGTCATCGTGATTGCTGCAACTAACCGTCCTGATGTATTGGATCCAGCACTATTACGTCCAGGTCGATTTGACCGTCAAGTGACAGTGCCATTACCGGATCTACGCGGACGTGAGCAAATCTTAAAAACACATATGCGCAAAGTACCCTTGGGCAATGATATCCATGCCGATTTAATTGCACGTGGTACACCAGGATTCTCTGGTGCTGATCTAGCAAACCTGGTTAACGAAGCGGCTTTATTTGCTGCCCGTGCGAGCAAGCGCACAGTCGATATGGATGATCTTGAGCGTGCTAAAGATAAGATCATCATGGGTGCCGAGCGCAAGTCGATGGTGATGAGCGAAGATGAGAAGAAGTTAACGGCTTATCATGAGGCAGGTCACGCTATCGTTGGTCGTCTCGTGCCTGAGCATGATCCAGTCTATAAGGTCACTATCATTCCTCGTGGTCGTGCATTAGGTGTGACTATGTTCCTGCCTGCTGAAGATCGTTACAGTCACAGTAAGCAACGTTTGGAATGCCAGATATCGAGCTTATTTGGTGGTCGTTTAGCAGAAGAGTTGATCTTTGGTAGTGATGCAGTCACTACGGGTGCCTCGAATGATATCGAACGTGCTACAGAGATTGCTAAAAATATGGTGACTAAATGGGGTCTCTCTGAAAAAATGGGACCACTGGTTTATAGCGAAGATGAGGGCGAGCCATTCTTAGGGCGTTCAACTAAGGGCAATGTTGTGTCTGATGAGACCTCACGTTCAATTGATGAAGAAATACGTAAGATTATCGATCTGAACTACCAACGTGCAGAAAAGCTGTTAGTTGATAACATGCAAATTCTACATAATATGGCAGAGGCTTTAATCAAATACGAGACCATCGATATTGGTCAGATTGATGATTTGATGTCCGGTAAGAAGGCGCATCCACCAGCTAACTGGGAAGATGATGAGCCATCACAGGGTGGCAATGCAGCCGTCGATACCGATGGCAAAACAGGCCCTATTGGAGGCCCTGCAAGCACACACTAAACAGTTCTCTAGTCAATGTTTAGAGTTTAAAAGCGGTCCACTTTGTGGGCCGTTTTTTTTGCTCAACTATTTTCTTCAGTCTGTGCTTTTTATTAGGTCAGACCTTTTTTCAGAGTCGCTCTGGCTATGGGCATAGTGCTTAGGCTTACAACCATGCTAGAGATGTTTTATGCTCGACCGTTATGGCTAAACAATATTTCGGGACAGATGGGATTCGAGGGCGCGTCGGCGAGGGTGTGATGACGCCTGAGTTTGTGCTCAAGCTGGCATGGGCGACTGGCCGTGTGCTATGTAACGACGCAAGCAATCTGGTCTTGATTGGTAAAGACACACGCATCTCTGGCTATATGCTGGAATCCCTAGTTGAGGCTGGGCTGACTGCAGCCGGTGTCAATTGCCGTCTACTAGGGCCTATGCCGACTCCTGCCATCGCTTACCTTACACGGACCTTGAGAGCCTCTGCTGGCATCGTCATCAGTGCCTCGCATAACCCCTACTATGATAACGGTCTGAAGATGTTCTCTGCCGACGGTAGCAAACTTTCAGATCAGGTCGAGCTTGAGATTGAAGCACTATTAAATGGACCAATGCAGACCGTGGCCCCTAATCAGCTTGGTAAGGTGAAACGTATTGAAGATGCTGCAGGGCGTTACCTGGAGTTCTGTAAGGCTAGCATCGCTCCTAATATTCGTTTGCATGGTCTTAAAATAGTGATTGATTGTGCCCATGGTGCGACTTATCACATTGCCCCTGATGTCTTTCGTGAGCTTGGGGCTGAGGTGATCGAGATTGCCTCCAGCCCGAATGGCCTTAATATCAATGCCGATTGTGGTGCAACTAGTCCCGCTGGTTTGCAGGCGGCAGTGCAAGATCAGTCAGCCGACCTGGGTATTGCGATCGATGGTGATGGTGATCGTCTGATCATGGTAGATGCCAATGGTGCTTTAGTGGATGGTGATCAACTTTTATTTTTGTTAGCAACTGCTGCGCAAGAAAAGGATCGATCAATCGACGCGGTTGTTGGTACGGTCATGAGTAATTTAGGCCTTGAGCATGCACTGGTTGAACGAGGCATGACACTGCATCGTGCAGCGGTCGGTGATCGCTATGTCTTGGAGTTAATGCAGCAGCATGACTGTGTTTTAGGTGGTGAGGCCTCAGGTCATATCATCTGTCTTGATCAAACTACAACCGGTGATGCGATTATTGCTGCGTTACAGGTGCTGGAAATCTTGGTGAACCGTAAACAAGATCTTGCAGACGCCGTTTCTACAATGAAAAAATACCCACAGGTACTCATTAACGTACCACTCGATGTCGCCTTTGACCTGACTACTTCGAGTGAAATCCAAGCTGCGCTTAAGGCTGCTGAGCACGCGCTGGCCGAGCAGGGTCGCGTTCTTTTACGTGCTTCAGGTACTGAGCCATTGGTACGTGTCATGGCTGAAGGTGTTGATTTGAGCCTAGTGCAGCGTACGGCGAATGAACTGGCGACACAGGTGGCGAGTGTTTGTGGTTCCAAATAGGGCTTAAATCGGCCTGAACTAGGCCGTTTAGGGTTTGATTTTCAAATATGCGATAGGTAAGCTTGCCGGCTTCTTAATTGTTTTTGGATAGTGATCAGATGCGACGTTCAATAATAGCGGCAAACTGGAAATTAAACGCTAGTCGCAGCATGGTGGATACGTTTATGCCAGCAGTTGATGCGCAAGCCAGTGCGTCTGGCGATACAGATATTGTCATCTGCCCACCTTATCCCTATCTAGACCTCGTTGGACAAAAAGTCCAAGCCAGCAATCTCCATATTGGTGGCCAGACCATGAGTCTGGAAAAAGAGGGCGCCTTCACCGGTGAGGTGAGTGCAGATATGTTGCGTGATATGGGTTGTCGTTATGTCATCTTGGGGCATTCTGAACAGCGCCGGTATCATGCTGATAGTGATATTTCTATTGGCACTAAGATGGTGACCGCTCTACGCGCCGGACTAACACCTATTGTATGTATTGGTGAATCTTTGCAGCAGCGTAAAGAAGGTAAGGCTGAATCGACTATTATGCGCCAGCTCGGTGCCCTGTTAGCACTCGGTCGCTGGGTTGATCTGAGCGACTTGGTTATTGCATATGAACCGATTTGGGCTATTGGTACAGGTGAGACAGCTAGTCCAGAACAAGCGCAAGCAATGCATGCTTATATTCGTGCAGAGTTGACTAAGAGTCGTGCGCAGTTAGCAGACACAGTACGTGTTTTATACGGTGGCAGCGTAAATCCGGATAATGCTGCAGAGTTATTTGCTCAAACTGATATTGATGGTGGTTTGGTTGGTGGTGCCTCTTTGCAGGCCGATTCGTTTAATCAAATTATCGCGGCAGTTTGAAATACTGAACCCTAAAAGGCTTAAACCTTATGATTTATAACATTCTCGTGACTATCGATGTCTTTATCGCCGCTGCCTTGATTGCTCTGGTGCTTATGCAACAGGGTAAAGGTTCAGGTATGGGTGCCGCTTTTGGTGCCGGTGCATCCTCTACTGTATTCGGTGCAAGTGGGGCAGGTTCTTTTCTGACACGATCTACTGCGATACTGGCAGCTCTATTTTTCATCAATAGTATTTTATTGGCTTATGTTGCAAGTAACCGTGCTGATGATAGCAGTGTGCTTGAATCTTCTACGGTAGTAGAAATGCTAGCGCCTGGTGCCGATGACATAGGTGTTCAAGTCGGTGATGGTGTGAACGTTCTAAACATGGAAGGTAAGTCACAAGATGAGATCGTCGATATCGTTCGCTCTGAGATCGATCGTTTGAATCAACAAGAAGCACCTGCTACGGATAAAGCAGAATAAGACCTACAATTACGGGTCGTAAAGAACAGCCGATGTGGTGGAATTGGTAGACACGCTGTCTTGAGGGGGCAGTGGCGCAAGCTATGCCGGTTCGACTCCGGCCATCGGCACCATACTTACCCTTCCTACTCACAACCTTGGTGATAGGAAGGTTTTACAAAATCCTCGAAACGCATTTCAAAATCTCTTCTGTTAATGCGCAATCTCTGTTTTTATCATGTCTTAAGCCCTCAGCTGACGGCTTTGCTAGAGGTATGATTTATGCACTTAGGTTGCTATCTATTTAATTGCAAAGCACTGTCATATTGCGCTGTAACTTCCTTGTAATCTAAAGCTGATCTGCGTACACTCCTTTGCTTGTCGGTGCGGGGTGGAGCAGTCTGGCAGCTCGTCGGGCTCATAACCCGAAGGTCGTAGGTTCAAATCCTACCCCCGCTACCAATCGACAGTTCGCGTTCGCGATGTACGTAATAATTATTTTCTATCAGCTATATAGTTCACTAAAAATCTCATCACGCATTTTGTTAGAGCCCAGTTATTCACTTGGTCGACTTCTGTAATGCCGTTCTGCATAGTTTCATTAAGGCTTCGACGCTGTTCATCCGTGTGTAGTTAGGTCGTGTGACAAAAGCGATGCGACGGTGCGGGCCAGGTTCATTGATATGGATGGCGCTTAGCAATGGATTTTGTGCGATTAATGGAGCGAGTGCCATTTCTGGGATTAGCGTAGTACCTAACTTACCTAAGACCATTTGGATTAACGTATTCAGGCTAGTGGCTCCGAGTGCATTATTAGTGGCTTTCTCGTGTAATTTGCAGACTTCAAGAATATTATCTTTCAAGCAATGTCCATCTTTCAGTAGCAATAATTTGCTTTGCTTTATTTCTTCTTTGGAAACAACTTTCTGTTGTGTATGTTTGTCACCTTTTAAGGCAATCCAATAAAAGTCTTCTTGCCAAAACTCCATCTCTAATAATCCGTCGCAGGGAAAGGGTAGTGCAAGAATGGCTGTATCAATGTCACCTTTTTTTACCATATCTATTAAAACCGCTGAGCGCTCTTCGACGATAGTTAATTTCGCCTGCGGATAATCTTGCTCTAATAGTGGGAAGATTTTCGGTAATAAAAAAGGTGCGATTGTCGGGATGAGGCCAATAGTGATGGGGTAACTGAGGGCTTCTTTGTTCCTGTCTGCTAAATGTTGTAGCTCTTCTACCCGAAATAGAATATCGCGTGAATGCTCTAATACTTCACGACCTATAGGGGTTATCAGTACTTTTTTATTGTCTCGTTCAAATATCTGAAAACCCAACTGCTTTTCCATTTCATTTAAAGCGGTGCTGAGTGCAGATTGGCTGATATTGCAAAGTTCAGCAGCGTTTTTGAAATGTAGCGTCTTTTCTGCGGCTAAGGCATAACTTATCTGTCTGAGCGTAATCATGAGGGGTCTCCAGTGTAAATCGTATGTTCAGTATTTTAGAACATAGTTATAGGTTTATTCAAATTTACTAATTAATGAGCGTAACTTAATATTTACTTGATCTCTCTATTAGTTATTTTTGTTAATAAATAATATTAAGAAAGAGATTAGGCAATCTATAGTCGATTAAGCTAACAGGAGAAGTAACTTGGACAATAAAAAAAATAACGCCGCAGGACAATGTCCCTTCATGCACGGCGGTAACACCCGATTAGGTGGTGCCGGGAGAAAGAATCGTGATTGGTGGCCGGAGCAATTGAATCTAAATATTTTGCATCAAAACGGTGAGCAATCGGATCCTATGGCAGTCGGTTTTAATTATGCAAAGGCATTTGAAAAGCTCGATCTCGCGGCTGTGAAAAAAGACATTGAGAAGGTTCTGACAACCTCACAAGACTGGTGGCCAGCGGATTACGGTCATTACGGTCCTTTTATGGTGCGTATGGCTTGGCATGCTGCAGGGACTTATCGCACAGGTGACGGTCGTGGTGGTGCAGGAACTGGGAATCAACGTTTTGCACCTATCAATAGCTGGCCAGATAACGGTAACTTGGATAAGGCCCGACGTTTAGTCTGGCCAGTAAAGCAGAAGTACGGTAATAGCCTGTCATGGGCAGATCTCATCATTTTAGCTGGTAATGTCGCTATCGATTCGATGGGGCTGAAACCGTTTGGTTTTGCCGGTGGTCGTGAAGATATTTGGCAGCCTGAAGAAGATGTTTACTGGGGTAAAGAGACCGATTGGCTGGGTGGTGAGCGACAAAATAAAGATGAAACCCTAGAGGCGCCATTGGCTGCTGTTCAGATGGGTTTGATTTACGTCAATCCTGAAGGTCCTGATGGTAATCCTGATCCACTAGCATCTGCTAAAGATATTCGTGAGACCTTTGCACGAATGGCGATGAATGATTATGAGACGGTAGCATTGACCGCTGGTGGACATACCTTTGGTAAGTCACATGGTGCAGGTGATGCAGCGTTAGTGGGTCCAGAACCAGAGGCGGCACCGATAGAGCAAGTGGGTTTAGGTTGGATCAGTAATCATGCCAGTGGTAAAGGTAGTGATGCGATTACCAGTGGTATTGAAGGGGCTTGGACAGCTAATCCAACGCAATGGGATAACGGATATTTTGATGTCTTACTGGGCTACGATTGGGAATTGGTCCAGAGTCCAGCTGGTGCTCATCAGTGGGCGGCAAAGGATCTAGCGGATAAGGATAAGGCACCTGAGGCTTCAGACTCATCTCAACGGGTTGGCCTAATGATGACGACTGCAGATATAGCGATGAAAGAAGACCCTGAATACCGCAAGATTTCAGAACACTTTCATGCACACCCTGAGGAATTTGCAGAGGCCTTCAAACGTGCTTGGTTCAAGCTGACTCATCGCGATATGGGTCCGAAATCACGTTATGTTGGTTCTGATGTCCCAGCTGAAGATTTAATTTGGCAGGATCCAGTACCTGTTGTGAATCACGCGCTTGTGACTAAGGCTGATATTTCAGATCTGAAAGCAATGATATTGAACTCTGATCTAAGTGTGTCCGAATTGGTGTATACGGCTTGGTCATCAGCTTCGACCTATCGTGGTTCTGACCATCGTGGTGGTGCTAATGGCGGGCGTATCCGGTTGTCGCCACAAAGAGAATGGCGCGTGAATCAGCCTGAGCAGTTAACTAAAGTACTGACTGTCTACGGTAATATCCAAAAGCAGTTTAATAAGACCCAATCTGATAAGGCAGTATCACTGGCCGATTTGATTGTGCTTGGTGGCTGTGCAGCGGTTGAAAAAGCAGCACGCGATGCCGGTGTTGAGACTGATTGTCGGTTTATACCAGGACGAACTGATGCGACCGATGAGCAGACAGATGCAGAGTCGTTTAAAGTGTTAGAACCGATTGCAGATGGTTTCCGTAACTACCTTAATAAAGGGTATAGCGTATCTGATGAAGAGCTGTTGATTGATCGTGCTCAATTACTCACATTAAGCGCACCTGAAATGACAGTTTTGGTTGGTGGTATGCGAGCGTTGAATGCTAATTTCGAAGGTTCACAACAGGGTGTGCTAACAGATAAGCCGGGCATCTTGAGCAATGACTTTTTTGTTAATGTCATTGACATGAGTGTTGAGTGGAGGCCTACCTCTGAGGAGGCCAAGGAGTTCATTGCCTTTGATCGTGCAACTGGAAAAGAGAAGTGGCGTGCAAGCCGAGTGGATCTTGTGTTTGCTTCTAATTCCCAGTTACGTGCACTTGCAGAAGTCTATGCCTGTGATGATGCCAAGGAGCAGTTCGTTAGTGACTTCGTAAAAGCTTGGAGCAAGGTCATGCATGCGGATCGCTTCGATATTAAGTAAGGGTGAGTGCTCTACGGGCATCTCTTAATGGAGGTGCCCGTAGAGTAATTGTCTATTTGGTAGCCTATCTTTGTCTGTATTAAGCGAGAGATTTACGGTTTATAGCGGCAGAATAGATGAAAATAGCGAATTTAGTGCCCAAAACGGTGCGTTTTCCGTATCTTTTTAGTTGCCGCGAGGCCTTAGCTAAAATATACTCCGTCACTGGGTGGTGGATACACTCAGAGTTTACGTGAAGCCCCTGTTGGGGCTTTTTTGTTGGCCGATGTTAAATAGCAGCGGTGACATAACCGTTTAAATGGGCTTTATGCCCATTTTTTATTTGTGGAGCCAAAAGATTGAGTGCTGATCCGGAAGGACTTGAGTCACTGTTATTGCCAGCAATTGAAGGGCTAGGCTTCCGTCTTTGGGGTGTGGATTACCGCAGTTCGCCAAAGCATGCGCACTTAAAGATTTTTATCGACCATGATGATGGTATTCAAGTCGATGATTGTTCTGCAGTCAGTCATCAAGTGGCTGGCGTATTAGATGTTGAAGATCCAATTACTGTCGCGTACACCTTAGAGGTGTCATCGCCGGGGATTGAAAGACCTTTAATGAAGTTGGAGCACTATCAACTTTATATCGGTAAGGAAGTGAAAATCAGATTGACCTGGTCGGTCAATGATCGAAAGAATTTTTTAGGCACGCTAGTGCGTGTCGAGGGTGATGAAATAGTCATCGCGGTAGACGGAGAAGAATTCAGCTTCCCCGTGAACGCCGTTAAACGAGCAAATCTGGTCTACGACGGGAAGATGTAAGTTGGAAATAGGATCAAGTATGAACAAGGAAATCTTAATGGTTGCCGATACCGTCTCGAATGAGAAGGGTGTCGACAAAGAGATTATCTTCGAAGCGATTGAAGCAGCACTAGCTACTGCGACACGTAAACGATATCCAGAAGATATCGAAGTGCGCGTTGCGATTGATCGTGAGTCTGGCGAGTATGATACTTATCGTCGTTGGTTGGTCGTGGATGATGAAGATCCAGAATTTGATTCGACCGAACGTAAAATCCTTTACAGTTATGCAATACGTGATCACGGCGAAATTGAAGTCGGTGACTACATTGAAGAGTCGATAGACTCAGTTGCCTTTGGTCGTATTGCCGCGCATACCGCGAAACAAGTAATTGTTCAAAAAGTACGTGAAGCCGAACGTGCTCAAATTGTTGATGCTTATATCGATCGTGTTGGTGAGTTGATGATGGGTATCGTTAAGCGTTCGGAGCATGGCGGTGTCTTTATCGACCTGGGCTCTAATGCTGAAGGCTTTATCCCACGCGAAGATTTAGTCCCACGTGAATCGATTCGTCCAGGCGATCGCGTACGTGCTTACCTTAAGGAAGTGCGTTCTGAGCCTAGAGGTCCACAACTCTTTCTAACCCGAACTGCACCTGAATTCCTGGTTGAATTATTCAAGCTGGAAGTGCCTGAAGTCGGCCAAAATCTAATTGAAGTGCTAGGTGCTGCACGCGACCCTGGCCTGCGTGCCAAGATCGCTGTGCGCTCTCTTGACCCACGGTTAGACCCTGTTGGTGCCTGTGTCGGTATGCGTGGTTCACGTGTGCAGTCAGTTTCTAATGAGTTGGCTGGTGAGCGAATCGACATCATCTTATGGGATGAGAATCCAGCGCAGTTCGTTATTAACTCAATGTCACCAGCTATGGTGATGTCTATTGTTGTAGATGAAGAAACTAACAGCATGGATATCGCAGTAGAGGAAGACAAGTTATCGCAAGCGATTGGACGTGGTGGTCAAAACGTTAAATTAGCTAGTGAGTTAACGAAGTGGGATCTGAACGTGATGACAGAAGTTCAGGCCGAAGAAAAGAATGAAGGCGAGATGCGCCAAAGCCAAGAGTTATTCATGGCGAAGCTAGATGTGGACGAAGAAGTAGCAGTGATCTTGGTTCAAGAAGGCTTTACTACGGTGGATGAGATTGCTTACGTACCACCAAAAGAATTACTTGAAGTTGAAGAATTTGATGAGCAAATGGTTGATGAGCTTCGTGGTCGAGCACGTGATGCCTTGCTTACAATGGCAATATCTGACGACAACGCTGAGATTGCAGAGCCTGCTGAAGACTTGCTTGCGATGGAAGGCATGAGCCGAGATTTGGCTTATGAGCTGGCGGCTAAAGGTGTAGTGACAATGGAAGATCTTGCCGAACAGGCAGTAGATGACATTGCAGACATTGAAGGTCTAGATGAAGAAAAAGCAGGGGCGTTAATTATGCAAGCCCGTGCACCTTGGTTCGCAGAAGAATAACGAACCTAATCCTAACACTTTTTAGATAAGCGCATGGCAGAAGTCACAGTAGAACAACTCGCAAAAGTCGTCGGTACTCCGGTCGATAAATTACTTGAGCAGCTTACAGATGCTGGCTTGAAGTTTACAGCTGCAGATCAAGTGATCTCAGATAATGAAAAGCTTCAATTGCTAGAGCATTTGCGAGACTCCCGAAGCGCTAAGCTTGGTAACGCAGAAGGTGATAATAAAAAAATCACTTTACGGCGAAAGAGCACATCACAGTTAAAAGTGAGCGGTGGTCAAGGACGTACCAGCACAAGCAGTACAGTTAATGTCGAAGTGCGACGTAAAAAAACCTACGTTAAGCGCAGTGACTTAGTTGAAGAGCAAGAACAAAAGAAACGTGAAGAAGAGGAAGCTCTAGAAGCTATCCGTCTAGCGGAAGAGGCAGAGCAGAAGAAACGCGATGATGAAGCTAATACTGCTGCAGAAAAACTACGTCTTGAAGAAGAGGCTGTAAAAGAGGCCGCTGATAAGGTCGCTCAAGCAGAAGCAGAGAAAGCGGCACAAGCACTTGCTGCGGCGAAAGCCACAGCTGCACCAGCACCAGCACCAACTGTAGAGAAGAAGCCTGCAGCGACTAAAGATAAAAAACCAGCACGTAAGCGTGATGGCAAGCGAGCAGAGTTGCATGTATCCAGTGATAAGCGCGGTAGACGTAAGCCGTCTGGTGGCCGAAATCGAGGGCGTGCAACAGTAGAGTCATCGGGCAAGCATGCTTTTGAGAGACCTACAGAGCCGGTAATTCACGAAGTTGAAGTACCCGAGAGTATTTCAGTTGCTGATCTGTCACAGAAGATGGCAATTAAGGCGGCAGAAGTCATTAAAGTCATGATGAAGATGGGGGCTATGGCCACTATCAACCAAGTGATTGATCAAGATACTGCGATATTAGTGGTTGAAGAAATGGGTCATGTGGCCACTCCAGTGCAGACTGATAACGTCGAATCTGATGTGGTTAAGCCTGAGTATGACGATGCGGCGAGAGTGACTCGCCCACCAGTGGTGACCGTCATGGGACATGTCGATCATGGTAAGACGTCATTACTCGATTATATCCGTCGCGCGAAAGTGGCTGATGGTGAAGCTGGTGGTATTACGCAGCACGTTGGCGCCTATCATGTTGAAACAGATAACGGTGTCATTACCTTTTTAGATACACCAGGACACGCAGCCTTTACGGCTATGCGTGCACGTGGTGCGCAGGTGACCGATATTGTTGTATTGGTGGTTTCTGCTGATGACGGCGTTATGCCGCAAACAAAAGAAGCCGTTGATCATGCGAAAGCAGCGGGTGTGCCGCTAGTGATTGCAGTTAACAAAATTGATAAAGAAGGCGTTGATCCTGATCGAGTACGTACTGATCTATCTGGATTGGAAGTTGTTCCTGAAGAATGGGGCGGCGATACCATCTTTATTAATGTATCGGCGAAGACCGGCGAAGGCGTTGAGCAGCTATTAGATGCGATCAGCCTGCAGGCGGAAGTATTAGAATTGAAGGCAGTACCAGAAGGTCCAGCAACCGGTACGATTATCGAATCGACGCTAGATCGTGGACGTGGTCCAGTATGTACCGTCTTGGTTCAAGAAGGACGCTTAGCACGTGGTGATTTATTGCTGGCTGGTGAAGAATATGGCCGTGTACGCGCCATCTTTGACGAGCAGGGCAATCAAATTGAAAGTGCCGGCCCATCATTACCGGTAGTTGTCTTAGGTTTATCAGGTACGGTTCAGTCTGGTGAAGATGCCATTGTTGCAGAGAGCGAGCGTAAGGCGCGTGAGATTGCAGAGGGTCGTCGCAGTAGGACACGTGAGATTAAGCTGGCAGCACAACAAGCCGCCAAGCTAGAAAACATCTTCACTCAGATGAAAGAAAGTGAGATGGAAAGTGTCAATATTTTAGTTAAGGCCGATGTGCAGGGTAGTGCTGAGGCGTTGCGCGAATCATTGCTGAATCTTTCTACCGATGAGGTGAAAGTAACTATTGTTAGTGCCGCCGTTGGTGGTATTACAGAATCAGATATCAATTTAGCAGCGGCTTCTAGCGCGATCGTTATGGGATTTAATGTCCGTGCCGATGGCAGCGCACGGAAGGCGCTTGATGCGACAGGCGTTGATCTACGTTATTACAGTGTCATCTACGAAGCGATCGACGATGTGAAGAGCGCCATGAGTGGTCTTCTATCACCTGAATTGCGTGAAGAGATTATTGGTGTTGCTGAAGTGAAAGATGTCTTTAAATCATCAGCACTTGGCGCTGTTGCCGGTTGTCAGGTGGTTGAGGGTTTAATCAAACGAGGTAGTCCGATTCGTGTCTTGCGTAATAACGTAGTTATTTACGAGGGTGAGTTGGAGTCATTACGTCGTCATAAGGATGATGTGAATGAGGTTCGTTCCGGTACGGAATGTGGTATCGCAGTGAAGAACTACAACGATGTCCGTCCAGGCGACAATATTGAGGTGTACACACGCACCGAAATTGCTCGTACTATCGACTAAGATGCCGAAAGACTATCCACGCTCTTTGCGGGTTAGCGAGCAGTTAAGACGCGAGCTAACCCTATTAGTCAGAAATTCAGTACGTGATCCCAGAGTAAGTGAGTTTGCTATCTCTGAAGTCGTGGTGAGTAAGGACTTGTCCGCTGCTAAGGTCTATTACACGCCATACAGCAGCAACCCTGACCTAGCTGAACTGCAACAGGGTTTAGAAAAAGCCACACCATTCCTACGCAAAGAGCTCGGTCGTCTGCTTCGCTTACGTATCGTGCCTCATTTAAGTTTTGTCTATGATGATTCATTAGATCGCTCATCGCGATTGGATGTCTTATTATCAAAAAACCGACTGCCGTTAGAAGAATCCGAAGACACAGAGCCTGATCAGGCCCCTGAAGAATAGCGAGTATATTCTTGGCTAACCGCAAAAAACGTGGACGCGATCTCCACGGTTTATTCGTTTTGGATAAACCACTTGGCATGTCATCTAATCAAGCGCTACAGCGCGTCAAATACCTATTTAACGCTAAGAAAGCTGGCCATACCGGGACTTTAGATCCCCTTGCGACTGGCGTTCTTGTCGTCTGTTTTGGGCGTGCAACAAAAGCTGCTGAGCATATTGTCGCCAGCTCTAAGACCTATTATGTGCGCGCCAAACTGGGACAAAAGACCAGTACGGGCGATGCTGAAGGTGAGGTGGTTGCTGAATCTGAAGTAACCGCTGAGCAACTGCAGCAACTAGAGTCTGTTACAGCTCAATTTGTTGGCGAGATAGAGCAAATTCCACCGATGTTTTCGGCACTAAAGCACGACGGGCAGCCGCTGTATAAGCTAGCTCGAGAAGGTGTCGAGATAGAGCGTGAGGCTAGAACAGTTAATATTTATGCGATCAAGGAATTGGTCCAAGATCAGGTCGAAAGTACCTTCGATATGGTGGTTGATTGCTCTAAAGGGACCTATATCCGCACCCTAGTTGAAGATATAGGTGAGGCTTTAGGTTGTGGTGCGCATATTCATATCCTGCGTCGGAACCGAGTTGGTGGTTTTCAAAAGAGTATGACTATCGATGAGCTGGAACAGCGGCAGCAAATCCCTGGTGTGGACATCGCACAGTTATTGCAACCGCTAGAAATGGCCTTTGCTGAGTATCCCAAAGTTGTTGTGAAGGAAGGGTTATTGCAATTATTAGCCGCGGGCAAGGTATTAAACCTAGCTGGCACGACAGGTAGCCCCTTTGTCGCTATTTATAATACAAATGGGATTTTTCGAGGGTTAGGCCACGTAAATGAAGACGGATCGGTGAAATTCCAGAACTTTTCCGCTCATTTGATGCAAATATAAGTATTGTGCCTTGGCAATCACGTGGTAGAATCGCGACCTCTCGAATAAAACACTGTAAAGAATACTGAATATGGCGCTAACAGCAGAAGATAAGTCAGGCATTATTGGTGAATACCAGCAAGCAAAAGACGACACAGGATCACCCGAAGTACAGGTAGCTTTGCTGTCTGCACGTATCTCATATCTCAGTGAGCATTTTACGTCTCACAAACACGACCATCACTCACGTCACGGTCTACTGCGCTTAGTTAACAAGCGTCGTAAATTACTTGATTACGTGAAGCGTAAAGATCAACAGCGTTACCAGAAGCTGATCTCCTCATTAGGTCTACGTCGCTAATAATGCGACCAACGCAATCTACGATGCGTTGTTTATTTCCATTTAATATTTCCGTATGCGCGACACCCTGCGAGGACGTAGTGTGGGCGAAGAAAAATAATCTTAATTGATTCAACTGATAGGTAATCCGTAGTGAATAGTATAAAAAAATCGTTCCAGTTTGGTTCTCGTCAAGTCACCATTGAAACAGGTGAGGTTGCCCGTCAGGCGGATGGTGCTGTCTTAGTCAATATGGACGATACAGTTGTATTGGTTACTGCTGTTGGTGTGAAGAAAGCAGACGCATCGCGTGGCTTCTTCCCATTGACCGTTAATTATCAAGAAAAGACATACGCTGCCGGTAAGATTCCAGGCGGTTTCTTTAAGCGTGAAGGTCGTCCTTCAGAGAAAGAGACACTGATCTGTCGTTTGATTGATCGCCCGATTCGCCCATTGTTTCCAAAGGGTTTTAAAAACGAAGTGCAAATTATTGCTACAGTCGTTTCATTAAACCCAGAAGTTGATGCAGATATTCCTGCATTGATTGGTGCCTCTGCAGCACTCGCCATCTCAGGCATCCCATTTGCAGGCCCTGTCGGTGCAGTTAAAGTCGGTTATACCGATGGTGACTACATCCTTAACCCAAGCAAAACTGAATTAGAGACTTCTGATCTTGAACTCGTGGTTGCCGGTACTAGTAAAGCAGTTCTAATGGTGGAGTCAGAAGCCAACGTATTATCAGAAGAAATTATGTTGGGTGCAGTAATGTTTGGTCATCAACATATGCAATCAGCAATTGTAGCTATTTCAGAGTTGGCAGCCGAAGTGGCTAAGCCTACTTGGGATTGGGTAGCAGAAGAGCGTGATGAAGCATTAGCAACAAAGGTTAGTGATGCATGTCTTGCGGAGCTTACTAGCGCTTACCAGACTTTAGAAAAGTTAGCCCGCCAAGAGGCAGTGGCTGCAGTACGCACGCAGACGGTTGAAGCGCTGGCGACTGAAGACGGTCCGGCAGCAGCTGATGTATCAGCTGAGTTCAGTCGTTTAGAAAAATCTTTAGTTCGTGGCAAGATCTTACAAGGTGAGCCCCGTATTGATGGACGTGATACTAAGACTGTTCGTCCTATCTTTATTCGCACCAATGTTCTACCTCGTGTGCATGGTTCTTCATTATTTACACGTGGTGAGACACAGGCCATTGTGGCAACAACACTAGGTACTGGACGTGATGCACAAATCATTGATGCTATCGATGGTGAGCGTAAAGAAACGTTTATGTTGCATTACAACTTCCCTCCATATTCAGTTGGTGAAGCAGGGCGTACTGGTTCTCCCGGTCGTCGTGAAATTGGTCATGGCAAGTTAGCTAAACGTGGTGTGCAAGCGATTATGCCAACAGGTGACGAGTTCCCATATGTGATTCGTGTTGTGTCTGAGATTACTGAATCTAACGGTTCAAGCTCTATGGCATCTGTCTGTGGCACCAGCCTGGCGTTAATGGATGCAGGTGTGCCAATTAAGGCACCGGTCGCAGGTATTGCGATGGGTCTTATTAAAGAAGATGACAAGTTTGCAGTGTTGTCTGACATCCTTGGTGATGAAGATCACTTGGGTGATATGGACTTTAAAGTAGCTGGTACTAAAGACGGTATTACAGCACTTCAAATGGATATCAAGATTGACGGCATCACAGAAGAGATCATGCAGGTTGCCCTTGAGCAAGCACAGCAAGGCCGTCTACATATTCTAGAGAAGATGGATGAAGTGATTACTGGACCAAGTGAAATGTCTCAGTATGCACCACGTCTAATCGCTATTAAGATTCACCCAGATAAGATTCGTGACGTGATTGGTAAGGGTGGCGCTGTCATTCGTGCAATTACAGAAGAGACAGGTGCCAGCATTGATATCGATGATGAAGGTAACATCAAGATTGCTTCTGTTGATCGATCAGCTGGTGAAGAAGCACAAAAACGTATCGAACAGATTACAGCAGACGTTGAAGTAGGTACGATTTACGAAGGTAAGGTCGCTAAGATTATGGACTTCGGTGCCTTTGTTACTATTCTGCCTGGCCGTGATGGATTAGTGCATATTTCACAGATCTCAAATGAGCGCGTTGAAAATGTCACTGATGTATTGTCTGAAGGTGAGATGGTTACCGTTAAAGTGCTGGAAGTTGATAAGCAAGGCCGAATTCGTTTAAGTATGAAAGCGGTTGCTGAAGAAGCTGAAGCAGTACCTGAAGCAGCACCTGCTGCAGAATAAGCTAGAGTAGGGCGATGGACGATCCAAAGCGCTGGAAGGAAAAGCTAAACCCTGAGCAGTACGCTGTGTGCTGGCAAAAGGGTACTGAGCCTCCGTTTAGTGGTGAATTATTGGATAACAAATCGCCCGGACACTACCACTGTGTTTGTTGCGACGCCCTGTTGTTTCAATCCGATAATAAGTTTGATTCAGGCAGTGGTTGGCCTAGTTTTATCCAATCGGCTGATTCTAAGGCCATTCGCTATATTACCGATCAAAGCCATGGTATGGCGCGAACTGAGGTTTGTTGTGAGACCTGTGGCTCACATCTGGGTCATGTGTTTGATGATGGTCCAGCGCCGACTTATAAACGCTACTGCATTAATTCATTATCCTTGGTATTTAGCCCCGCGATAGACGGCTAAGATAGCTTTTTTGTGCGTTTTTCAGAGTGATTTGCACTCATCAGATCCAGACCATATACGTCAAGGTAATAGTTAGCTGGACATCGCCTGTAATAAACCTTAATTCCTTATATTTACGGACTGGCGTTACAGTTTCTCGGTGCTATAATCTTAGTCAATAGATCAAAGGAACCCCCCTTAATGTAGGCTGGATCTGAGATCTAAAACAATAATAATGCAGTACTAATTTACACCCCGTTGGAGATGAGAATGAAAAAATTATTAATTAACGTGCGTTACTTCATGGCACCACTATTGATTATTGCGGCGATGTTCGGCGTACTAACAGGTGGCCCATGGGTATGGACAGGTCTAGTACTTTTAGGTGCAGGTATCTTAATTGATACAC